>Ga0194130_10005984_pt1 | contig 14331 bp, 19 predicted proteins | sample TA2KigsurfametaG_FD_160084 | JGI IMG/M metagenome (GOLD analysis project Ga0194130, IMG submission 160084) | Freshwater microbial communities from Lake Tanganyika, Tanzania - TA2015050 Kigoma 12 surface | ecosystem: Environmental > Aquatic > Freshwater > Lake | place: Tanzania: Lake Tanganyika... | reverse complement strand
GATGCTCAAGCCTTGGATTAACGGTTACGCCGGCAATATTGATCTCGTTGCTGGAACAAAAAAGTCTTGGATTCTTCATGGCAAATTTGACATTAAGAATACCTCAACCGTTGAGGTCACAGAGCTGCCGCCCTCCTGGACGTACGAGAAATATGAGGCACACCTGGATGCCCTTGTCAACAAAGGACTGATCTCTTCATATGACGATCATTCTGCCACAGCGCCGCACTACGTGGTCAAGTTTAACAGAGTAAGACTGCAGGAGCTTATTCAGAAGAACAAGCTGGCAGACTTGTTAAAAATGTCCGAGCGTGAGACAGAGAACTTTACTACGCTCGACGAGACAGGCAGCCTCAAGATATTTGAGACAGTCGAGGATATTGTCTCATACTTTGTCGATTTTCGTCTAAGATTCTATGATCTTCGTCGTCTGAGGATGATCGAGAAGCTGAGCACAGACCTCTCAGTCATTGAGAATCGCTGCAAGTTTATTAATGCGATTCTAACGGAACAACTAGTCATTAGTGGCCGGAAAAGGCTAGAGATAGAGTCTGATCTCAAGGATCTACTAATTGAACAACACGAAGGCAGTTATAACTACTTGCTTAATATGCCTATTCACAGTCTCACTCAGGAGAAGGTGAAGGAGCTTGTGTCCACAAAGCTTAAGAAGCAGAAGGAGCTCAAGAAAGTTGAGTCGACGACAGGGCGCCAAATGTACACGGAAGATCTCAGAGATCTATCTAAAAAGCTCACAAAGACCTCAACCTCCTGAGGGCTGGTCTCCTCCGAGATCCCCTATTGGTCTTATACAAGAGGATCTCTGGCCGAATGAGTGGAAAATTCTCGTCGCATGTCTCCTGCTAAATCTGACAACCCGACGCCAGGTTGACGGTGTGATCTATGAGCTATTTAAAAAATACCCAAATCCCCAGTCTCTGGGGGCTGCAGAAGACATCGAATTGCAAGATATGATCAAACCATTGGGCATGCAGAAGAAACGCTCTGCGACCTTACGGCGGTTCTCTGTTGAATATCAAGCAGGAGGTTGGCGGCGTGTAAAGGACCTGCACGGATGCGGCAAATACGCAGACGATTGCTGGCAGATTTTTTGTCAGGGCAATTGGGCGGGCGTCCAGCCGAATGATCACGCACTCAACAAGTACGTCGACTGGCTGCGAAGAGACATGCCAGGAACGGGGGCATCTCATGGGGATTAAAAATCCAGATATCGGCTGGCTAAATTGCACACAGTGCGGCTGGGGACACAAAATTCAGAGATGGGAAGTATCAGCAGGTGACATTAGTGATGGTCAAACTTGCGAGAGCTGCGGTCTAGGACCGTGTCGAATAGACTGGACGTGGCCGGATGGTCCTGGGTGGTCGTACGGTGCAACCAGCGACGGTGATGATACATTAAAGACCAGGAGGAAGTATGCCAGAAGGACCTGAGGTGCGTCGCTTTGGAGACGATCTCGCGAGAGTAATTACGGAGAAGACCCTCACAGGCGTGAGAGTTCTTTCAGGTAGGTACACGAAGAAGCCTATTGCGGGCCTCGACTCATTTGTGTCGCGCTTGCCCCTTAAGATCGTCGGAACAGGTGTGCACGGCAAGTTTTTGTACTGGATACTTTCTGACGGTAATTTTTTATTCAACACACTCGGGATGACCGGGCATTGGTCGAAAAAACAGGGGAGTCATGCTCGAGTCGCATTCGACTTTGACGACGGGTCACAGGTCTACTTTGAGGACACTCGCAACTTTGGAACTCTCGCTTTTGAGCGAGGCAAAGCGTCATTCCAGAAGAAGTTGTCCAAGCTAGGTCCTGACATGCTGTCTGAAGACGTTACTGATGATGTCTTTGTCGATAGACTTCGAAGGCATCCGGACTGGGAGATCACGAGCGCTCTCATGGATCAATCGGTCATCGCCGGCGTGGGAAACTATGTCAAGGCAGAGGCTCTGTATCGCGCTGCGATCTCTCCCATGCGGGCTGTTCGATCGATTAGCGATGCAGAGGCAGCAAAGCTCAATCAATCTATCAAAGACATTCTCAGGGAGAGTTATGCTGCAGGCGGCACAACTGTAAGAGACTACAGGAGCATGGATGGCGACTTGGGTGTGTACACATTCTCCTTGCGCGTCTATAATAAAAAACAAGACCCGCTAGGTAATCCTGTCATAAGGACGGAGACTGAGGACGGAAGAACAACCCATTGGGTTCCACAACTTCAAAAGTGAGGTGATATGGATAATTTAAAGCTCTCTGATGATGCAATTGGTGCAATTGCAAAGCTGCTGCAGGTAGCAATTATAACAGGAACTGACATTGTCGACAATTTGAGAACGGCAACGTTTGCCGTCTCTGACGATAAGCTTGTGCCGACGCAGCAGTTCCTAGACTCATTTAATCTCAGTATTGAGAAGATGATGCAAGAGGCCAGCCCAGCGACTCCTTCGCCTGAGACAATTTTTAACTGAGGTTCAGATGAAAGACCGTTTTGACGAGATGTACGACCAGCAGGCAGAGTTTAATCAGCTGCTGCATGAGAACAGAGGTCATCCGACATTTCCACTCGATCTTAAGACGAAGCAGAATCAGCAGTTTCTCAAGTCGCTCACACATGAGTGCATGCATGAGCTCTTCGAGGCAAACCATCTACTGAAGAACAGTAAGAAGCACCGCGCGACAATTGTCGAGGAGTTCGATAGAGAGTCCTACAAGGAGGAGCTGTGCGACGCAATGCACTACCTCCTGGGCATTGTGGTCTACTCTGGCATCTCAAAAGAAGAATTTTTTGATACCTTCATGAAGAAGGGCGAGACAAACGTCAACCGAATCAAGAGCGGCTACTAAAAAGTCGCAGGAGAAAACATTTGTCTGACTCTAAGTTTACCACCCTCACATCTGGGCTGCTTGAGCAGCGCAAATTTTCCAGTCTGTTTTACGATTCGGAGAAGCTCTCTGACAAGGAGCGTGAGGAGGCACTAAGGCAGCTCGCCCTTTGTGCGCACACATCTGTGTCTGATATCGTTGCGTCCGTTAACTTCAAGTCGCACGTCAAGACGCAGCATGATATTGATCACGCACGAATGCTCTATAAGACAGTAGATCTCTTCAGATATACGCTGGCGATTCTCAATCTCTGGAACATCGATCCCGAGCGCTTCGTCAAAGCATGCGATGCGAAGAATGAGTTTCTTCACACGCGGCACAGACTCGAGTCCTCAAAGTGGCAAGGACAAGATGTGGTCGTCTTTGACTGTGACGATGTCATTGCAAAATTTAGATCTCATTTCGACAGTTACCTCGCTGAGACTCATGGCATTGAGATTGATCCGAATCTGCGCGAATACTACAACACGCGCGGCATCCTATCTGCGGGACTCAATCCTGAGGTCGTCTTCAAGCAGTTCCTTCGATCCGGGCAGATGCTAGAGCTCCAGACAAATGACAATGTCGTGGGAGCAATGAGGATCTTGAAGGACCGAGGCTATTGGATTCAAATACTCACCGCACGACCAGCGGAAAATTTAGATAGCTTCTATGATACATTTGCCTGGGTCAACAAGAACAACGTGCCATGCGATGCCATCGATTTCAGTCCTGAAAAATATCGCTGGCTGAGTGAGCAGCAATATTTTATCGCAAACAAGGTCGTCAGAGTGATCGATGACTCACCCAAACATGCAACTGAATTTTCTTCACATGGCGTGCGAACCGTCGTGCCGGCTCTGCCATATAATGACGCTCTTGTAAACTCTGAAACACTGTCAAGGGTTGACTTTCAAGGTCTCACGGCAGAGGAAATTGTCGACCTAATCGTCTAATTCCTGTGTAAAAGGCGCCAGACGACCCTATAATAACTTAGCACTTGAGGAGCAGATATGCCTATTAATAAGAATCTTGAACCAATTGTCCTTCCAATGGAACTTAAGTTTGGTCGTCCTGTGAAGACAGAGTACCAGAATGCACTCGACGCACTGAAGGTCGAGCTTGTCGATGCGCCCACGCGGCAACAGGCGTGGAATGTCGCCTGGCACTTTGTCAAGGCCACCTGGGCAGATCTTCCGAATATTGCGCCAGAAGAGGCCACGCCCTCAGAGCTCTCAAAGAATCTTGAGGATGTTTTTGGTGGCAGGACGCTACCTGCTCCGATGGAGTGTCTAGGCTTTACGTTTAGGCTTAGCGGCCTGTCGTTCCAGGATGTCACTCACATCATTCGCCATCGCGCTGGAACTTTCGCCGCGCAGTGCACAGGCGACAGAGACCTTCGTGATGATGGCGCTGTGATCCCAGAGCCTGTGCAGAATTCTCCTGAATTTCTTGAGCGCTGGAAGAAGATTGTCGATGACTCCAAGCAGCTGTATGCTGACATGACAGACTCCAAGGTCGTGTCGATGATGGATGCACGTCTTATTCTTCCGAAGTGCATGACGTCTTTCTACTACATGCGTCTGCCACTAAAGGACCTCATTGGATTCATCTATCAGCGCCAAGATCGGCAGATCCAAACTGCCGCCGACAATATTCTCGCAGTTCGTATGGCAGTCGAGGTCGCGAAAGTGCTGCCTGAATTTACAGCGCTTGTCGACTTCAACAAGCCTGACATGCACTACATTAAGACATTTCGCGTAAAGGAAGGCGACAAGTTTGTCTCTCGAGGCACAAACCTCTACTGGCCAGAGCCCAAGAATGACACATTTGACTACCATCCGGAGGACACAATCTATCAGTGTCGCCGCGAAGAGCTCAACGGAACAAATGGCGCCGGCGATCAGAAGAAGTTTCTTCAGCACTGGAATGATGGCGTCGCTGAGTTTGAGAAGATTAAGTCAGATTATAATGCCTGGAAGACTAATAAGTGAATTCAAGTTCCTAGGAACTTAAGTACCTGAAGAGAATACTTAGAGCCATGAAACAAACGAAAATCTCAGTCGACGAGGATACTCATAGGATGCTCAAGGTTTACTGCGCTCAGCGAGGCCTTCTGATGAGCCAATTCGTCGCCGAGATTGTTCGAGAGAGGATTGGCGATGTGGACAGCAAAGACAGTTCGAGAGATGCCGACAAGCCCCAAGCTAATGGGAATTTATAAGATCACCAATACAGTTAACGGGAAGAAGTACATCGGAAAGAGCAAAGATATACGCAGGCGATGGATGGGCCATATCCACAGCAATTCAAGGGGAAAAGCTGTGAATAAGCACTTTCAAAATGCCTGGAACGTATACGGAGAAGATAATTTCACATTTCAGATTCTAGAGATTGTGGCAGAAGAGTCTCAGCTTGGAGAGCGAGAAAAATTTTTTGTAGAATCGAACAATCCTGAGTACAATGCTGCTATTGTAGAAGACGGTCAGTGGACTTATGATGAAGAGACCTGTCTTAAGATTAGTAGCATTAGACTAAATGCAGATCTTATCTGGAACAAGAGAATAGGTGATTCACTTCGAGGAAAGAAGAAGTCTGAAGAATCTATTCAAAAGATGAGAGCGTCTCTCACAGGAAGAAAAGCAACACCTGAACAAATTGAGAAGATACGAAAAGCTTCAACAGGTAGATCTGTGCCTGAATCTTCGAAGAAGAAGATCGCTGAAAAGGCAAAAGGAAATCAAAGATGGAAACTTCGAACGCCGCAGTGGCGTGAAAATATGATTGCAGGCGTCAAGAAACGCTGGGAAAGGTATAGACAAATGAAGAATGGAAATTCTTTTGGTAAGAAATTGGCGGTATACTTGGCAAGTGGTTGGTTCTCACCCGATCAGGACAAGCAGTTGTCAAAGCTCGAAGAAGTTTTTGATAAGCGCGCTGGCTGGATCGATCTTTTTAGTCCTCGGCGCATTTTTGTCTGCCCGCCTGATGCTCCGCTAGACGTTCAAGACAATGTCTTTAAGGGCAACATGAAGCACATCACTGAGTGTGACTTCACACTTGTCAATACTACTTATAGAGACATCGGCACGATCTGGGAGGCTGGTGCAGCATTCGCTCTCAATCGAAAGATTATTTATTTCTGCGAAAATTTACCGCCGGGCGCAAAGTTTAATCTAATGCTTAGCAGAAGCGGTATTAAAGTCTGTACAAGCTTTGAGCAACTTGAAGACTATTTGGATCGATGCGCTCAGGCGGGAGAGTTCCTGTATGAGCCGTATGACAAAGAGATTGAGTAACACAAGGAGAGAATCTTGAAGGTTTTTATCACAGGACATAAGGGCTTTATTGCGAAGAATCTCGTCGGTGCCTTTGAGTCTCTGGGACATACGGTCGTCTACCCTGACAGCCTCTTCAAGACAAACAGCAAGGGTGAACCGTGCGTCTTTCGAAACAGCGAGGACGCATGGAGCGCTTTCTTTCTTGAGTCGGGTGTTGACTGCGTTGTGCACAATGCCGCTCTTGTCGGAACTGATGTTGTCGCACTCAACCCGCACGAGTCGACCCTCAGCAATGTGATGGGAACACACACGATTTGTCGCGCGGCGCGCGCCGCTAATAAGCCTGTATGCTATATGGGCACATCTGTCATATATGATACACCTAAGTACCAGACAGAGGCGATTAGTGAGAAGTCTGATGTCTTGCCTGGAACTTTTTACGGGTCACAAAAGCTGGCGGGTGAACACATTGTCAGATCAACTGTCCAGGACTGGCTCATTATGCGCCCACTTTTTGCCTTTGGCGGAGTGGGTGACATGAACTCTCTGCCGGCAAAATCTTTCTTTGCATTCAGGCGCGGCGTCGAGAATCTCTCGATGTTCCTCGACCCTAAGAAGAGCAAGGACTACATGCACGTTGATGACTTCTGTGATGCTGTCGCCCTGGCTTGTCATAGGGGGCTCTGGCGCAACGACTATAATATCTCTGCTGAACAGCCGCTACAGACGGGTGAGATCGTCGATCTAATGTCAAATATATGCGGTTTTGACTTGCACTCAATAATCGATTGGCACCCAGAGACTGACTACCTCGGCAACCACCTGCTGACTTCTAAGAAGTTTAGAGCTGCAACTGGTTGGCAACCTAACCTCACACTCGAGGAAGGACTGAGCCAGTCATGGCGAAGCATTAAGCTGTCATCAGCTACATATGATCCTTTGAAATATCTGGCTGACGCCAAAAAAATCGGTCTGGATCTTAAGCAATTTTTTCCAAAGGCATCATAAGGAAAGCAGATGCTTTGCATACCTGCAGTTGGCGACCTGCTTGTTGTCAGTAACAAGTACTCGGTTCCGGAACTGTACAGAGATGGATCAAAACCCGTGTTTATCGTCGTAGAAGTCAACAGGAGTCCAAACCCAAGACGCCCCGAAGACACTCACGTTATACTCTATTCAGACGGAAGGTCCACAAAGTACACAATAAACACGTGCCTTGAAATTATGGAGAGGCTAAATTTAGCCTAGCCACTTCGATCTACGCTAAAGCCTCTGTGTCGATTGCGATGCCGACGTCCTTGAGTTCCGCCTTTATCTGCTGAAGTGCTGCAATATTAGGCACAAATACCACCTCGTAGCCAAAGTTTTTCACATAGCGAAGGGGATTTTTGTGTCTCTTTTTAAAGATCGGCCTGATGCTCTTGGACGAGACATACTCAAGTCCACCATCAAGCGGCGAGAAGTCTTCGACATTAAAACCGTATTCAGTCCATGTGTGATTCTCAATTTCTCTGCGGTCCTCCGCGGAAAGAATAAAAATCTTCTTTCTGCTCAGCGCAGGAATATCCGCATACTTTAAAAGAATATTGAGCACGGCGACGCCTGAAGCAGAATTGTCAATGTACGCCAAGATTCGCGGTGCGTCACGGGGAAGCGAGTAAAAGGGCGTTGAGCTCTTACTTCCCGCAAACACTAAGTTCGAGACTTTAAAGCCGGGTGGCGGAGGCTCACTGCTAACCCACAATCCTGAGGAACTAAAATTCTCGTTGTGCATGAATGGTCGAGGATGAAATTCCTCGATCTCGCTGCTTGGTGATGAGTGATACAGATATTTGCGCCTTGGCGACTCAGCAATTGTCTGTCTAATGATTGCGCGCAAATACTCTTCAGCTATTTTCATGTGTCTAAATATATTTCGAGCAAATAAAAATTTGCTTTGCGTGCTACAATTTCACGATAAGGAGGCTTGATGAGCAAGCTTGAAGAGGTCATGCAGGAGAATAGGGAGCTTAAGGCAACAATTCACTTTATAAACTCTGAGTACAAGGACGCGGATAACAAAGACCTAACTCTTGACGCACTTGTCCTCAAGCTTCGAGCTCTTGAAGTTGAGAATGCACATCTCTAGAGCCTGCTTGGTTTCAAAAATCCTGTTAGATGCAAGTACTGCAGCGAAATATTTGAGAGCGGTCCGGGCCGAGTCTGCGGACACTGTGGAGAAAACACTTGAGTAAAGCAATATGGGAACGTCGTCTTGAGCTCGAGCGTCAAATTAGAGCTGAGAGAGAAGAACGCCTGCAGGGTCTTCGCGAGAAGTATGAGCCGGCCCTGCAGGCGCTCCGCGAAGAGTGCGAGCAGACAGCTGAGGGTCATGAGTGGAGGTTTACTACACTCGGCGTTGTAGGCCAGTTGTTCTTTAGCTGTAACTTCTGCGGGAAGACGAGAGTGGAGGATCCCAATGGATGATAAGGTCAAAAAACCGACGCTCGCGTTTGCGACGATGTGCAAGAATGAAGAGCATGTTATCGGCAGCGTGTTGAACGCGGTTGCGCCCTATATTGACTATCTTGTCGTCGCGGACAACGGTTCAACTGATAGAACACTAGAGATTGTAAGAGATTTCATGACCAGGACCGGTATTCCTGGCGAGATTCATCAAGACAAGTGGTATGGATTTGACGTCAACAAGAACATGATGATGTCTTACGTTTTCGATAAGACTGATTACGTTCTTCATCTAGACGCCGACGACTTGCTGGCAGGTGATTTTTCTTTTGTTGCCAGTGACGCAGGCTTTGATGCATACTACATGACTCTCAAGCGCGGCAGTCTTTCTTGGAAGGCAACGACGATCTACAGCAACAGGCTTCACTGGCGCTTCTGTGGCACCGCTCACACCGTCATCAAGTGCCAGGAGCGACCTAACTTCTCAATAGGTGATCTCTCAGACAGAGGTTTTATTATTGCTGATGGCGTCGGGTCTAGAGCATTCGATCCGAACAAATATTTTTATGATGCGCAGCGTCTAGAAAAGCAATTTTGGGACACTCTAGTCTCAGACCCAGAGGGACTCAATTATAGATCTGTGTTCTATTGTGCGCAGAGTTTTATGGATCACGCATCTATAAATTCTGATCTATCGGCTGCTACAAAAGCTTTGCAGTGGTATCGGCTTTTTACTCGTCTAAGCGACACCTGGACAGAAGAGCGGTTTGAAGCTCAAATGCGCGTTGCGCGCTGCCTAATGATGCTAAATCATCCTGTGCACGATGTAATTGCTGAGATGAAGAAGGCGATTGATATATTTCCTGATCGTGCTGAGCCTCTCTTTCATCTGGGAAAGTACTGCAATCAAAAGGGGGATCATGCGTCTGCTTACGGCTTCTTAAGTCTTGCAAAGACGCTGTCGCTCGAGGCAGCCAAGCGAAAGTATGTCCTGTTCGTCATTGAATCTTGCTACGATAAGTTTGTCAATGATGAGCTGTCGGTTGCTTGTTACTGGCTCGCAAAGAAGGATGAGGGCCTCAAGCTTCTGCTGGAGATTATCGATGACCCGGATTTCGCCGAACAAAAACCCAGGCTTGACAAAAATTTAAACTACCTCCAGAATTTGGCAGACTTGGCTGTCTAGTTGCTTGATAAGCCCCGACAAAATGTCGATCTTAATCGTGTGCAATCTCAACGAGATTGTGCTAATATTTTAAAGACGATACAACGCAAAGGAGACACATGTCAGGTGGAAAATTCAACGATAACGGCTATGTCTATTATCGGGTGCACCAATTTGCTGACGAGCTGGAGTCGGCAATCGAAAACAATGAGACACCTGACGAGTATGGCTACGCTCCTAATTTTTCTAATGAGGTCCTAGAGTATCTGAGATCTCAGCTGCCGGCAATTAAAAACTTAGCAGAGGCTATGCGAGCCATCGATTACCTCTATTCAGGAGATCACGGCGAGGATAGCTTCTTGCGTGCTATTGAGCGCCTCAAGAGCACTTCTGACAAGAGTGCTGCTTGAGTCTTATTAACATTTTTGGCGTTATTGGCGTAATCGGTACGACGCTCATTTCGGTCTGGGCAGTTTTTCGTTATTTCCTCTTCTGTTCTTACAGACTCGACAATGACATGTCAAAGCGAATAATTGACATCATCACCCGCGAGGCGCAGTTCAAGTGGTTCCTCGCCGACGAATTTGTTAGAGAACCAAAGTATCCTGACACTTTTGAGCTCTTCACGAAGGTTCGTGGCATCTACATGTACTTCTCGCGTGCAGAGCGACTTCTCACCGCCGGCTGGAAGGGCAAGGAGGAGGCGACTTCGCTCTATTACTGTAGGTGGCAGCACGGCGCGGTATTAGAGCTGCTCAATCAAAGCTCATCAGGAAAGACAGTTCCCGTCATGGCACTGACGCCGAGCGGAGCCGATCGTCTCGGAGAGTTGGAGTGTCAGCCTACGCAGGACACTGTTCTGCCCTTTGAAATCGTTGCTGATATTGAGGCAGATGTTGCGAGGGTTGTCTCTAGCAGATCTGGAAAGACGAGCTGTCTCCTCTATGGTCCTCCCGGGAACGGAAAGACACAGTTCGTCAAGTATCTTGCAAAAAAATACTCACTTCCAATCAATGTCGTGTACCTGAACCCGGAGTACTGCAACCTCGATATTGCGACGATGTTCTCGGCTGTGCCGCCTAACTCAATCGTCCTCCTCGAGGATTTTGACAACTATTTTGACGGCAGAGAGTGCATCATCAAGAATGACCAGGTCAAATTTACATTTGACGCAATTATCAATGCGCTAGACGGAGTGCACAATGACTATCGTGGTAATGTTTTCGTGATGACCGCGAACAACATCGATGTGGTCGACGACTCGCTCAAGTCAAGGCCTTCCCGGTTTAAATTCGTACGAGAGTTCGGAAATCCAACACTCGAAGTTCGGCGCAGAATCCTAGGCGACGACAACCATGCCCTCCTGACGGAAGGACTATCTCTTGATAAGGTCTTCGCGTTCAAGACCCATCCGTGTCTGGTTGAGCGTCAAACGACTTCTCCCACTAAAAAGTCAAAGCGCAAGAAGGGTTCATGACAAAAGAATTTTTTGTAGGACAGCTCTTGCACTTAAGGAGGACGACGATCGTTCTTCACCCCGACGGAGATGAACAGAGAACTATGTTTGACGCGGGAAGTCTAGGAATTATTGTCGCCTATAGCGGATTAATTGCAGACGTTCTCGTTGATGGGCACATACACCGCTGGGATAGCTTCTCCCTCTCTGAATGTGCCGATCTCGTGTAAATGCGATGTGTTCTAGGTAGAATATGTTTATGATCAAATTTCCACTTCACGTGGAGTAAGACATTACTTTACAAAAAAGAATCTAATAACTCTGCTCTTGTAATTCTGGACAGAGCCGCTTACGTTGTCTTGAGTTTACTGTTTCGCAATAAGATTACCTGGGAAGGCAAATAAAATGTTGAAGGGAATCAAGGAAATGCGCGATGTCAGCCCCCCGAAGCGATTCGTGGGTCTGCACGCGCATTCGTAGCGTCGCCCTCACAAAAGTGAGGGCGACCATTTTCGAGCTTTAGTTCATTCGACGGACTGGGTTATCCGAAGGATCACATCGAATTCGTGACCTCAGAGGCACAGGGCATGGACTCCTGGGCACTCACCGACCATGGAAACGGCTCGGGTCTCGCACATGCTCGAGCTGCTGCCGTCAAGAAGCAGAAGTCGGGCAAGAAGTACCGGCAGCTCTACGGTGTTGAGTTTTATTTTGTGCCCTCACTCGAGGAGTGGCAGGAGCAGATGGATGCACACCACCAGTCTGTCAAGGACGCTAAGTCTGCACGTGAGGCACAGGCCATCGCCGAATCGCCGACTATCATCAAGCCTGCGGATGAGGACGATGAGCAGGGTGGTCACGTAATCGAGAACGAGGAGGAGACCAAAGAGTCGCGCGGCGACAAGCCTGAGTGGAAGCGCTACTATCACCTCGTTGTCATCGCCAAGAATCGAGTCGGCCTAGGTAACCTCTTCACGCTCGTGAAGAAGTCCTTCAAACATGGCTTCTACCGATTTCCGAGAATCGACTACAAGATGCTCAAGGAGCACGGCGAGGGTCTTGTAGTTTCGACTGCTTGTCTCACAGGGGACGCCGAACTCATCACAGACAACGGAACTGAGTCTCTGATTAGTGTTATCAAAAGATACCAGGCAGGAGAAAACCCCGTAGTACTCTCCTTCAGTGAGTCGAAGAAAGAGCTTGAGTTTAAGCGGGTTTTGTGGGGTGATATGACAAGACCATCTGCTAAAATTGTCAAGCTCAAGACAAGCGACAATAAAGAGCTAAGACTGACGCCGGATCACCAAGTCTTGACAGACAAAGGTTGGCTCCGTGCAGATAAGCTCAAGGAAAATATGCCCGTCAAGATCGTTTCTTTGTGAAGGTTGTACCTCCTAGACATATGTATTGTCTAGGAGGTATGATCATGAATTCATCAAAGAATCCATGTGAAGGGAGGCTTAAAAATTTTAAGCTTCTCCTTTTGAGTTGGAAGTCAGAGCAAGAAATTTTTAATTTATACGAAAAGTGTCACACGCCCACTCAAGTAATTTGTCTTTTTCGTCATCAATTTCTTGACGAATCTGGCGACAAGTTATCTTGCCTAAGCAATTTATCTCTCGCCAAGATGCTTAAAAAAATTGTTCCATACAGCAAAGATCAGCACAAAAAGCATCTAAAAATGCCGCAGTGGTGGAAGATACGATTTTGTCATCTTGACAAGTCGGAAGAAGATGTCAAGTTGCTCGTCGAAAAACAGCTTAAACAGTGGGCAGCCAATTCACATGAACTTCGTAGGCGCAAGGAATCCTATACGCCGAAACAGTCGTTGCAATATTGGACTGATACAGGTCTTTCCGGCGAAGATGCACAAAAAGCACTGTTAAACTTCAAGCGTTCGTGCTCACCTTTCGCAGTTGAATTCTGGGAGAAAAAAGGACTTTCCCGAGAAGCTTCACGAGAGAAGGTGTCGTCCATGCACAAAAAGGGAGGCATTGCTTCTTGCGCTTCTCAAAATAAAAAAACTGTTTCAAGCCTGGAAAATGAGATTTTTAAGAAGCTGTCAACTTGTACTTCTCGTTTTCTCATCCAGCAACATTGCATTGACGGAACGTTTGTATACGACATATGTGATGTCAAGTCAAAGAAGATCATTGAAGTCAATGGCACATATTGGCATGCCGATCCACGTGTATATGCTCTAGACGACATGTTAGTGTGTAATGGTCTTACGGCGAAGGCTGTAAGAGAAAGAGATAACGCAAAACATCTGCATGCGGAGAAATTTGGTTATGCGCTGCTTGTTGTATGGGAAATCGACTGGCATTCTGCCAAAGAAGACACAATTCAAAAAATGATAAAGTTTTTGGAGAAAGAATGTTAAAGAGCTACAAATTAGTTGATGTCCTCGAGGTCGAAGAGTTGGACTACACAGAGGATGTGTATGACATTACGGTTGAGGACAACCACAATTTTTTCGCGAACGGCGTGGTCGTACACAACTGCGTAGGTGGCCTGCCTTCGTCGCTTATCTACCGCGAGTTTGCTGACAAGAAGTTTGGTGACCTCTCGCCTGACCTGCTCACTGGCCCGGCGGCTGAGGAGGCCGTGAAGAATATTCGTGGTCGCCTTGAGAACATGGCAGACCGTTTCGTTGACTGCGTTGGCCGCGACAACTTCTTCCTCGAGCTGCAGTTCAACGATCTTTCTGCGCAGCACCTCACGAACAAGTGCCTCATCGATCTCTCGCAGAGCACTGGCATACAGCTTGTCGCCACGGCAGACTCTCACTTCCCCTCGCCTGACAAGTGGCAGGCGCGCGAGCTGTACAAGAAGCTCGGCTGGATGGGAGCAAAGCTCGACAAGACAATGATGCCTAAGCTCGAGGACATGAAGACGATGCTCTATCCCAAGAATGCCGAGCAGATGTGGGAGGAGTTTAAGAAGGGTTACGCCCAATACGACTTCTATCAGGGCAATGAGGAGCTCGTGCGAGATGCAATTGAGCGCACGCACGACATCGCCTGGCAGAAGTGCGAGGACACTTGGGTCGACACGAGCGTGAAGCTTCCTGTCCACAAGTACGAGGGTAAGACTCCCTTTCAGCGG
>Ga0194130_10005983_pt1 | contig 14332 bp, 11 predicted proteins | sample TA2KigsurfametaG_FD_160084 | JGI IMG/M metagenome (GOLD analysis project Ga0194130, IMG submission 160084) | Freshwater microbial communities from Lake Tanganyika, Tanzania - TA2015050 Kigoma 12 surface | ecosystem: Environmental > Aquatic > Freshwater > Lake | place: Tanzania: Lake Tanganyika... | reverse complement strand
TGACCTAGCGATACGCCCCTTGGACGGGTTGTCCATCTGCGGTCGGTGGGGTGGCCATAACTGCTCGTACGACCTCGAGGGTTTGTTCGATGTGGTTGCCGTCGATGCCATAATGGGTGACCGCACGGATTTTGCCAGGGCCAAATGCACCGACCAGCACCCCTTTGGCTGTCATTGCGGCCGCAAAATCACCAGCCGAACGACCATCGCTCAATCCAAACACCACAATATCGGTCTCAATCTGGTTGGGGTCAATGCGAATCCCTGGAATCGAGGCCAAGCCGTGCGCCAAGACCTTGGCATGCACATGATCTTCGGCCAAGCGATCAACCATCTCGGTCAGCGCCACAATCCCGGCGGCCGCAATCACACCGGCTTGGCGCATACCACCACCGACCATCTTGCGCAGACGTCGCGCCTTGCGAATCAAATCGGCACTACCAGCCAGAATCGAGCCGATTGGGGCTGACAACCCTTTGGACATACAAAACTGCACGCTATCGACGTGCTGTGTGATTTCTTTGACATCAACGCCCAACGCCACCGCCGCATTAAACACACGCGCACCGTCAAGATGCACCTGCAAGTCGTTGGCGTGCGCCCACGCCTTGACCTGGGCCATGTAGCTCGGGGCGACTACTACGCCACCACACCCGCCGTGTGTGTTCTCAAGACACACAAGTCGGGTATAGGCCGAGTGGGGATCCTCGCGGTTGCGCACGGCTGCCGCCAAATCAGCGAGCGGTAACTCACCCTTGGCGGTCGTGTGCACTGTATGCATCGCCACACCGCCGAGCACCGACACACCACCGGCCTCGTAGTTATAGATGTGACATTTGTCGCCGACAATCACCTCATCACCACGCTGGCAGTGCGACAACACGCCACACAAGTTGCCCATCGTACCACTCGTCACCAACAAGGCCGCCTCTTTGCCAACCTTGGCCGCCGCAAGACGCTCCAACTCGTTGACCGTCGGGTCATCGCCATAAACATCGTCGCCGACTGCCGCATGAAACATCGCCTCGCGCATCGCCGGTGATGGCTGAGTGACCGTATCGCTCCGCAAATCAATCACGCTCGTCATCGTGGTACTCCTCTTGTACGCTGTGTACTGCTATTCTAGCCTGAAAAACACCCTACGCCGCAGTTGACAATTTTTCACTTCAGCAGTATTATCTAGTTAAACGGTTAACTAACAGAGTGAAACCTGAGCGCCCATGGCCACAATCCGTCAGGTTGCCGCACATGCAGGGGTCTCAATTGCCACTGTGTCATATGTGCTTAATGGACAGGGCTCAATCCCCGCCGATACCCAAGCGCGGGTCTGGCAGGCGGTTCATGCGTTAGACTACCAACCACGTCATGCGGCCCGATCAATGCGTGGTCGTAGCCATACACTCGGAGTGTCAATGGCAAGTGGGTTTGACCGTTTGGCTGATCCTGCCACCGCCGAGATGCTCGCCGGCATGGCGCACGAGGCATCGCAACGTGGTTTAGGGCTTTTGCTCATCCCGATGCGTGATGATGCCAGTACACAGTGCGTGGCCGTTGCACGGAGTGGTCAAGTCGATGGGATTGTGGTGTGCGACCCGGAGTACCGCGATGCGCGCCTGGCAGCATTGGCACACGCGCGTATTCCACGTGTCAGTCTGGGGCCACAGGGTGATGTCTGGGTTGCGAGCGATGTCATGCACGGCATGCAGCTTGCGCTGACACATCTCCACACGCTTGGTCATCAGCGTATAGCCCTGATTGCCCCTGATCCCGATTTGGCGAGTAGCGATTGGTATGTCGACGGATTTCTTAGTGCACTCGCCGAACTTGGCCTCACCCTCATCGAAGGCGGGGTCCTAGCCGGTGGGCGCCGTGAAGCAGATGGCGAGGCGGTCATGTCTGAGCTCCTCGCACTCCCCGAACGACCCACGGCCGTGATTGCGGCCAGCGACGAGCTAGCGTACGGCGCCATGCGTGCCATCCGCGATACGGGATTACAGGTGGGGCGCGATATCGCAGTCATCGGCTTCGACGATTTACCACCTGCGGCATATTTGCAACCGCCACTGACCGCTGTCCGTCAACCACGATTTGCCATGGGAGTCAGTGCCATTCAGTTGCTCGAAGAGCAAATCAGTGGGAGTCCTGCGCCGTCACCGCGCTTGTTGGCCCCTAAGCTCATCATTCGTGGGAGTAGCGCTCCCCATCGTACGTAACCTGGGCGGAGGATACCTCCTCCGAATCTATTGACCGCGTTGCTGTAGCTCATAGAGGAGATGTACACCATGGCTGGAATCAAGTTCGATCACGTATGGAAGCGCTTTGGCGACTTCGCAGCGCTCAAGGACCTCAACATCGAAATCAACGACCAGGAATTCTTGGTCTTGGTTGGTCCATCAGGCTGTGGCAAAACGACCGCGTTGCGGTGTTTGGCCGGTCTTGAGGAGATTACCGACGGGCACATCTACATCGGCGATCGCGACGTCACCGATGTGCCCCCCAAAGACCGCGATATCGCCATGGTCTTCCAAAGCTATGCCTTGTATCCACACATGTCGGTCTACGAGAACATGGCGTTCGGTCTCAAATTGCGCAAGACCCCCAAAGACGAAATTGACCGCCGCGTCAAAGAGTCAGCCGAAATGCTCGCCATCGGTCACTTGCTTGACCGCAAACCCAAAGCCCTCTCAGGTGGTCAGCGCCAACGCGTGGCCCTCGGTCGCGCCATTGTGCGTAACCCGGCCGTCTTCTTGATGGACGAGCCACTTTCAAACCTTGACGCCAAGTTGCGCGTCCAGACCCGTGCCGAAATCTCGAAGTTGCATCAGCGCCTCAAGACTACCTTCATCTACGTGACCCACGACCAGACCGAGGCCATGACCATGGGTACACGCATCGCCGTCATGAAGGATGGCGTGTTGCAACAGCTCGATTCCCCACAAAACTTGTACGATAACCCAGCCAACATGTTCGTGGCCGGCTTCATTGGTTCACCATCAATGAACTTCTTCGAAGCCAATGTGGGTCGCGGCAACAATGGCTTGATCGTCGATGTAGGCGCGTTTGCCCTGCCAGTACCCGCTGATAAAGCCAGCAAACTGGAGTCCTACATCGGCAAGTCTGTCTACTTCGGCATTCGTCCCGAGAACATCCACGACGAGAATTATGTGCCACGTGGAGTCGAAGAGAGCGCTCGCCTCAATGCCCGCGTCACGGTGCGTGAGCCACTCGGGAGCGAAGTCTACGCCTTCGTCGAAAACGGCGGCAAAGAAATGGTCTCCCGTCTTGACCCACGTACCAGCGCCTCAATCAACAACAACATTTCGTTGGTCGTTGATATGTCCAAGATGCATGCCTTCGATCGCGACAGCGAAAAAGCCATCGTCTAATCTGCACCGCGCAAATCAACACCGTACCCCCAGCCATATGGCTGGGGGTACGGTGTATGACAAGCCTCGTATTGAGTCCCTTATGGCGCCTTCTCGATAACCGGGGCAATTACCACCGCGATGATGCGTTCATCAACCCGTACACCCTCAATCAGTACCTCGGCTCCCTCCACCATGCGTATGGGAGCCATGTCACCTACCCACGCCGGCCAAAATCCACGACTTTGCGCTGGCTGATATTGATCGTGGATGTAGGTACCATCCGGGTGTGAATGAAGATGCCCCACCAGACGAATCATGCGGTGCATCTCGTGGTTTACCACCGTCTGTTCACGCATGTCAGTGTCCACACCACTCACGTTCTGGATGCGCCCATCACGAAATTCACCGGTCACGATGGCAGGCACGTAACGTACATCGCCGTCATCGCGCCACGGCAACAACTGCTGCTGCACCCACGACAACTCCACCCCATACTGCGCAGTACCAAACTGCACCGGTACATCAGGCATCGTAACCACGTGTGACACCAATAACAACCGATCTGCTTGTGCTACAATCGCACCCGCTACCGCCACCTGACGACCCTCAAATGCTGGAAGCTGCGAGACTGGAATGGGGGCTTGTGAGCCACAACTTGCCACGCTCATGGCAACCCACATCATCAACCACACCAGTCGCCTGCCCCCGAAGATACTCATACGGACTCCGTGGCTGCGTGTTGCACGCGTCGACTCCGCTGCCATATGACCATGATGATGGGCGTCAAGGTAATGACAATGGCGATCACATTCAACACCGTAAAGCCGAGCCCTGCCAGAATAAACCCGCTACTCAAACTACCAACAGCCGAAGAGAGATTCACGGTCAACTCCACCGCCCCTTGATAGCGGCCACGTTCGCTAGGCACAAGGTTGTCTGCCAATAAGGAGGACCCACCGATATAACACATATTCCACCCCAAACCCACCAAAAACAACCCGATGGCAATTGGTAGTGTATCGGTCCAAATGGGCGCAACGATGTTCCCCGCAATCATGATGAGAGCACCGAGTACGACCACGGTGGTTCGTCCAAATCGATCAGCAATCGTGCCTGTCACAAACGACAGGCCATACATGCCCAACGTGTGCCCCATGATGACCAACGAAATATCAGCAAGTGGATGATTGTAATGATTCATGTGCAACGACGTGACCGTCATCACCAACACCATCATCGCCTGACCAATCAACATGGAGAGCGCAGCGAGTTGCACCCCGGGCAAACGGATAATCTCTCCCCAAGCACGTGCAGCCGCAGGAGGTGGATCATCGTCCTTTTTCAACGCGTCAGCAATAATTCGTCCGATATCGCGTGGATCAGGACGCAAAAAGAGCCAGATCAAAATACCCGATAACAAGAAGAGGATAGCGCCACCAATCATCGGACCGGCGAGCATTTCAAAGCCGAACACCGATTGGACCAACACGCCGAGTGGCGCAACAAGCAAGGGCCCACCAACCGCACTCACTGTCCCTGCAAAGACCACCGTACTAATCGCACGGGCGCGCGCCTCAGGGAGATTTGCATCGGCGGCCGCATAACGACTCTGGTCAACCGCACCACGTGCACCACCAATGAACAACAGACCAAGCAAAAAGAGCAGAAATGACTGTGTGACAATCGCATATCCGCCAATCGCCATGCCCACGCTCCCCAAAAAGAACCCGAGCGCTAATCCTGGCCGCCGACCGATTTTTTGCATGAGCATGCCAGCTGGATACGATGCAAGTGCAGCTCCTATTAAGAGAAGCGTCCCTGGGACGCCCGCTAAAATATCACTCCCGCCGAGTTTTGCGCCGATAATCGGATTCACCGTTGCATTTGAGATAAGTGCAGCCGAGCCAAAACTTTGCGTAATAAACAACATGGCCGAGATGCGCTGACCAATCTTCGGATCGACGATAGGGGTGGTATTCATGACCTCAGTGACCTTCGTGCTATGGTGAATCTACTGCTCATCTACAACAGGAACAATCCAATATGTTCCTTCATTGTCGTGTTCGGCACTCCATCCAGTGCCTTCTTCGTTCTTGATTTGCCACCATACATATCCATCTGCCAAGATCGGTCCCTCAACAATCTCGACAATCTGATTATCTCGTACGTAGGCAATCACTTGGGCACTCGTTGATGGCGAAATGCGTACACGTAATGGATTTCCTTCAGTGTTTTGGACTCGGGCTTTCTTTCCTTTCGTCAATACGAGCGGTTCTGGAGTCGGCGGAATAGGGGTATTGGTCGCAAACACCATCACACTCGCGGCAGGCAAGGTCGGTAGGACTACCGGCGTGGGTTTGGGCAATACCGGTTGAATGACTGTAGTGGTCGTAAAATAATAAATAACAAAGCCAATCGCTCCGAGCCCAACCACGAATAACGCATTAAAGACAATTCGACGCACATCAATGACCGGAATAGCGCTAGTCTTGCGCATACGCCGACGTGTCTGGTCGTACCCCTGCCTGTATGGTTCGTAATGACGATAATAGAAAGGATGCGGATCGCCCATGTAGGCATCCGCCACACCCCGTTCAAACATCTCATCAGTATCCATATTACCCCTCCATACTCGCCCTCATTATAGCAGTGGTCATGATTCGCTGTAACCGTGCCAAATCACTGCGTTGTATATGCACGCCATATGCGTAGCAACTCTCGGTGTGGATGATAGAGATAACGCTCACGATCGAAGTCATCGGTGTACGCTCCGCACTGTTGCCACTGACGCATACACGCATCAAGCTCTCCTTGTACCGATACCGCAACACGTGGCCACGCCACATGTGCATCATCGCGGTCGTTATCGTAACCAGCATGCCACCCAATCGGATAGATGACACCCGCCACCGCATGCCTTTGGAGCCACGCCACATACACCTGCCATGCATCCACGAGTTGGAGTGGCGTCATCACCGGTACGTGTACGCGCCGGTCATACCACGACACCGTGCGCCACCCGGCCTGGTCATCACTCCCCAGTGGGTGCATGCCCACCACTATGGGCCGTTGCGTTAGTCCGGCTACCACATGCTGCAAAAACCGCATCGGCAACCACGGGGCACGCTGATGTCGTTGGGGCAAGATGGGCATCGCCGTATCTACACAAACCATATCAACGTCACGACTCACGGCCACTGCATCAAATCCATGCCCAAGCAGTTGTGGTGCATCGATCTGTGCCATAATTACTGCTCCTGCATGCACTCGCCGTGCCAGCCCAACCAACTCTTGCCACCACGCCGCTGCCACGTGCGGTGGCGTATCAGCCAGATAACTCCATCCAGGGGCGAGCAACCAATGCCGTGCCGCGTGATGCCCAGCAAAATAGCCCATTACCACACGGATCAACTCGCGCTGTCCCACACCATAGGTGTCGGTACGATAAGGATGAGCTAACTGCAATGGACGCACCACTCCATTCATGCGCACCGTTCCGCCACGCCGATAAATCGGCGTGGTGGTGCGACCTTGCAACCACCCCACCACATCGGCCTCATGATGCCAATCAGGCAACTCCAAACTCCCAGCATACGCAGCCGTTAAGATGGTCGTCACAGCGCCAATCCGCGCCTGCAACGCCGCATCATAACACGCCTCAAGTGTGGCCATGACCACGCGGTCTATCTGTTGTGGCCGCGGTTGTATTCTGAACCACGGTGGACTTAGAAGCACATAATTCACTCCACGGTCGGCTAGTTGTGCCAATTCCTCACGCATGCGTCCATAATCGGCCGTCATCCAGTTCACATGGTACGGAATGGCTTTGATCGGCACCTTGGTCATCACGTCATTACCTCACGTTCATGGGTGGCGTACCTGCTTTGTATGGATGTCCCGTCACCAACAAAAAACCAGTGGCGACGCACGAGTCACCACTGGCACATCCACCGCGCCACGCTCATGGCGTCGTCTCTTTGGGCCCTGTGCCACGTAAGTACACATCTGGCCACGGCTTAAATGTAGTGGCGAATTCTTCCATCGGCAACGTCTTGCCATCTTTGTTGATGGTCCGGTAGACCACAACGTTCTTGCCCTCTTTGGCCTTGTCTGACTGCGTTACGGTGCCAGTCGGCAAGGTCGGGTCATCAACGTATACCGGATCTTTCGGCGCCGGCGTCGTTCCGACAATTGTCGGTCCATTCACTGTCACACTCCGCCCCGTTGTAACGCCGCGCAACTGAATATCCAGAATCTGCTGCTGCTCATCAATGGTGGCATCAACCAACATCCAATGCGCCGTATCGTTGACAAAGCGCAAATCGAGCTCGCCTGTAAATATGGCCGCATCTAGTCCTGGACCATTTGTATCCGGAAAGGCGTATGCGTCATACCAACTAATATAAAACGGATGTGCATGCCATTCCTTGAACGGGAGCCCCGCATAAAATGCCGCCCGAAATAACGATGTCGAGACCTGACAAACACCACCACCCCACTCAAGCTGGGTGCGATTGCCAATCACCGCATACCCCTGTGCAAATCCATTGGCCTCGTTTATTTCGCCGACTTCTGTATTAAATGAAAACTCAGCACCCGGTGCTATCAACACACCGTTGATGCGTGCCACTCCCGCCTTGATATTGGTGATGCGATAATCGGCCGATCCCACAAAGCTGCTCCGTCCCGTACTCAACACATCCACAAACGTCAGCGCTCGTACTGCTGCATCGTTGAGTTGGGGCTCTACTGCTATCGTTGGCAGATCAATCTCACGCGTTGTGCCGTACAACGCATCACCGATGGCCTGTACTGCTGCCACACGATCAAGCCGCACGCCACGCTTGCCTGGCACAAGAATCTCTGTTGTGCCATCTCGCCAGCGCACACGTGGTTCAACGCTCGGACTATCCACACGTTGTGCCACGCGGTCAACCTCGAGTGCAATCGCCTGTGCATTCAGACGAACCTGCGTGACGCCGTTCGCATCTTTTTCGCTGATAATCAATGACGCAAGACGATCGCGCTCCCAGACCCACTCCGACGTTCCATGACGCACGACCAGCGGCTTCCCCAAAAATCGCTCAACATCCTTGGCGCTCTTGTCGAGCACTGCCGCATCTACCCGCGGTGCAATCTCGCGCGAACGCAATGTCACCGTCATCGGTGTTGTGGCCGCCAGCGCGTTGTAAATGTCAACCATCGTCTCATCTACCAGTATTTGACGTCCTGTTTGGGCGGCGACCGTCATGGTCGCACCGGTCTGCGGATCAATCAACAAATCGGCCGGGCGTACTGGCTGGTCAACTTGACTACTGATGGTCATGAGGTACTGTTGCATGCGCGCTCCGTTGATGACCAGGTGCGGCCCCACATCGAGGACTCCCTGCCGGCGCGCCCACCAGTTGCGTATCCATCGTTCGAGATTCACATCCGTGGTCAGACCGAGTAACTCGTTGCTCGTCTGCCGAATGTTGAGCGATACACCCAGATCGCTCGCACTCGGGTTCCATACCCGTTCCTTGTATACCAGCGTCACCGGCCGCGCCAAAAACGCCTCGTACCGCGTTGCCACGGCCTCGTCAAGCATCTCGCGCGTCATCCCCTCCATCGTCTGCCCCTGTAACGTCACTCCGATGTCTACGGCTCGCTCCGATGCGGGGAACACGTATGGCGTGATAAACGCCAATACCACGACTATCAGCCCAATCCATATCGATGGCTGTGTAATCGTCGGCAACATGATGGTAGCCGTGCCCGGCTCAGGTGCCTTGGGCACCCCAATCACCACGTTCTCAATATTGCCCGGCTTCTGATTCTGCGGTGGCGTATACCCGCGCCGCCGTCGATCGATTGGCCCGTACTTGTTGATGTATCGCTCTGGCATCGTTGTGTCGGTACAGTATCTCAGTCGTGTTTGTTTCTACTACACATCGTAGCATTTTTATGACAAGATTGTCAATATTTTCAATAGCCGCGTTTGCTACCCATTCCAGCTGGCGAATTGATCTCCGTTGATGGCAATACCACGTCGTCGGTGCTTATTTTTTATGCAAAAAAATAACGATACAATGTTTAATTACAAAAATTTGCATCAAAAAAAATAATTAAACAATGTATAGTTAATCGAATCATCCACCAATTTCGATGAATTGGCCATCCGGAGTACGGCGCATTGAGCGCACTGCCACAATCGCATCGTGGTTGATGGGACCATAGATATGCGGGAAGAGCGGTGCCAATGTATCGCCGGGCGTTGGTGACTCCCACTTCAACGGGCTCGTAAGGCGCTCAGTATCAATCACCAGCAGGCCAAAATCGCCAGGCACCGTCGTATAGAAGTGATTCGCAACCTTAAGCATCAACGCATCGCCCGCAGTACAGTGTACAAACCCATCGTTATCGTACTCAGCAGGCAGATACGGTGTCTCGCTGGGCCACGACTGCCAGCGGGTCACCAAGACCATATGATAAATCAGCGCCATCTCGGATCCTTTCAAAGAAACAACAACAGGGGTGGCCAAGCATGCCACCCCTGCCTCTGCACAACGACTCTAGAACTCGCCCATAACGCGTGCAAAGGCCTCGCGATTAGGGCGCAACTGCACATCGTCTTGATAGGCCAACGGCGTATCAATCAGCTGCATGGTTTGTTGCAATGTCGGACGACGTTCGTTGATGTAGATCAGGCCGGTCACAAATTCATTCTTATGGCGTGCTTCTTCCATGAGTTGGATAGCTTGCCAGCGGTTCGTCGGATCATAGTCGCGGTCGATTTTGCGCAACTTAATCATCGGACCATCATGGAGTTTGACCATCTGCTCACTGCCCGGCTCATAATCGACCTGCACCTCTTCGTAGCTTTGGATGAAGGTGATATCCTGGATGCGCTCCTCGTTTTGTTTGCCGTAGCCGTAGCTCTTGGTCGAGTCATCCTGATTATTGAACGTGACACACGGACTAATGATGTCAATCACTGCCGTCCCCTCAAAGCTCATGGCTGCCTTAAGCAACTCACGTACCTGCTTTGCATCGCCCGCAAATGAGCGTGCCACGAAGCCACAGTCGGCGGCGATTGCCTCCACACAAATGTCGATAGGTGGCAATTCATTCGTACCGGCATATTTCAGGTTTTGGCCGATGTCGGCAGTTGCCGAGTGCTGACCTTTGGTCAATCCATAGACGCCGTTGTTTTCGACGATATAGACGATGGGCACATTCCGGCGCATCATGTGCTTAAACTGCCCGAGGCCGATACTGCCGGTATCGCCGTCACCGCTAATGCCGATCGGCAAGACGGTGCGGTTGGCCAATGCAACGCCCGTGCTGACCGACGGCATACGCCCATGCAACGTGTTAAAGCCAAACGAACGATTGAGAAAGTAGGCTGGCGTCTTGCTCGAACAGCCGATACCGCTCATCTTGACCACCTGACGTGGGTCAAGCGACAAGTCGTAACAGGCGGCGATAATCTGACTGGTCACCGAGTTGTGGCCACAACCGGCACACAGCGTTGAGGTGCCACCTTGGTAATCTTGGGTCGTCAAGCCAATGCGGTTGGTTGGACGATTCGTTGTGGTTGTCATATGTTTCTACCTCGTTGATCTGTATTACAGTGCATTACGATGCTGAAGAATGCGATTCAACACAAACACGGCCGTGAGCGGCAAGCCATCACACAAATTAACTGGGCGCATTTTACCGGCATGCACCGGGGCATGAGCGGCCAGCAGTTGCATCATCTGACAGTCTTGGTTCATCTCGACCACATACACTTCATCGTACTGCGCCATAAACGCCGTCACATCGTCGTTCAGTGGCAAGGCACGCAGACGTATATACGAACTCTCTACGCCGTGTGCTCGCAGATAATCGCGCGCCTCGCGTACGGCATCGTGCGTCGAGCCGTAGGCGATAATGCCAACCCGTGCGCCGGGCTGGTGTTCGACCAGCGGTGCCGGCACCAAGGTGCGTGCCGTATTGTGCTTGCGTGTCAGGCGGTCCATGTTGCGTTGCCAGTCATCGTTACGCTCGCTATACACCGCATTTTCGTTGTGACCCGTACCACGACCAAGCCATGCTGCGCGCGGATGTTGGTTCCCCAGAATGGTGCGATAGGTGATCCCATCGCCATCAATATCGCGATAGCGCCCCCAACTGCCTTTTTCTGCCAAAAAGGCCTCGAACGCCTCAGTGTGAAGCACCTTACCACGATCCATTGGCTGCTCTGGATAATCAAAGGGATCGGTCATCCAGTTGTTCATGCCCAAGTCGAGGTCGCTCAACACCATCACCGGCGTCTGTAAGCGATCTGCCAAATCAAACGCCGTCCCGGCGAATTCAAAACACTCGCGCATCGAGCCAGGCAACAAACACACATGCTGGCTATCGCCATGCCCAAGATAGTACGCCGACAAAATATCACCTTGCGAGACGCGCGTCGGCAAGCCTGTCGATGGCCCCATGCGCATGATATCCCAAATCACGATTGGCACTTCTGCAAAATACGCCAAGCCGCCAAATTCATTCATCAACGAAATACCAGGTCCGGAGGTAGCCGTCATGGCACGACATCCTGCCCAGCCGGCACCAACGATAATCCCGGCAGCAGCCAACTCGTCTTCGGCCTGCACAATGGCATAATTGACCTTGTCATCAACGGCAGGGCGCAACTTTGGCGCATACTCGGTAATCGCATCAACCAGGCTCGTCGATGGCGTAATCGGGTACCACGCCACTACCGAGACACCGCCGACTACCGCGCCAATACCCGCAGCCGTGTTGCCATCGATCAAGATTTGACCGCTCGTCATGTTGAGTGGCGCCACACTAAATGGGTCTTGTTTGGGCAGATTAGCGCGCGTGTACTGCATTGCCAGATCAACCATGGCAAGATTGAGGTCAACCGCTTTGCGCTTGCCCTTGAAATGATGCATCAATGCGGCTTCGATTTGGGCGCGATCAATGCCCAGCAACTCCGTCAACACACCAACGTACGCCATATTGGCGAGGTAATCACGCAGGTTCTGCGGCGGATTAATTTGCTTAATCAGTTCTTTGACGGGGATCGGATAGTAGACGACGTCGCTACGCGGTTGAGCGAACTTGAGGTCATCTGGGTGGACACAGACACCTCCACTAGGCAACTTGGTCAGGTCCTCTTCTGAGGTACGTGGGTTAAACGCCACCAGAATTTCGGCCTGTTCACGACGTGCCGTATACCCATGATGGCTCACGCGAATGGTGTACCACGTGGGAAGACCCTGAATATTCGAGGGGAAGAGGTTTTTGCCGCTCACTGAGATGCCCATCTTAAAGATGGCGCGAATAAGTGTATTATTGGCCGTCTGACTGCCTGAGCCGTTTTCAGTGGCTGCCACAATTGAAAAGTCATTGACAATTGGCACCCGTGGATCAATCGTTGATTGGTTGACGCCGGTGTCGGTGGTGGTCATGCCAAACTCCCGTTACAGAGCAAAATTGCATTTGCAATTATAGCATATGCTGACAGGGTGTCTAATCGGCGTCCATCATCATCAAAACGCTCGTTCCACAGTGTGGAACGAGCGTTGTATCCATCGTGTCACGATACCCCTGATTTATTCGTCGTCGTTCCCCAGTACCAACGTAAAGCCGAAGCGATGACGTCGTGACAGAATCTTGTACTGCTCAAGGGTGTCAGGCCCACAACTCCCCGTGCCAACACCGCGATGTTGATGATCAACAATCACTGTAATGTAGTTGTTGGGTACCAAATCAACCGTATGTGTTGCCGCAAAGATTTGGTCAGGGGTGAATCGACTTGCCGAGAATTGGAACGGCTCGTCGCTCACGATCTGGAGTCGACTGCCTCGGTTATTGTCGAACTGCACCTGTGTCACGTCACAGCGCAAGCCATGTTCCTGTGGCATGATGTACGGCACATAGAAGTCGTCTACGTCCTGTTCGTAGCGCCCAATCATGGCACTCGCCTTGCGATCCGGGTAGTTCTCCCATGGTCCTCGCCCCATCCAACTGACCGTGCGATACTGCAATGGAATATCCATGGCAATACCGACGCGTGGCACGTCGATGACATCCTCACCCAGTTTGACGTAGTGTTCAATGTGCAAACTGCCGTCGCCGTTCATGGTGAATGTCTGCGTATGGCGTACATCACTGCTCTGACCGCGACCGCTCCCACGATACGTAAAGCTCAGCCGCGCACCAATTTGATCGATGTCGGTCAATGCCATTTGCACGGCATCAAGTCCAAGCAGACGCCAGTTCGGCAACACCTTGGAGGGGTGATTCGGCCACAACTTCAATCCGTCATTGTCAAGTGCCGCACGCCATAGTTGAATCATCGGGCCGCGGGCAATGAAGTTACGCCGTGGCGTTCCGTACGCGAGTAATTTGCCACTCTTGGCGTCAAAGCGCGCTTTGACACGCCCTACCTGGAGCAAAATTTCATCCTCATCGCGCTTTACGCGCCCACCACGTGTACGCGGGTGCCCTTGTACCGCAGCCATTTGGAGTTGATGTTGATCCCACGCAACTTCATGGCGAATCGGACTATGCGCATTTGACCGACGACGACGGAAGTGGAATGTAATGGTGATGAGCGCGTTTGGATACGCCGCTTGAATGGCGCTCAAATGCGAAACCTGCACTTCGCGCACACTCTGTGGTTCTAATCCACGGATATTGATGTTGCCTTCGGCCACTTCGGCACCATCGGCTTCAACCACATACTCACCACTTAAGTCGTCGATATTGGTAAAGTAGCGTCGATTATGGACACGATACAAGCCATTGACCCCTTCGACGGGGGTTACTTTGACGGGGCGCGCCAAATACTTGTACTCGTACAAGGCGGGATGGGGTGTACGGTCAGGCCAGACCATTCCATCGGCACAGAAGTTTGCATCGTTCGGCGTATCACCGAAGTCGCCGCCGTACGCCCAGTACGTCTGGCCATCGGT
>Ga0194130_10005981_pt1 | contig 14333 bp, 9 predicted proteins | sample TA2KigsurfametaG_FD_160084 | JGI IMG/M metagenome (GOLD analysis project Ga0194130, IMG submission 160084) | Freshwater microbial communities from Lake Tanganyika, Tanzania - TA2015050 Kigoma 12 surface | ecosystem: Environmental > Aquatic > Freshwater > Lake | place: Tanzania: Lake Tanganyika... | reverse complement strand
CGGGGCTGACAGGTACAGCAAATGAAATTACTGTTTCAAATGCTGGTGTTGGCGCAGTAACGCTAAGCCTCCCAGCAAACGTAACAATTTCAAACAATCTTGTCGTTACTGGAGATTTGACTGTTCAAGGCAATACAACAACTCTGAATACAGCAACTCTTGTTGTTGAAGATAAAAATGTTGTTATTGCAAATATTGACAGCCCAACAGATGTTACAGCAGATGGTGCTGGCATTACAGTTAAAGGTGCAACAGACAAAACATTTAACTGGGTTGATGCTACTGATTCTTGGACATCATCGGAACACCTAAATCTCCTATCAGGGAAGGTGTTTAAAATTGCAGGAGTCACCGTTCTTAGCGGAACAAATCTTGACAATGTTACTGTTGATGGTGGTACTTTCTAAAGGAGCCATATGGCTAACATTGTAAAACTTAAAAGATCTGGTACGGCAAATTCTGTTCCGTCTGCTAACGCTTTGGAATATGGGGAGCTTGCAATTAACTATGCGGATGGTTTAATATTTTATAAGAATGCAAGCAATACAGTGGTAACTTTTGATGTAAGCGGATATTTTAATATTCAACAAATCAACGATGATGTTTCTGCACTTCAAGTTGAAATGGCAATGCAAGCGTTTTAAGGCGTAAAACCTAATTTCTGGTACAATTGAGTATTATGGATGATGTCAAAATTAATACAAGTAAAACTCTTACATTGACACTTCCAAGCGACCCGGCAAGTAATGTCGTATCTGTTAGTCTTTATCACGAATTTGGTTCTTTAGTTTCTGGTCCGACTAATGCAACAAGGACAAGTGCCGGTGTTTATACGATTACATATGGACAACAAGCATCTGGTATTTACATTTTAAATAGCGCGGGAAAGCATAGAGCTGATTTTACTTATACGATGTCGGGTACATCATATACCCAGTCACAACATATTAATGTGTATACGCCGTATGCAGATATAGATACATTCTTTACAGATCATCCAGATTTAGAAAACGATTATTACGAAAAATTTGATAAGATGGAAAAACGAGTGCGGAATATTATTAATACATTTTGTGGTCAATCATTTGATTACTATCCAAATAAATATATTGAAATTTCAGGCTCGAATAAAAGAACACTACATCTTCCGTATCCCATAAATACATTAACAAAAATTACTGTAAATGTTGGAGATGAAGATCAAGTTGTTCTTCATGATTCAACTAATGCAACTCTCAATAACGTAGAGAAATGCAAAGAACCTCATAATTTTAATTCTACCTACTACATTCAATTTAAAAGATCATTCTTGGATAGCCTAATTACAACTATAATATCTTCAAAATTTGATGAAGATGATGATTATAAAATTGAAGGAAGTTTTGGCTGGGATTACGTGCCAGATAATATTATTCAAGCAGCAGATTTATTGTTGGAAGATATGATGAATAATGATTCTGATTTTAGAAGACACGGTATAAAATCTATAGATATGGATGTTCTTAAATACGACATTAAAGATGACTTCTATGAATCTACCGGTAACATTGATGCTGATGTTTTATTGATGGATTACACATTATTTGTAATGGATTATGTGGTCTAAATGTCTAACAAAACGTTTTTTCGTTTTTCACATAAATGTGATGTCTATGCAAAAACAACAACTACAAATGCTGCTGGGCAAGAGTACGCCGCTTTTTCTAAAACGGCTACAATAGTTTTTCAATTTCAAGCTCCCACTACACAATCAACATCATCCAGTGACAGAAGATTGTCGCCATATGTTGACAATCTTTCAAAATATGAAGGGATAGTTCCTTCAATGTATCAAGAATATATTAGTTTTGATAATAGAATAACAAATATTACTGATTCAAAAGGTAATCAAATTGAAACTGACACATATGAAATTGTTGGAATACAGCCCAAATTCACTCCGTCCGGTAGAAAACATCACATCATTATTTCTTTAAGAAGAGTGGTGGAGGTATAATGTTTAAAGTTCAAGTTACAAATGATCTATCAAAAATTATTGACAAGCTTGATATGATAAATATCAATATTCAATCCGCTGTCGCAGAAGCAGTCGGTTCTTCTCAATCTGAAGTAAAAAGTTTATTTGATACTTCTTATTTTCAAGAAACTGAAATTGAGATTTCTCCATCCGTTGATGGTATCACTATGGACATTAAAAATTTAGATGAAGATTATTATTATTATCAAAATACAACCGGTGGTTTATATTCGGATATTGGTTTAAAAATAAAACAAGTTTTAACAAATAGAATTAAAAATCAATTAGGGATCAAAATATGAGTTTGCCTATTTACGATATTAACAATCATTTAAAAACAAATTCAGATATTGTTTCTGCTGCTGGTAAGCAAATGAGTTTCTATCCAGTCGTAGCTCCGTCAAATGCCACAGCCCCGTATGTTGTTTATTATTACAACCCCCTCATACCGGATTCAGATAAATATTGGATGAGAAGGGATGTCGTTAGATATTCAATATTTGATACAGATGTGGCAAGGCTGTTTAGTATATCAGAATTGTTTATTAGAGAATTAGGCAGAGCAGATCAGGTTGCCAAGTCTACCGGAGTGGCGGCAACAGGTGCAAACCGTAGGATATTAACATCGGCACAGATGGATTCTAGCCTTGCCGTGCCTTTAGAAAAGGAAGGCTGGTATAGAATGAATTTAGATTTTAGAATATCTAATGTATAAAAAAAGATATGGTACAATATATTCTGTATGGAATTTGTTACAATTACTTATGTCGGGAAAACTCCTGGCTATATAGCAAAAGTTGGAAGTTCTATATATGAATTTGAATGGAATAAATCCCTTGGAATTGGAAAAAGACTCGGGGAGGTAAATCCATCACATATTTCTAAGATCGCTAATTGGCGTGATAAGAACGGTCGAAGGATATTTCGACTGGATAAATTAGGAGGTAATTAAAATGGCAGTTAATGTCGCAAATATTGTCGTTGGTGAGGCAACACTTAAACTTGGTACAAACGCTAACGCAACTACAATTGCCGCAATGGACAACTTCGCAGATATCGGCGCTACACAAAATGGTGTCGAGATTTCTTGGGAGCCGGATATTGTGGATATTGAAATTGATCAATTTGGTGATGCAGCAAAGCTCATTCAATCAAAAGTTAAGGTAATGGTTAAGACAACCCTTGCTGAGTCAACACTTAATAACCTTGCAATTGCATGGAATTATGATGACACAACAGGTGGCGATGATGTGAAGGCAAACTTTGAAGGTTCGCCTGGTAGCACGAACACATTCCTGTTCGGTACGCAGAACGTCTATCCACGTGAAAAGGGCTTGGTTATTACTGGCTCAGCTCCGGGTTCGTCGGCAGCTGCGGTTAAGACTCGTAAATTCTACACAAAGCGTGCAATCTCGATGGAATCATCGATGATCAGCATGAAGCGTGCAGAGGCAACGATGTTCACCGTTGGCTTCCGTATCCTTCCCACAGTGGCGGATACAAACTACGAATACGGCAAGATTATCGATCAGCAATAATTTGATTGAAAAATCGTAAAGTTGCTCTTGCAACCTACTATCTTGTGATAAACTTGATAGGTAAGGGAGCGAGAGCTTCTTTATTTTAACAACAAAGCGAGGTGCTTTAAAAATGAGTGATAATAAGGATATCCTGGCAGGAACCGAAATTCTTTTCGCAGATGGAAAGAAGAGAGCGATTAAGCCATTAACAATTCGTAATCTTCGAAAGTTTATGAAGATTGTTAAAGATCTTAAGACCAATGAGGCTCTTGAGGATGCAGACATTGATGTGATGGTTCAGGCTGCTGCGGTTGCCCTGGCTGTCGTTGATCCTGACTTGGCTGCGGATAAAGAAAAGCTTGAGGACGTGTTAGACTTACGCTCCTTCGGTGCTCTTATGTCAGCCGCAATGGGGTCCGACCCTTCCTTCTAGGCGAGGGGAGTGAAGTATCTTCCGACACAAGTTGGGAAGATATCCCTCTTCTCAAATATGAATCTGAAATATTTATAAAAACCGGAGCTTGGAACAGCATCGGAGAGTTAGAGTCATGCTTAACTCTCAACGAGCTGTTCCTTCTCTATCGTGCGGCTGTTAATGAGACAAGTACGGCAATGAAGATAGCTGCTGCAGCACAAGGCGCAGATGTTGACTTCGATGAAGACTGGTACGATCCTCAGCCAAAGAGAATTATCCAAGGACTTGATATTGCTCAAATGGGAATTGGTCTTGGATATGAACAAACTCCTAAAAATATTTGATTTTATTTACCTAATGTGTAATAATTAATGTGGCTAAATTATGTCTGATATTGGCAATCTTCATATAAAAACCACTGTTGATATAGGAGATGCGGCAAGTGCATCGGCTATATTAAGTCGTAGTTTAAATCAATTAACGACACAAATTGCATCCTATTCAGCAGCTGCGCAAAAAGCCTCAAGTGTTCAATCTGTGCTAGATAATTTAACAAAACAAAGTGCTCGTAATTATGGAATTTTAGCTTCAAAAAACATGGCTTTGGCACAAGCTACAACCGCAGCTGGTGCGGCTGCGCAAACAGCTGCGGTTCAGTATGGTGCTTTAAATAAAGTTATAGCACAAGCTAGCATTTCAAACCCCGCCGTTTCTAAAAATTTACAAGCCCAAGCTACTCATTTATTAGCAGTATCTAAATCCTCAGATACTCTGGCATCTGCTCTTAAACGAAATGCGCTTGATCAATGGGCATATAAAGCAAGAACTTCATTGACAGCAGCCAATAGAGCTTTTTACAGCTTTTCAATAGCAACTTTGCCACTGGTAAGAGGTTTAAGAACTGCTTTCTTTAGCATGGCAGATTTAGAATCGCAATCTGCAAGAGTAACTAAGCTTATGATTGATAACTTTTATAAGGTTGGTGCTTCATCAGAAGATGCGTTTAAGAAAGCAAGAATTGGTGCTCAACAATTTACAGATGGTCTTGGTCTCATGCTTGACAAGATTACGCAAAGGTATGGAACAAGCCGTGTTTTATTGCAAGGGATAGCCGGAGACTTTGCAGAATTGGGTGTTTCAACACAAGCTGGTATTGCTGGTCTTGTTGAATTGACTGCGGCAGTAGAAAAATTGGGTAATGTTGATATTGCTCAATCTCAAAAATTTGTTGAATCTGTATTGCAAAATATTTTAAGAATTAAAAGAGAGCAAGGTATTAATGTTGATTTAACAAATATTGAATTTATGAATCAGACAATTGCGGAATTAACAAGTCAAATGGCTGAATTTAACTTAATTGAAAATAAAACAACACTAGCCCTTAAAGATATTGCCGACGCTTTCCCAGAAGTTTCAGCTGCAGCTACTACTTTCGGTTTGTCTATGACAGAAACAATGGCAGTTCTTGCACCGATGGTTGCAGCTGGATTCCAAGTGGGGGCTTCTGCAAACTCAATTAAAGTGTCGCTTCAAAGAATGGTTGCGATGACAAAACAAAATACCCAAATTATTGGTGAGCTAAATCAAGCTCTTGGTGATGATTTTGAGTATGCGTCTGGTGTAGGTGTCAAGAATATTCAACAACTTGTTGATGGATTTAATTCATTATTAAGACTTAAAGGTGAGCAAGGCACGCTAGAATTGTTTGCAAGATTGTTTGGTGTTCGCCAGGGACCAAGAATGGAAGTTGCTATTCGACAACTTGCTCAATTTCAAGAGGCTTTGTCGCAAACTAATTCAGTTGAAAGAGACATAGCATTTACATTAGAGAAATCTGTAAATCGTAGATTATCTGCTATTAATGAAGAACAAATTGCCGTAAGAAATTTAGTTGATATATCTAACTTAAATACGCAAGCTAATGAAAACATGAATGGTGTTTTAACACAAAGAGCTCACATTTATAGAGCTGCTCAAAAAGAAGCGTTTGATGTTTTGGCACAAAGATATCAAGGGGATTTTCTTTCTAAAGTTCAAACTGAAGCTGGAAAAATATTCTTGTCTACTGGATTTAGGGTTGAGGATGTTGCTGGTAAACAAATGGATCAAGAATTACAGATCCAACTAGAAACAACTATTGTTCAATTTAGAATTCTTAAAGAAGCAATGATATCTATTGGAAGAGTTTTTGTTACAGCTTTTAAACCTATTATTGAATTTTTAAATCCAATTATTGCTAAAGTTAGAGATTTTCTTGCAAACATGGATCAAGGGGTTAAAACATTTTTAAGTTTTTTAACAATTAGTGCTCTTCTAATTCCAGGCTTTAGAGTTCTTGGAACTGCTGTTAAATACTTTGGCATAGCTGCAACAGCAACATTCTCAAAAATGACAGGTGCGCTTAGTGGTACGGCATCAAAATTAATAACAGTTCAAGATTTGTTTTTATCTAATGGTAAAGCTCTAAAAGGATATCGTGAAGCTATTCAATTTACAGAAAATTCTATTTTATTAAAAGGAAGAAATCGTTTTGGTCAAGCAGGAATAAGCGGATTATCAGTTCCGTTACAAGAAAAACTTGCGCAGGCTGGGTTAACGCCAGGACAGCAACCAAATGTCGGTGCTATTAAAAAATTATTTAAAGGTGAATTTAATTTACCAAGCTCAGAGGCAATGGCTAGATCTATATATATGAATATTGGATCAGCCGTAGAGTCTTCTGCGGCTAATGCTGTTGGTGAAATAGGTGAGGCAGCAGCCAGCGCTACTGACGATATGGCTAATGCTGTAAGAACTGCGTTAACAGACACTGTGTTTATGAAAAACACATTTATCGGTAATAGTTTTCAAGGTGGTAGACCTGGAGGTTCAAATGCCCCGGCTGTTCCAGGTGGCGGTCCATCCGCACCATCAGCAGATACACCACCAGCAACATCACCAGTAACACCGCCAGCGGCGGCAAGCGGGGATGCGCCAAAAGCTCCCGGTGGTGGTAGAGGTATTCTTGGAAGAATTAAAGATTTTCTTGGCAGGGGAACAGTTTTAACTAGCAGCCCCGATCTTTCAGATGCGGCAGGTGTAGCACAATTAAGAACATATTTAGCAAGTTTAAGTAGCTTACCTCAAAATTTGGCTAATGATATTGCTGCCAGCGTTCCAGATATAACGCAATTGAGAACTAATTTAGCTACAGGTTTAAAAAACTTATCTGAAAAATTATCAGCAGCCGTAGTGCCATTAACTGGTGCTGGTGCTAAATCAGTTCTTGATGTTGTAGATAAAACAACTATTCATGCAAGAGAACTTGTCGAGCTTTACACTGAGCTGGGATTAGAGTTACCAGAAGATTTATCTTATCTTAGAACATTAGATAAAGAATTTAAAGTAGAAGGTCAGTCGCCTAAGCCCGGAAAAGTAATGAGGCAAAGAAAAAATATTTTGACAAAAATTAAAAATAGAATTTTACTAGCCGAGCAAACTATTGTAGAAGAGATGGCGAGGCTTGCAGAGCAAACTGGGATTGGGGCAACAAGGGCTGAGGCTATCAAAAATTTGCGAGCACACGGATTGAATGTAACTTATCCATTTGCTGACATTATTGGCGGCGAAGGAAAAGATATTAAAATTATTCCAGGAAGCCAATTTCCTACTGATCCAAGTCAAGATATAGACCCAAAAACTGGAAAACCAAGATTTGTAATTAAAACTAGAAAGTCTATGCCCGGTGGAGCGGCTGAAAAGCTTGCCTCACTTTTTAAAGAAGCCGCAGATAAACAAATAGCTTTTTTTGGAGAATTAGTTGCTGAACATGTTGCAAATTCAAGTGATGAGGTGTTAGCTAGAACCATAATCCCACATAAATCAGGAGAGATTCCAATAAAGCAAATAAGAGATAAAATGCGAACGTATTTAACTAGTGTATCTCGAAATATTAAAAATAGCTTTTTAGATAATGTTAAAAACTTTATGGATGCGTCCGGTGAAATGGTCCAAAAAGGAATTGAGCAGGCAAAAATTTTAGAAGGTAAAAGAGCTTTAGGGCGTTTTAGAGCAATGATGCCAACACCAAGAAATCTGCTTGGTAGATTTGATCAAAATACATATATTAATGAAATTGCTCAACCAGATACTGTATACAGACAATCACTTTTACAAAGATTGCAAAATGCGATCAATCCTGGTGGTAAGTTAAATCTTAAAGATGTGATAATTGATCCAGCAATAACTAGAAGGTTGCTTACATTAAGAGATGCTATTGAAAACACAGTTACAGAAATTGTTGATGCAGAAACATTAGTTCCTGATCCAAGAAGCGTAAAAGGTTTGCAGCAAGAAGCAACAATTACAAGTAAACAATTTGGTCCAGCAGGGATGCGAATAGGCACTGGCGATGGAACGTCAGTTAAAGATCAATTAAAGATTAAAGCTCTTGCAATGGCTAAAGCTCTTGGTAAATCTTTTGATGGTATTGAAGAGCAAGCCGGTAAATATGTTACTTATAGATTCAATACTACAGCAGATGGATTAACAGCAGCCGGTAGGGAAGCGGCAAGTAGATACTTTACGACACCAGCTCTTGAAAAAGTCGCTAAACCGGGAAGCGCCGCTGAAAGGGTGCTGCGTAATTTGCAAGCAAAAAGGGCTAGAAAGTTAATAGAAGAATTTAAAGCTGGCAGACTTGTTGGTGATTTTGTTGGTGATTTTTTTGAAAAAATATATGGCGATACAATTGATCCAGCAATTGAAGAAATAAAATCGCAAAAAATAGTGAAAGATTCAATTCCACTTGTTAGAAAAGCTGGTCCTGGAATTGCCGGGGATATGAAAATTGATGCTCTAAAACAAAGACTTGCAAAACTGCATTCTGAATTTTTACAACTTTTTACGCTCGATCCAGATTCTTCATTATATAAAATAGCTGCCCTTAGAGCTTTTGAAACGGACAAAATGCTTGGTGCTGGAAAATTTGCAAAAGCAAAGGTATATAGTTTTGTAGATTTTATAGAATCGTTACCATTAAAAATCAAAAACCAAATTAGTCTCACTGATTTTCCAAAAACAATGCCATTTTCTGATTCAATCTTGCCAGTGTCAACTATTGGTAGAGCTCTTGGGGATGCAGCTGAGGAGATAGTTGATAAAACAGACGATCTGGTAAAGTATGGTCCAGGTTTGAAAAAGGGTGCTTCTATTGTAGATAAACAACCTTTATTAAAGGTGTTAAAAGAATCAATTGATAAGATAACAAAAGCCGGCAAAGATGCAATAAAAGGCGTTCTTCCTTCACAAATTAAATCTATTTTAAGTAGTAAAACAGAAGAGGAGGCTATTGGAAAAATTTTAACAAATAAAAGTGCAGGCATTAGACAAGCTTTGCAGACTGCTTCTAACCAATTAAAAGATGAAATGCCTGTGGCAATTGGTGCTGTCGATAAAAAAACAGGAGAGTTGCTAGAATTAACACAAGGCAGAATTAGGACTGCATTAGAAGTAGAAGAGGGTGCAGTAAAGCGGGCAGCGGCAGCAAAAGTTCTTTCAAATCTTAAAAAAGGTGATGCTGCATCAAAATTAAATGTTTTGCAAAGATTGTTAATAGAAGAGCAAATGCAAAACATATTGAATTCTACTGATGTAGCGGTTCAGCAATCATTACAGGATGAGGTTAACAGAATAAAAGGAATGCCGCTGGCAGAAAGAAGCAAGTTGATCGAAGTTCAAAAAGGCAGAACTGTTGCTGAAAGAATTCAAGCTCAAGCATTAAGGAATTTGGTAGAAAAATCTGGCGGTGCTGATTTTACTAGATTCATGCCATATGGAGATTATGACGATATGGCTGAAAACGCTCTTTTGTCTAATAAAAAAGTTGTTGATGTTGTAAGGTCTAATCTTAAAAATATGGGGGATGAGGGTGCTGAATTAACTAGGGCGCTGGACTCAATGATTGCAGAATCACAACCGGCTGTTGTTCAAGCAAGACGTGATGCTGCTGAAAGATATAAACAAGCAGTACGCAGTCAAACAAAATTGATAGAGGCAGTTAAAAGAGGAGGGGGTTTCCTCGAAGGGGCAGCCGTTCCATTTCAGGCACAAGTAAAGCAAGTTCAGCAAAATCTTACAAGAGCAGCTGCGGAGTTTGCTGCATTAACTGGTCAACTTCCACCGTCTTTTGATGAAGAATTAAAACGCATGAGAGGGATAAAGCTTAGGTATTTTGTTGAACGAATTAAAAGAAATTTGGCAACTACTACAAAATCAACAGTTCAATATCTTTCTGAGTTTCAAGCAATGTTTGGTGGAGCCCCAGTACTAACCACTCCTGCAAAACCATTTCAAAACTTAACATCCGGCTATGGAAATGTCGTAAGACAAATGTTTGAAAAGATATCAACACCAATTGATACTGAATTTTTCTCACCAAAGAGGCAAAGGCTTGCCCTGCTAGTTAAAACCACTACTGAGCGAATGGTTCAGGATATGGTTTCTAATTTAGAAAAACTTATTCCAACTGTTATTCCAGAAGGAAACGCAAAAGAAGTAATCAAAAATATGCGAAGACTTACTGGCGGTTTAACATCTGGCTACGGAAATGTTGTAAGAGAAATGTTTTTGCCAAGGATTGGCGGCGGTTCAATACAAGCGGGTATAGAATCTATTATTCACAGAACATCAACTGTTGGTGAAGCTGTTACAGCATATCTTGATGATCTATTTAAAACGATACCAGCCGGCGCTGATAAAACATTAAGAGACGTTTTTGAAAAAGCTACAAAGAAAGTTTTAGAAACAATGCCGGTGGGCGGCTCCGCCGCAGAAAAGATAGCTAGCGGTGCAGTTGATTTTAGAGATGTTAAGTTAACAGCAGAAAATAGACCGGTAATTCTAAGAGCATTTACAAGCATGTTTGAAGATTTGCAAAAGAGTCTTGATGATTTATTTATTAAAAGTATAGAAATTAATAAAAGTACTTATGGACAATTAATTAAAAATATACCAGGTAAAGCTGGTGTCACACTTAATAAATTAAAGAGTATGGCACAGAAGATTTATTCTTCTCCTGATAAATTAAAAATTATAGATCAAAGTAAGGGTATTAAGAATTTAATGAAAACTATAAATGGCGCAATTGCTGATGCAATAACTGCAGGCGCAACCGCCGTACAAGCTGCAAGAGACGGTGTAGAGGCTGCAATAAAAGATCCAGAAGGATTCATTATAGATAAAAGAAAAGAAGCTACAAAGAAAGCTCGCAAGAGTGAGGACCAATCTCGTGGTACAAGGCAGGAAAATGCAGAAGCCAATAGGGTTCAAAGAGAACAAGATAGGGTTGCCAAAGCAAGTGAAAAAGCTCAAAAGGAAGCACAAGAAGCTCAACAAAGGCTTCAAAATCAAGAAGTAATAAATAACAAAGATGAAAATACTAATAAACTTATTCAGGAAAATCAAGAAATAGAAGAAGAAAATGCAGATAAGAGAAATAAAAATGCAAGGAAAAACAATCAAGCAAATAATAAAGCAACACCTGCACCGTCAGCTGAACAGCCAGTAACACAGCCAGCAACACAGCCAGATGCAAAGCCAACCCCGGCAGTTACACCGCCAGCTGCACCGCCAGCGGCTCCAGGCGCACCCGCTCAACAGGTTGATCAAGTAGTTAAGGGTAATATTGATAAAGTTCAAAAACAAGTTTTGAAAGCTGTACAGGTAGCTACAGCAACACCGGCTGAAATTATTCAACAGGTTGGAGAAGATGCTCAAGTAAAAATTGGTGGAAAAGTAAAAAAGATAAATGAAAAATTTATAAATTCATTGCGATCGGGGGCGTTTTCATTACAGCAAGTTATTGAAAACGCAAGTCAGAACATTTTGAAACAGGGCTCAACAATTGCTCAACTTTTCCCTCAATTGGCTGATGCTGGAGTAACTATAGAAAATATTAATGAAGAAATTAAAAATCAAGAAAAAAGAATTGAGGTTGCAGAGCACAATAAGAATGCAAATATGAAATCTATGGCAAAGCAAAGGATTACTTTGTTACAGAGAGCTCTGAAGAGACATGCGGAAGCTATGAATAGTTTGCAAGCAGCAGTTGACAAGGCTGTTAAAGATGCAAATAGGGCAATATCTAAAGAAGCTAGAGATGCGGAAAGAGAAGCAAAGAAAGCGGAAAGAGAAGCGGCAAAAAATACTGGTGGACAACAAGCTGGTGGAAGGGGAAGGGGGAGGGGGAAGGCGGCTGCAGGTGGAGCTCCAGTTGTGGGTGGAGATCTGACACCATCTGGTCAGCCAAGTCCTGGTGCTACTGATGGTTTAAATCAAATTCAGCAAAATACTCAACAAACGGCTACAAACACAGCAAAAACAAATGAAAATATTATAAAATTAAATAGGTCGTTGGCTAATGTATTTAAAGGACCCAACCTGTTTCATGGTCCAAATATCTTTGAAGCACCAATAACTCAAGGTGGAAATTTTGAAGTAATAGATGGCGGTGTAAGTAAGCAAGAAATTGATGCAGCAAGAAAAAATGTTGGAGAAATGACACCAAGGCAAAGAGCGGCTGCGTTAAAAGAAGAACGAGCAAGGATTGCTCGTGAGTTACAAGCTGCAAAAGAGAAATATCTAAAAGAACATGGCGTTCCAATGCCAGCAAATGTTAGAAAAGAAACTTTAAAGGAAATCCGCACTGCCGCTCCAGTAGAAACTAAAGTTTTGCAAGAGGCAGTAAAAAATATGTCTCGTTTACAATTGGCAACTGAGTCTCTTAAAATAAGATCAGTTGACACATTTAGAGCAATGAAGCAGGGGTTGCTTGCTGTTAATCAAAAACTTATTCAGTCAATTCCGATATTTGGAAAAATGCAATCTTTGCTTGGCTCAATGGCAGCTCCGTTTGCACCAATTGGTCGTGGAATTGGAAATGTAACAAAACAGCTTGGTCTAATGCAACTCGCAATGTTAAAAGTAATTGCTACTGAAAGTAAAATGTTTGTTACATCTCTTGCAAGAAGTCGATCTATTAAAGCGATTCTTTTCTTCTTAACTGGTGGGTTTAGCCTTCTTGGTAAATCTATAGTGATGGCGGGTTTAAGATTGATTGCATTTTCTAAAGCTGGTGGGATAATGGGCGGTCTAAGCGCCGCTGTAACAACCCTGCTTCAGTCAATAACAAAAACTATATTTAGCTTTACCGCATTAGTTGTAAAAGTTGTAGCTTTTGGAATTATCACAATTCCAATTATTATAGCTGTGGTGGCGGCTGTTAAAGCACTTAGAGGCGGGATTACAAATATGGAACCTGTCCTTAATAACTTTAAGCTAGCTTGGAAAACAATAAGGGAAGCTTTAACTGCAATTTTTGATCCAATTAAAGATATGATTCTTTATTTTGCCGGCATAGATCAAATGCAGACAAGCACAGCTAAAACAGCAGGAGTCCTTTACGCATTATCTTTAATGGCAAAACGAGCGGCGGATGCATTTAAGCGTTTTGCGGAAGGTCCATTAAAATCTTTTATAGGGAGAATGAGGGATATAACCGATAATAAGAATACTGGAACATTTATTCCTCTTCTCACAAGAGCTGTTAATAAATTTATATTGATATACCGCGTGTTTTCTGGAGTTATTGATGGAGAAAGTCAAAAGGTAAAAGATTCATTGTATGGGCTGCTCTACTCATTACTTTATGACGGACTTGGATTACTTGAGCTTCTGGTAAAAGGTGCGGCAAATGCTGTTCCATTGTTTGAAAGATTCTTTACAAATATGGCGGCTGTAGTAATTGGTGTATTTAAAAATATTGTTATTGGAGTTTTGTATTTAATTGATGTTCTTGTAAAGGAAATGAAAAAGCAACTTGCATCTGAATTTAGCGGCATGCTTGGAGGATTGGCTGGCAAATTAGGCAAGGCAGCTAATTACCTAATATTAGAGCCAGCTTTTGCTTGGATGATGAGTGATTCACCAGAAAATGAAAAATCTGTATTGCAAAATATAGCGGGTATTGCTGATAAAGCTGGCAATAAATTGTCAGATTTCATGAAAGAGCAAGATTTTACTAAAAAAGTAGGCGATAAACTTAAAGATGCAGGTTTATCTTTTGCAGACGGTATCGGTAATCTTAGAACTACAGTTGCTAATGCATATCTAAAACTATTTGGACAAGATGTTAGTGTGCCATTAGCGAAGAGAATGAGGAATCTTGCAGAGCTGCCAATTTTGGAACTATTAAAGAAAGCAACGGCTAAAGCAAAAGCTGGCGGAGAAAAACTTGGTGGCGATATTAGGAAAGCTATTGAAAAAGGCATGATGCAAATGAAAGAAGAATTTGGTATGGCTGTATTTGCAAATGCTGATGAATCTGTTTCAAGATTTGTTGACA
>Ga0194130_10005980_pt1 | contig 14334 bp, 15 predicted proteins | sample TA2KigsurfametaG_FD_160084 | JGI IMG/M metagenome (GOLD analysis project Ga0194130, IMG submission 160084) | Freshwater microbial communities from Lake Tanganyika, Tanzania - TA2015050 Kigoma 12 surface | ecosystem: Environmental > Aquatic > Freshwater > Lake | place: Tanzania: Lake Tanganyika... | reverse complement strand
TGCAAGACATGCCGCATGTGTGTGTGTATAATGGGGAGTGGGGTAAGTTATAGTTAAAAACAAATCTAGCAATTTGTTAACAATAGATTTTGATAAGTCGTGGACACTTTTTTTAGATCGTGATGGAGTTATCAACGAAAAGCTAGAAAATGGCTACGTAAAAACATGGGATGAGTTTACTTTTAAGTACGGGGTATTAGAGGCTATTGCTAGGTTGGGAAGAATTTTTGGACGCATTTTTGTCGTGACAAATCAACGAGGTGTTGGGTTTGGTTTGATGACTGAAGAAAGACTAAATGAGATTCATGAGAGAATGTGCTCTGAAGTAGCTAGGGCCCATGGAAAAATTGATAAGGTGTATTACTGTACAGAAATAGATGAACGTTCTGAATGTAGAAAGCCGAATATTGGAATGGGGGAGAGGGCAAGGAGTGATTTTCCTGAGATTGAATTTTCTAAATCTGTAATGGTTGGTGATTCAATTTTTGATTTGGAATTTGGTAAGAACTTAGGAATGAAAACAATTTTTATAGGTAGCTCTAAAGAAACGATTGAGTTAGATGGTTTAGTCGTTTTTGAATCTCTCCATAACTTTTCTAAAAGTCTAGTTTAAGTCTAAAACTAGTAGTGTGGTCCAATCGGCCAAATAGTATTCACGGATATACGTAAATCATTAAATCATTCATTTTCACGCGAAAAATAGTTTTATTTAAAACCGGCCTTTAACAAAAGTTATCAAAATAAGATTGCATGGTGCGCAGTTTAGTGGGCATTATTTATTTTAAATTAATGCAAAAAATATATTAATTACCGGAGGAGCAGGATTCATTGGATCGCATGTGGTGCGATTAATGGTGACCAAATATCCTGAGTATCAAATCTTTAATTTAGATGCCTTGACGTATGCTGGCAATCTTGAAAATTTAAAGGATATTGAAAAATTGCCTAACTATCATTTTGTGAAGGCAAATATTTTGGATGCGGAAGCTTTAAAAGATATTTTCCAAAAGCATAGCATAACGGATGTGATCCATTTGGCTGCAGAGTCGCATGTGGATCGTTCTATTATTTCACCTTTGGACTTTGTGTACACGAATGTAATTGGCACGGTGAACTTATTAAACACGGCCAAGGATTTTTGGAAGGGTGATTTAAGTTATGAAAATGCACATGATGGTTCATGGGATAAAAAAAGAGATCATTTGTTTTACCATATTTCTACAGACGAAGTTTACGGAAGTTTAGGTAAGGAAGGTTTGTTTAAAGAAACAACACCTTACGATCCTAATTCACCTTATTCTGCAAGTAAAGCTGCGAGTGATCATTTTGTGAGAGCATATGGTGAGACTTATCATTTACCAATCGTAGTTTCTAACTGCTCTAATAACTATGGTCCGAATCATTTTCCTGAAAAATTAATTCCTTTATTTGTTCATAATATCATCAATAAAAAACCATTGCCTGTTTATGGTGACGGTTTGTATACACGTGATTGGTTGTATGTAATTGATCATGCGCGTGCGATTGATTTGATATTCCATGAAGGTAAAAAAGGAGACACGTATAATATTGGAGGCTTTAATGAGTGGACTAATATTGATTTGGTGAAATTATTATGTGCTCATATGGATGAAAAATTAGGAAGAGCAAAAGGAGAAAGTGAAGGCTTGATTACTTATGTGAAAGACCGTCCAGGCCATGACCGCCGTTATGCCATTGATGCAACTAAATTAAATAAGGAATTAGGATGGACTCCATCAGTTACTTTTGAACAAGGCTTAGCTGCAACCATTGATTGGTATTTGCAAAACACAGCTTGGTTGGAAAATGTAACAAGTGGAAGTTATAAAGAGTATTATAATTCAATGTACCTTTACAGATAGAGAATATAAATCATATTTTATTTATAAGTTATGAAAAAAATACCATATGGCAGGCATAATATAACTGATGAAGATATTCAAGCTGCTATAAATGTTTTGAAGTCTGACTTTTTAACACAAGGTCCAAGCATAAAGCAGTTTGAAAATGCTTTCGCTAAGTATGTAGGTGCAAAGTTTGCAATAGCAGTTTCAAATGGAACAGCGGCTTTGCACTTAAATGCAATCGCGTTAAACATTAAGCCTGGCGACAAGGTGATTACTACACCAATAACTTTTGTTGCTTCTGCAAATTGCGTGCGTTATTGTGGAGGTGAAGTTGTCTTTGCTGATATAGATCCTGAAACCTATTTATTAGACATAAATAAAGTAAGAGAAATACTGGAAAATGACATTAATAAGGAAATCAAAGGAATAATTCCTGTAAATTTTGCAGGTAGAGTTGTGGACATGGAAGCTTATAAAGCTTTGGCAGATGAATTTAATTGTTGGATTATTGAAGATGCTTGTCATTCTCCTGGTGGATATTTTATTAATAAGGCAAATGAGAAAATAATGTCTGGCTCAGGGGCATATGCCGATTTGTCAATCTTCTCTTTTCATCCTGTTAAACACATTGCAGCTGGCGAAGGTGGTATGATAACTACTAATGATGAAAGCCTGTATAAAAAAATATTAAATTTAAGAACACATGGAATACAACAAGACCCAGAAAAAAAGATTGAAAACCATGGGGTTTGGTATTATGAAATGCAAGATCTAGGATATAATTATCGGTTAACAGATTTTCAAGCAGCATTGGGTTTAAGTCAATTGGGAAGAGCTGACGAAGGGCTTCTAAGGAGAAAAGATATTGCTAAAAAATATGAAAGTGCATTCAAAAGTTTATCTTTTATTAAACATCAATCAGGTGTTATTGATGGACATGCTTATCATTTATATATTATAGAGGTAGAAAGAAGAGTGGAATTAGTCAATTACCTCAGAGAGAAAAATATTTTTGTCCAAATCCATTATATTCCTGCTCATTTAATGCCATACTATAAACAGTTTGGATGGAAAAATGGTGATTTACCTTTTGCCGAAAATTATTATAGAGGATGTTTGAGTCTTCCAATGTATCCATCATTAACTGACTTAGAACAAGAATTTGTAATTGATCAGATTCGTAATTTTTATGCAATCTAAAAATATCTGTATTATACCAGCGCGAGGGGGTAGTAAGCGCATTCCTAGAAAAAATATTAAAAATTTCTTAGGCAAACCTATAATAACATATAGTATTGAGCAAGCATTAAAATCAGGTCTATTTGAAGAAGTAATGGTTTCAACAGATGATAGTGAAATTGCAAATATTGCATTAAAATATGGGGCGAAAGTTCCTTTCCTTAGAACTGAAAAAAATTCAAATGACTTTGCTACAACTGCTGAGGTTTTAATTGAAGTCATTCACAAATATTCGGAAAATGGAGTTGATTTTGAAAATATATGTTGTTGTTATCCAACTGCACCCTTTGTTAATACAACCAGGTTGATAGAGGGATTTGAATTGTTAAATAAAGAACAAGTAGATTCGGTACTTCCTATTTGTGGCTTTGATTACACAATTTGGCGAAGTCTAAAAGAAAATGAAAATGGTTATTTGTCATTTAATTGGGAAGAGTTTGAAGATTCAAGATCCCAAGATCTGCCTCAAGCATTTCATGATGCAGGTCAATGGTATTGGATCAAAACAAAATCATTAATGACACAAAAAAAAATAATAACTCCCTACACAAGAGGATTGCTTTTAGACTCATTGGAAGTGCAAGACATTGACAATATTCATGATTGGGAAATCGCAGAAATAAAATATGAATATTTACAAAGTATTAAATAATCAAGTTTTTAATAATGAAAATTTTTCGTTAGTTCCCATACGATTTGAAGATCGTTATGAAATTATGAATTGGCGCAACGAACAAATTTATCATTTGCGTCAAAGTAAAATCTTAACCCAAGTGGAACAAGATTACTATTTTGAAAATGTTGTGTCTAAACTATTTGATGAATTAAAACCCAGTCAAATATTATTCTCATTTTTAGAAGGTGATGTTTGTGTTGGATATGGCGGTTTAGTTCATATTAATTGGGTGGATAATAATGCCGAAATATCATTTGTTATAAACACCTCAAAAGAAGACTCCTTTATAAAATATTGGGAAGCATATCTTAATTTAATAAAAATAGTAGCATTTAAAGAAATAGACTTACATAAAATTTTCACATTTGCCTTTGATGTAAGACCTAATCTTTATGTAGCATTAGCAAATTGTGGTTTTAAACAAGAGTGTAGACTAATAGACCATTCCAAAGTGAATGAAGTTTACACTGATGTCCTTTATCATAGCTTTATTAATCCAAAACATTTCTTCACCTGTAGGCATGCTGAATTAAAAGACATGTCATTATTATTTGATTGGGTGAATGATAAAGAAGTAAGGAATAACTCATTGAATAAAAATGTTATTGATTGGGGTGAGCATCAGAATTGGTTTAGAAATAAAATTAAGGATGATAAATGCCATATTTATATCTATTTGAATAAGTACAGTAATCCAATTGGTCAAGTAAGAATTGAGTATATTGAAAATGAATGGGTTATTAATTATAGTGTAGATAAAAATTACAGAAAACTCGGACTTGGAAATTTATTAATAAAAGATGTTCTAGGAAAGTACCAAAATGAAACATTTAAAGCATTTGTGAAAACTGAAAATATTGCATCAATTAGAGTTTTTCAAAATATTGGCTTTAAAGAGCTATTAAATGACAGCAATATTATCACATTTGTAACTTATACATGAAAAAGTATATTCTATTAACAGGAAAATCCTGGCATCAGGAAATGTTTGAGAATTTATTTCAACGTAAAGAAGAAAGTTGGAAATTAATTTCAAATAAAGAAGAGTTTAATATTGGTGCTATTAATGATTATAATCCTGAAAAAATATTCATTCCTCATTGGTCTCATATAATTCCCAGTGAAATTTGGTCTAAATATGAATGTATAGTATTTCATATGACCGATTTGCCATACGGTAGAGGTGGCAGTCCATTGCAAAATTTGATTTTATCAGGGCATTCTAGTACCATGCTTTCAGCATTAAAAGTTGAAGAGGGAATAGATGCAGGCGGTATTTATATGAAAAAACCTTTAAGTCTAGAAGGGGCTGCAATTGATATCTACAAAAGGGCAAGTGATGTCATTTATACAATGATATTGGAAATAATTAAACATAAAATCATACCAAATCCTCAAATCGGGGAGCCTGTATTTTTCAAAAGACGTACTCCAAAACAAAGTTCGATTGAACAATTAGGTTCAATTGAAAAAATTTATGATTTTATTAGAATGCTAGATTGTGAAGGATACCCAAATGCATTTCTTGAAACTAGTAGCTTTAAATTTGAATTTTTTAATGCATCTTTAAACAATGATGAAATTTTAGCCAATGTTAGAATATTTAAGAAATAGGAAGATTTTATTAGTTGTAGCACATCCTGATGATGAAATTTTAGGTCCGGGTGCTACAATGTATAGGTTAATAAGGGATTATAATTGTAAAGTAAGAGTTATAATATTAGGAGAAGGACTTACGTCACGATCAGAAGAAAGAGATGTTAAACTTTGGGAAAAACAGCTCAAAACACATCGGGCAAATATTGAAAGTGCTAGAAAAAAATAGGTTATGAATCAGTAGGTATTTATGATTTTCCGGATAATCGGTTTGATACTGTAGCATTAATAGATTTAATAAAAATCATTGAAAAAGAGAAAAATCAATTTACTCCACATGTAATATTTACACACCATGGAGGGGATGTTAATATTGACCATCAACGTACATTTGAAGCTGTAATTACTGCAGTTAGACCAATTGAAAAGGAAACAGTAAATGTTGTAATTACTTTCGAAACTATGTCAGGGACAGAGTGGAGGGCATCATCAGATCCAAAACATTTTACACCAAATTTGTTTGTAGAAGTTACTAGTGAAGGAATTCAAGCTAAGGTTGAAGCTATGGAATCCTATGAATATGAGAAAAGAATTTTCCCGCATCCAAGATCAAAAGAAGCTTTGAAAATTAGAGCACAAATGTGGGGCGTAGCAAATGGCATTGAATTCGCAGAAGCATTTCAAATAATCAGAATAATTGATAAAATATGAAAATCGGCAAATTTGACTTAAATAATTCTAATTCAGTATTTATTATTGCTGAATTGTCTGCAAATCACAATGGAAGTTTAGAGGTAGCAATTGAAACTATCAAAGCTGCTAAAAGGGCAGGAGCGAATTGTATTAAGTTACAGACTTATACATCTGATACAATGACAATTAATTGTGATCAAGACGATTTCATTATTAAAGGTACAATTTGGGAGGGAAGAAAGTTATATGAACTTTATCAAGAAGCTTATACCCCATGGGAGTGGCATAAAACTTTGTTTGATGAAGCGGAGAATCAAGGATTGATATGTTTTTCATCGCCTTTTGACTCAACTGCTGTTGACTTTTTAGAAAATTTGAATGTTCCAGCTTATAAAATTGCATCTTTTGAGATAACAGATATACCATTGATTGAATACGTCGCATCGAAGGGCAAACCCGTTATTCTGTCAACAGGCATAGCAACCTTGGAGGATATTGAATTAGCGATAGATGCATGTAAAAGGATGGGAAATGAGAATGTGGCATTGCTAAAATGCACCTCAAGTTATCCAGCTCCGATTGAAGAAGCTAATATGGTTATGTTACAAGATTTTCATAAACGATTTGGTGTTATTGTTGGATTATCCGATCATACAATGGGTTCTACTGTTCCAGTTGTTGCTACTTGTTTTGGCGCTAAAATCATCGAAAAGCATTTTATTTTAGATCGTTCAATTGGTGGTCCAGATTCAACATTTTCTATGAATGAAAAGGAATTTTCTGAAATGGTTGTTGCGATAAGAGAAGCCGAAAAGGCAATAGGTGTTGTAGATTATGAACTTACTGAAAAGCAAAAAAAGGGAAAGGATTTTTCGAGATCTATTTATGTTATTAGGGATATAAAAGAAGGTGAATTAATTACAGAAGATAATATTAGATGTATTAGACCTGGATTTGGTTTTCATCCAAAGAATTTTAAAAATCTACTAGGAACAAATGCGTCTAAAAATTATAAATATGGAGACCGCTTTACTCCTTAATTTCATTTATAGTATTTTACTTTATATATAAATATGTTAGTTAATAAACATTATAGTGTAAGTGTATGTATTGCCACCTTTAACGGAGAAAAGTATATTTTAGATCAAATAAATTCAATAATATCTCAATTAACAATTGAAGATGAAATAATTGTTATAGATGATTGTTCAAGAGATCGTACAGTTGATGTGATTAATAGCATAGACGACAATAGAATTAAAGTTAGCGTTAATAAAGTTAATTTAGGAGTAAATAAATCTTTTGAGAATGCGATTAACATTGCTAATAATGACATAATAGTATTAGCTGATCAAGATGATGTTTGGACCGAAAAAAGAATGAATATTATTAAAGGAATATTAGAGCTTGATAATAATTTATTCCTTGTGTCAGGGAATTCTAATTATATGAATTCAAAAGGCGAATTATTAGAACCCTTAATTGGATATTTAGCAAAAAAGGACTCAACTCGATTATTTTTAAATTTAATGAAAATTTTTTATGGTAATGCTCCATATTATGGTTGCGCCATGGCCTTTAAGAGGAATTTCAAGAATTTTATTTTGCCATTCCCCAGACATATTGAATCTCATGACCTTTGGATTGCAAAATGTGGAATAATTACGAATACAATGGGACATATAGAGGAACCATTATTATTTCGAAGAATACATGGTGAGAATGCAAGTGTAATCAGAAGGAATATATTATTAAAGTTAAGAAGTAGATGTGTTTTTTTTATTTCAATTTTATCTATTTTATATAGAAAATATAGACGTAAATATGCAAGTTTTAATAAGTGACTTAAGTGTAAAAGGATTTTGTAAATTTTTTGTTTTTTCAAAATTGGTGAGAGTAGCCGAATTTTTTTATTTTAACTTACCAAACTGGAGAAGTATAAAAAAAATAAAAGCTCTTAAAAATACCAAAATTGGGAAGTCGGCTTTTGTATTTGCTGGAGGATCTTCCATAAGCAAACTTGATGCGGGGAAAATATTTGAATATAAACAAAAAGGCTTTGATATTTTTGCTGGTAATTCATTTATTACAAGTGATTTAGGACAAAAAAATACCCCTGATTATTATTTTTTAAGTGATGATAAATTTTTCAAACAAAACGAGAATAATGGAAATGATTTTTTTTCTAGCGTTGTTGATTCAATACAGAAATTATCAATACCTGTTTTTATACCTCATAGATACGCCAAACTAGTTAATAAAAATTTAAATTCTTTCGTATTTAATGATACTATTGATCTTTTCTCAAACAATATTACTGATTTGACAAAGCCTAGACCTTACGTATCAATGACATTATATAAAGCTCTAAGCTTGGCGTGTTTCATGGGTTATTCTAAAATTTACATATGTGGATTTGATAATGACTATTTCAAAAAATATCAGTGTAATGAAAATAATGAAATTTTTTACGAAGACAAGCATTTTTACACGGATGAAATCGGAGAAAATACAATTAGAAAAGTTGATAAAAATGTACACAAATCTATGGCTTCTTTACTGTTACATATTAGCACACTTTTTTCTGGACTTGAAAAATTTAAAAATTATCCAATAATAAATTTAGACAAAGAGAGCTTAGTTGATTGTTTTAATAAACATCATAATTTAAATATCTATAAATAGTAAAAAATGAAATCAGAATTTTACAATATTAAAAATACTACATACTATAATGAATGGAGGGAAGATATCTTCAATATATTAAGTAATGATGGAAGAAAGTTTAACCGATCATTAGAAGTTGGATGTGGAAGCGGAATATTATCACGAGAGTTGAAAAAAAATAATGTTGTAAATTACTCAGTAGGTATAGAGCCATATGCTGAAATAGTTCCAGATAATAAATTTAATAAATTTTTTAATAAGGATATTGAAACAATGTTATTAGAATTGGATCGAAATGAAAAATTTGATCTAATAATTTTAGCTGATGTATTAGAACATACAATTGATCCATGGCAAATATTAAATACATTAAGTAATAATTTTCTATCCAATGATGGTGTAGTAATAATTAGTTTACCAAATTTTAGAAATTTGGTAACATTGTATAAAATCGTGATAAGCAATTCATTTAAATATGAAAGCGAAGGAGTTTTTGATATAACACATATGCGCTTTTTCTGTTTGCGTGATATGAAGGAGTTGATTGAAAAATCTGATCTCACTTTAAGTTCATTCATACCTTCATACTTACATAAAAAATATAAGTTTTTTAGTGTTAATCGACTTCGTATTATAAATATGATGACTTTTGGTTTTTTTAAATTTTTATTGGCGGATCAGGTTATATCCATTTGTAAGAAATAATATTCAATAATGAATAAAATTCTTCAAAAATTATTTGTTTTTTTCTCAGTTTTTTGTTATCAAATTAGCCAGGTATTTATTTCTAACTTCCTTTTTGTATTTCATTTCATTATACAAATCTCTAAAAATGGTAAAATAGTATATAATTCTGGCCGTTTATCTCGGAGTTTATTATTTGTATTTCTGGGTTATATTTTCTTAAATACAGTTGTATATTCTTTCTTATATATTCCACTTGATATTCGCGGTGTAGTTCAATTAGTCTATAATTTTCAATATTTATTTTTAGTAATTTATATAAATTTTGATTATCAACTTATCGAAAAAATTATATTCAGAACTGTAATTCTATTAAGTCATATTTTAGTTATCCATTTTATAATTTCAGGCGATAGTTTGGAACTTTATAAATGGAATGAATTCTCTAATACATATTTTCCGGGTTGGACAAATACTTTGCCACTATATCTAATATTAGCTTTATTCTTCAATAGAAAAATAAAGTATTCTTTATACTATAATTTTGTAATAATTGGAGCAGTTGTGTTAACAGGATCTAGGGGTGCTTTACTTGCAGTAATAGGAGTATTGTTATTACCTGTGTTTAGAAAATACCAAAAGTACATGAACGTTTTGTTAATTACATGCTTATCCTTGTTGATAATTTTTTTTAATCTATTGTTGAATTTAGAAAATGATTTAAAATTTTTTAGAGCATTCGACAGGGTAGATATTTTTTATACAAGTTATGCATATATCAAACAGAGTTTTTTATTTGGATATGGAGGAAATACTTTAGACCAATTAACGCATATAAAAATTGATTATGAGCCGTTAATGGTGTGGGGCCATACTCATAATTTCGTATTAGAATTTTTACTTCGTTATGGCTTGATTGGATTATTGTTATTTGTATTTTTTTTATTCTATAAAATAAAAGAAATTATAGATTTTGAGTATAGATTTTTATTTTTCCTTTTTATAGTTCTTGCATTTTTTCAAACTTTTATGCGAGATTTTATTTTTTTATCAATTCTTATTTTAATTAGTCATTATCAATTTTTTAACAAAGAAGGAAAATAATTTTATACAATATTGGAAAGGCCATATTTAAGTATTGCTGTTATCTCTTACAATCAAGAAGATTTTATTTCAGAAGCAATTCAAAGTGTTTTATTGCAAGAGCATCCCTATACTTTTGAAATTATTGTAAGTGATGATGCTTCTACTGATAATACCCAGCTAATTTTAAAATCTTTTAGAGATAAGCATCCTGATATAATTAAATTGGTATTACGAAATAAAAACGTTGGACCTTCAAATAATTTATATGAATTATTACTTCATTGCAGTGGTAAATATATTGCTTTGCTAGAAGGTGATGACTTTTGGACCGATAACTTAAAATTAAAAAAACAAGTAGAATTTTTAGAAATAAATTCTAAATACATAGCATGCACACATCGTTATAGAGTCGTTGATGAAAATGGATCAGAAATAAGCTCTGAATATTTCGGGCCAGGAAGACCTAATTTCGGAGAATATAATCTTGAAGATTTTAAGAATTATATTTACTTTGGATTACTTGGATCAGTTTTATTAAGAAATATTTTTTATCAGACAAATAAACAATTTGAGATTATTTCAAAAGCTCATCCATTTGTCAGTGATATAACACTTAATTTAATTCTTGTTTTAGAAGGAGCTATATATATTCTTGATGATAATATGGCAGCACATAGAATTATTATCAGGGAAAAAGGCACTAATTACAAATCTATTATTAGTAGAAAAAATCAAACAATTGATCGTTTAGAATACTTAAATAGGCTAGAAATGTTTGCTAGAAATGATTATAATGTTTATTTTAAGCACAATCCCAGAAATGAATATTTATTTTTGTGGGCTTTATTATTTCTAATAAGATATCCAAATTCACATAACTTAAATGCTTTAAAAAAAGTTTACAATCTAATAGACAATAAATGGTATTTAATTAGATTCTCTTTTGCTAAATTATATAAACTACCTAAGTTCCTTATGAATTTTTTTTTAAAAAAATTAATTCAATAAAATAAATAAGATCCATGTCTAGAACCGCTGTAAATGCAATTTCATGGAATTTAATGTCTAAAATATTTGCGAATGTTGGACAACTAGCCATTTATTTTGTTTTAGCTAGATTATTAACACCTTCTGATTTTGGAATAATTGCAATTGTTTTAGTTTTTATCAATGTTTCAAATATTTTTGCTATTGCAGGTTTAGGTGCTGCAATTATTCAAAATGAAAAATATGACAAAGAAAAATTTGATACCATATATTTCACAAGTTTAATTTTAGCGCTACTTGTTAGTTCACTATTATATTTTTTAGCGCCTTTCATTGCTAAATTTTACAATACTGATTTTGACTTAAAATTACTAATCAGAATTTCACTTCCAATAATTGTATTTAACTCAATCAATTCAATACAAACAAGTATTTTGCAGCGAGATCTAAACTTCAAAAAAATATTTTTATCTACTTCAATTCCACTTATTATTTCTGGTTTAATAAGTATAGTTCTAGCATATTATGGATTTGGGATTTATTCGTTAATTGCAAACAATTTGATAAGTTCTGTTGTAAGTATAATTTTTTGTTTTTTCTTTTATTTGCCATTACCTAGTATAACATTTAATTTAAAACACGCATTTAAATCTCTAAATTATTCTTATAAGATCTTGATAACTGCTTTAATTGACGAAGTTAATAAAAGCTTTTTTACTTTATTAATTGGTAAGAAGTTTAACAATGAAACGCTTGGTAATTATAATATGGGCAGACAGATACCGACCTTCGCAAGTGCCACTCTTAACTCAACTATTGCAAGTGTTTTTTTCCCATTGTATGCGAAGAGAATGTCAGAAAACTTAAAAAATGACATTGTGTATCTTAAGGTAATCCGAGTATTAAATTTTATTATTTTTCCTTTCATTGGAATTGTATATATTGTTTCAGACGAATTTATTAGATTTTTTTTTACAGAAAAATGGATTGAAAGTATTTTTTATTTTAAAATATTTTCAATTATTCTTGGTTTACACCACCTACATACTAAAGTTACATATTTTATAAATGCAGTTGGTGATAGTCATGTAACTTTAAAATTCGAATTAATAAAAAAAATAATAGGGATTGTATTTTTATTATTGACTCTTCCATTTGGTGTTAATATTTTATTATATGGACAACTTTTTGTTACATTTATCTCAATACTTTTAATGTTTTATCCAACAAAAAAGTACTTAGGTATTACATATATAGAACAAATAAAAGACATATTACCTCTGCTTTTACTTAATTTAATTATTTGTCTTTTTATTGATTATTTTAAATCTAATTTGACATTAGGATCAATTACGTTATTATTTTATCCAATTTTGTATCTATTCTTATATATTATTTTTTCCTATTATTTAAAAATTGAAGCTCTAAAAGATTTATTTGTTTTAAAATCTCAATTAATAAAAAAAAGAAACAATTAATGGCAGATACTATAAATAATGAAGTTATATTTTTGAAAAGTGCTTTTTCATTCGATAACCCATTTATTACAACTAATGAAGTAATCAATTGGGTAAAAGAGCAAAACAATGTTGTAACGGTTATTATTAATAAAATTCCATTTTCCAAACTTAATTTATGGAATTTTGATATTAACGGTTCTAGATTGCAACATGTTACAGGAAAATTCTTTTCAATTGATGGTCTAAGGGTAAATACAAATTGGGGTGATGTTCCAACTTGGGACCAGCCTATTATTAATCAACCTGAAATAGGATATTTAGGGTTTATTACTAAAGAATTTAACGGGGTTTTACACTTTCTATTACAAGCGAAAATTGAGCCCGGAAATATAAATTTTGTACAATTATCTCCAACGTTGCAAGCAACTAAAAGCAACTATACAAAAGCACATAATGGCAAATCTCCAGCATATTTAGATTTTTTTTTAAATGCTAAATCTGAACAGATTTTATTAGATCAATTACAATCTGAACAGGGTGCAAGATTCTTAAGAAAAAGAAATAGAAACATTATTATTAAAATTGATGAAGAAATTCCTTTACTTGAAAATTTTGTTTGGTTGACTCTAGCACAAATTAAAGAGTTAATGACAGTTGATAACTTGGTTAATATGGATACAAGAACAGTTATTTCGGGTATTCCATATGGAACATATTCGAGTCTGCAAATTGACTTATTTACATTTTTAGATAATCATCATTTAACTAATTCTTTTGAGGCAAAAGTACTTAAATCAATGCTTTCTTCAGAATTCGCTATTAACAACTTTGATAGTATAATTAGTTTTGTTACTCGGCACAAAAGTTACTTTGAACTTAATGTCGAAAGAATTCCCTTAAATAATATTAAAAAATGGGAAATCAATCAATATTCTATTGAACATATTGAAAAAAAGTATTTCAAAATTATGGCAGTAGAAGTTAGCATTGGTAATAGAGAAGTTAATTGTTGGACACAGCCGATGGTAGAGCCCGCTCAAGAAGGTATTTGTGTATTTGTTTGTAAAGAGATAAATGGAATTTTACATTTTGCTGTTCAAGCGAAACTAGAATGTGGAAATTTCGATATTATTGAATTTGCACCTACTGTTCAATGTTTAACTGGTAATTACAGAAATTCTAACACTTCAAATATTCCCTTTTTAGATTATGTTCTTAATGTAGAAAAGAATAAAATTATTTTTGATAATTTTCAATCAGAAGAAGGAGGACGTTTTTACAAAGAACAGAATCGTAATTTGCTCGTTTGGGCTGGAGATGAAATTTCTGAAAGGTTGCCAGATAATTTTATTTGGATGACTTTAAACCAATTACAAAC
>Ga0194130_10005963_pt1 | contig 14355 bp, 24 predicted proteins | sample TA2KigsurfametaG_FD_160084 | JGI IMG/M metagenome (GOLD analysis project Ga0194130, IMG submission 160084) | Freshwater microbial communities from Lake Tanganyika, Tanzania - TA2015050 Kigoma 12 surface | ecosystem: Environmental > Aquatic > Freshwater > Lake | place: Tanzania: Lake Tanganyika... | reverse complement strand
CTAAAACAGAGTCTAGAAACGAGGTATCTGTATTGATTTCAAGTAACCTCTCATTACCATTACTATCTAATACAAAATCTGATGAAAAAAGTATGCCTTTCATAATAAATTATCTATGCTTTTCTATAAATATTGTGTTTTTTTCTTTTATTTAAGAGTTGATTTATTTTTCATCTACTATATTACATACCTATTTTTACTCTACTAATACATAAAATTAAAGGATATTTTAGATACGCAATTTATTTTTTTCGTATATTTTTAGTTTTATCTTCTTTTTTTAAACCAAATTTAATCCATTTATACCAAATTCTTTCGTGTAAATAATATTGAATAGGCTTGTAAATCAATTCTACTACCCCAAATGCCGCTCCAATTTTTATTGAACCGCTTACTAACCACATTATTAGAAAACCTATTAGCGTTGAGATAATACGATATGAGATGGTTTTAGCTATGTGTCTCTTAATCAGCGGCATACTCTATAATATCTCCATTTGAATCCATATATCCATTTCTTATCTTTGTACCACTTATTAATTCAACATCTACAGGTGGAGCGTGGTGAATTACTTCATACCCCACCCCTCTGCCATAGTTTACTGATTCAATATCCGGTATTACACTTATCAATATTTTAGTTGCATTTTCTACAAAAAAGGGTTCTTTGCATAAATCCATCATAACTTGATGTGCCGATTTAGGATTGTTCTCATCTTTAGCAACATCTCTAATTGCTACCCATACATCTTTTCCTTTATCCAATTGTTGGCGGATTAACCATTCGTGTCCGGCGTGCCAAGTCTGCCACCTTCCAATAAACATTGCATATTTTTTCATATTAGTGATTTTAATTTTTGAAATGTTGTAAATTCATCTTCATTAGTAGTATCTACATCTATAAAATTATCCAAAGGAGGTTCGTAGTTAGAAACATGAAATGGTTCTCTTCCCCTTTGATTAGATGTGTGAATATAAAATTCTTTTATGTTATCTCCCATTTCCGATTTAAACCCCTCTCTTTGGTCTATATAAGGAGAAACTAATGATACAATAGCAATATTACCTTTATGATGAATGAATTTTGCAATTCTTTGTGCTAATTCAACATTTTTTCTTCTACCAGCTTCAGAGTAATCTTTATTATCAAAAATGGCTCTTATATCATCACCATCAATTACCATTGATTTTTCTCTAAAGTGTGTCTGAAACCAATTTGCCAAAGTTGTTTTACCTGCTCCCGGCTGACCAGTAAACCAATATATCATAAGAACATAAATTTTAATATTTGTTTATTATTATTTCTCACAAAATCATTCCACTTATCCATATTATTTAAATATTCTTCTAAATATTTTAATTGAGTTTGATGATACCAAATTTGATCCTGTGTTAATAAAAAATATAAATGATTTAATAATTCTTCTTTATCCAACCCAAAGAAATAAATAGGAGATTCAAATGTTAATCCAATTTTTTCTAAAATAGTTTTTAAATTAGGATTACCATAATATACAAAAGGAAATCCCGTTCTTAAAGGTTTATGTATTTTTTCGGATATATGTACGCCTGGTAATAATAAATGAGGCTGGGTTTCAGTTAGTATTTCAAAAAATGATTCCAAATATATCCGGTAATTAAAATCTGGTAGCGTACATACATGATTAATACCCAATATTTTTGTTCTATTTAAAATATCTTCATTTAATTGAGTTAAAGTAGGTAGTGCATCATAACTTTTAGGATATTCAATACCAAAGTGTTCTACTTCTTTTAAAAATTTTTCTTTATCTAAACCGATATGCTGAGCATCGAATTGAATTTCATTAAAAGATATATTACCTTCAACATTAAATTTATTTTTATAAATGAATTTTAAAATATCAAATCGTATTTCAGAATAATGATTATTTAAAAACATAAATTTCTTTTTTATCGTCCCTAAATCTTTTGTTTTAAGATATTTCCACATTTCAAAAAATACGGGTCTATCTAAATCACAATGTATCCATGCTGGATTATTTAAGAAAACAATTTCATTTGGCTTTATAATATCAAAATTGATTGTTAATACCAAACATTCTGCATTATCTAATATAGATTTAAATAAATTAATAATATCATCGGTTACAATAGATTCTTCTTTTTCAAATGCCAAAATAAATTTATATTGAGTTAAATTATCTCCTAATATTTTTTTAATACCTGATTTTATTTTTTTAATTTCATCATCAGAAAATTTATAAAAATCAAAAGATTTATCAATAGATAAAATTCTTATCTTACTATTCATAATAGGAGGAGAAGGTAATCCTTTTGTAGCAGAATAATTTATACTAGCTTGTTTAATTACAACTTCTAATTGTTGTGTGAGAAATAATCCCTTATTCACTTTTTATTAAATTTAAAATACTTTCTCCAAAATATTCATGTCCCTCTAAACTATAATGTAGATTTTCTATTCCCACATCTTTTAGAGTAAATGTATTTGATTCAATTTCCTTTGTTTCTTTATCTGGCAATAAATTTTGTATTATCTTATGATATTTAAATTCCATACTATTTATCATTCTATGATAAATTGAATAACTATCAAAGTTCATTCCATCCATTAATCCTTTAAATGCTAATAGTAAATTTACATTTTCATAATGTGCAAGATATTCTATGTTCATTAAATTATTATAATATTCAAAGAATGTATAAAATTTTTTTGGGTCTAATGGAATTTGATATTCATTCATCCAATTTTCTAATATACTAAAATCTCCTAATCCTGGATTTACCGTTTGTATAAGACTTCGATATCCTAATTCACCTCTATATGAAGTACTCCATTGAGTTATACAAATAGGATTCTTATATTTAAAAAAAGACATCTTATCATATTTGGCAAATTTCTTTTTCGTTGGGTCTAAAAATACCCAATGTTCTTCTCCTAATTTATATTCAAATATATTTTCATCATTTTTAGTTGGCCCAACATTAAATAAGTAATACCATCTTCTTAAGATAGATTTATTAGATGAACCGCTTTTTGATATATTTAAAACGGGCACACCTAATAATTCTGCAATTTTAGTTCCCCACGAAAAACATCTATCTAAAAAAACTTCTGCATTTGAATAATTTTGAAGTTCTTTGTAAAATTCAAAGTGTTTAGCTTCTTCTCCAAATTTATCAAATTGTTTAGATAAACCATTTCCTTCTGAAAAAGAATCACCATTTACAATAACTAAATCATACTTCATAATAATCGTAAGATATTTTTATCCATTTTTGGGTGGAATCTAATTTTGTTGCGCCTAAAAATTTCATTTTCCATTCTGATGGTTTAATTAGAGATAGAAAAATATTACCATCACCTCTTTCATATAAATAATAAGTTTCTCCCATTACTGGCAGAAAATTATAAATTGATGAGTAGACGAATTCATTCCAACTAACTTCATCAACTAATCTTCTAAATTCTTCTTTTAACTCTTCGTACTTACTATGAAATTGTTTATTAGCTACTAATGCTTGAGTTTTTTTCCAACCACTTACATCTTCTAATTTAATAGCAGGTGCACCTACATTTGATCCGTAGGTGAGTTCTTTTGAATAGTAACCCTTTTCTTTAGAATAAACAACTAAATCAGGTTTATCCCTTTTCTTTTTTTTCTCTTTCATTTTTCAAAACACAGGAAAGATGATTAGTTCCTATTAGATAATCATACTCCACTTCATCAGTATCCTTTCCACAATAATCACATATCCATTGATCATCATTTATTATAACATCATATGAACCACCCATATCATGTCTAGTTTCAGTTTTAAATCTTTTTTTAGTTATCAATTCTCTTTGAGTTTCTCCTAATTTCCTTTTGTAAATAGTTTTACCATTATCAGGTGATTCATAAATGTTTCCATTTGGAATTTCAAATGCAAGTTGTTTCTCAATTAGGGTTTCAATTGTTTCTTCTTCTCTAATTTTAGTGATATGATTCAAAACTTCTGTTAATGTAGAAGTGGTATTGAGGGATAATCCCACCGTCTCATCCCCCATTTCAATTGTAATTTTAATTTTTTTCATTTAGGTATTTTGCTCTAATGTAAAGAATTGTTTTGTATTTTCCAAATCTGGTTGGGAAAAACTTTCTCCTAAAAGTATTTCTTCTTCTAATTCATATCTTTCTAATATTCTTTTTACGATTCCACTTCTAACACAATCCTCTTTTGAAAATTCAACTTGATATACACCATCCAATCCACTTAATCTCTTCCATATATCAAAAAATCCACTTTTAGTATATGCTGGTATCCCATTTGTTCTATATTTATCACATTGGGAAAGATCACCACATATTACCATTTTACTATCATCTGATATACGAGTGATTAAAGTTTTAAGTTGTGCAGGTGATGCGTTCTGAGATTCATCCATAAAAATATATGTGTTGTTAAAATTTAAACCTCTCAGAAAGTTTAATACTTTAAATTCTAATTTTCCTAATTCTATTAACCTTTGAGTTTCTTTTTCGCCAATAATTTTATAAAGTATTCCTAATGAAGATTCATTGTGATATGCAATTTTTTCCATTAAATCACCCGGTAAATGTCCGAGCTTATCTTCATTTCCAACATCTACCGTTGGATTTATTATAACCATTTTAAAAATTCCTGAGTTTCGTTGGTGAACTAACTCAATCCCCTTTTGTATTCCGATAAATGTTTTTCCTGCTCCTGCTAAAGCGTGAGCCATAACAATTTGGTTTTTGGGAGATTCAATCGCTTTGTAAAATCTTTTTTGATTTTTTGTTTTAAATTCAATTGGTGTAATTAACTTTGGTATCCCTCCTATTTTATTTTCTATTAATTCTTCAAATGTATTTGTAACTTCTATTTCTGATGCTTTTTTTACTGCTCTACCTTTTAATTTCGGCATGATGTCAATATAATTTATTTATTCATCGGTAACCTGATTAAGCCTGATTAGAATTAATTTTTGAGATTCTGTTGTAGATTTTTTTTTCTTAACTTTTTTAATTTTAAATTTTTCTAAAATTTTTTTTATTTCAATACATTTTTCATAATTTTCTTTTTGCTGAAAATATTTAATACATTCTTCTAATAATTGTGTGTATTCTTCGTAAGGCACTAAAATCATAGTACGAGTATATGCATCTGCTGCAATGCATAATTCATTTAAGTTTTTAGAAATCGCTGATTTTAATTCTGAGAATAAAATTGAATAAAGCTCTTCTTTACTTTCATTTTTTTTATTCCCTATATTGAGATAATCTTTCCAATTTAACCTATAATATATTCTTTTCATATATTGGTTGATTATTACTACATATAATTATTAAATTTTTGGAAATCAAATTACTTTTAACCTCCCGATCCATAGGTGGTTGTCGTTCCTATTTCTATTGACCCGATTCTATCTTTTAAGGCCGTAGTAGGAGTAGTTGGGGGGAATCTATTTTTTTCTACAAATGCCTGTAAATCTTTTTTTGCCTGTTGTTGTAATGTGTTAATTTGTTGTGTAAATTCTTTTTGTTTATTATAAGTCTCTGATTCCAAAGTTTTAGATATATCACCTACTGAATTAGCCACCGAATTTCCTAAACCACTAACCTGATTAAGAATATTTGCAGGAGCATTTAATAAACTCATTGGGTCTTTAAAATTAATATTACCCACTCCGCTTACTATACCCTTTCCTTGTGCAACTAATCCACTTATATTAGGAAGTTTACCAAAACCAGGTAATTGATTAAGGTTTGCCAATGTAAGTTTTTTCGGAAGAGTTGGTATTGAAGGTAATGTAGGTAATTCGGGCAAAGGAGGTAGAGCAAAATTCTTTACAGTAAATTTAGTTTTCAATCCCTTATCTTTTGCTTCTCTTCTTTGTTCCTTCCTTTTAAGTCTTTCTTCCTTAAATTTACTAATACCAGTCAAAAATTCTCCATTTTCATCAATAAACTTTTTCTTAAGATTTTTAGGTGTTGGTAAATTTTCCCTAATAAGATTTTTTGTATCACTTATTTTACCATTAATAGCATCTTTTGATAAACTAGCTTTTAAATCCTTAAATTTATCAGATAATTTATTTGCCGTATCGGAAATATTTTTTATAGAATCCTTTGTATTACCATAGATACTTTTTAATCCACCCAGTGCTGCCTTTGCAATCGCAAATGTAGTTCCCACTTTTGTAACCGAATCAATAATTTTAGATAGTTTATCTATTCTTTTAGGATCTGTTGTCACATTTGCCGGTATTCGTGAAGGCTGTGGGTCATCTACTGGATTTAAATCATCAACTGTTTTTACTTTTGGTGGAATTTTATATGAATAATCTAACAGAGGTGAAACTTCTGGCCCATCTATCCATTGTAATAAAAATACCGGTGAAATTGTAAATCCATATAATATACCACCATCTTTTTCTAATACACCCGCATTGTAAATATTATATTTATCAACAAAAGTTTGCCAATCAAATCTAATATAAGGGTATATAGATAACCCATCTTCTAATGTATGTAATACCTTTCCTAAATTAGTTTGCCATTCAACTAATAATTTTTGAAAAACAAACTCGGAAATATATCTTACTCCTTCTGAAGGTTTATGGTTTTTAAATTCAACTATGTAAGGAAAGGTTGTATTTGGTACAATTACTACGTTATCCAAATCATTATCTACGGGAATAGTAACCTTATTTATTTGACTATAAAATCCATATAGGGTTATATCAATTTTAGTTACCGGCCCTATTACTCTTTCATCAATTTGCTCATCGATAGTAGTAATTACCACATCTCTTTTTTCTATAACAGGTGGTTCAATAACAGGTGGTGGAGGTGGTATTTCTACTCTAGTGGATTGAATTGGTTGTTCTATCTGTGATAATATAGAAAGAGGTTCTCCTGTTTTTCCTTTTCCTTTCAAAAGAAATGGTATAGCAGCTAATGAAGCCCCAGCAGTAAATGGAGCAGCTAAAACCGCACCAACACCAGTAATTGCCTTACCTACACCTGATTTAAAGAAGTTTCCAATACTTTTGAATAATCCCATACTAATAAATATCTTATTAAGAATTATCTATGATTGGATTCCAAATAAGAAACTAATTCTTTAGCATATCCCCTATGCCCCAATACACCTGGATGAACGTCTTCTATTGGAACTTCATCGCAAATCCTTCCTTTATTCTTTTGAGACCAATCATAGGGTGAGCCAATTGGTAATACCTTTTCGGAAAATAGTGATTCTTTAATACCAATCATTTCATAATGGGGTTCTTCTGTTATATAAAATGTTACCCCATTGATATCTAAAAAGGAAAGAAAGTTAATTAAATCTCTTGTTAATTTTTGAAATATTTGCTTCGGTGACAAGCATTCGGATACAAAAGATTTTAATATAGGAGATAGATGGTTGTTATCATCTGAATAAACTCTCTTAGCATAATCTCTACAACTAAACCATTCATCTACTTCAGATGTTTCAGGATTAATAGTATAATTAAATAAAACATATTGCTGATATGTTTTTGAATAAAATTCCAATCTTTGAAAATCTGCTAATTCTAATATTAGAAGTATTCTATCTTTTATATCCCAATTATCCGCTAAAAAATCCTGTGTTGTTCGTATAATTCTTTCTATACCTCCTCCACTTTGAGCATCATTTATTGTTTGAAGTTGTGTAATGTTTGCAAATATTGAAGGATACGCTACATCCAATCGAGAGTTCCAATATGGCATCCCATATACTTCATTGTATATTTTTAAAACATCTCTTCTACCTTCTTTTAAATCCTTTTCTATCCCATTAGAGTCAATCTCGTTCCAATCAACATCATTTTCAGTTTCCAATCCGCCTCCCTGCGTAAAAGAACAACCATTAAAATAGGCAATTTCAAATCTGTCTTTAATCATTCTTTTTATTTAAATAAAAACTTTCTAATAAAAATTTTTGTCTTTTATTAAGAAGTTCTATTGATTTACCCGTATCGGCTATTGTATATACCAATTCACCATTTTTGTTTACAGCCATTTTAAGATATCCTTTTTGAGAACATTCATATAGAGTATCCGATAACCCATCCCTATTAAGTTGGGTTACTAATTCAAATAATTCCGCTTTTGATAAATCTACCATCCTAACTTCATTCCACTTTTTAAACATTGCAACTTCTAATGCAATTTTTAATTTAAGGGGAAGAATAAAGGGGTAATCATCAAAGAAACTTCCTTTCTTCAATAACCTTACTATATGTTCGGCCTTTTTAGTTATTTCTTCTTGCTTATCCATAACACACATTTTCTAATAAGTATAAAAAAACGGTGATATAAATACCACCGTTTAAATGACAGAGTAGAGGAAATAAGTTTAAAAAATTTGAAATCCACCACAATTGCGGAGGAAAGTAACAAAATCTTTAATTCTCTTTAATGAAGTACTATGAGAAGATTCAACTCTCAATCCATCTTCCATAATAACAGATGAATAATGTATAGAGCCGTATTCAAATTGTTGATTTAATATTTGTTCTTTTTCAGCACCGATAAATTTACCTGTACCTGCTTCACACCAACTACCTAAACAAATATAGATTCTATCATCATCATCGGTAAGGTATTCATTCATACCATCTGATATTAATATCTCAATCGCATCTGCTAACTTATCACATTGCTTTTGTGTTCTCAATCCTTTACCATCGTTTGAACCCCAATGGTCAAAATTTATTTTCAATTTAGAGTTATAGGCCGCCATTTGAGAAATAGCGTTTATTGGTCTCCATCCCCACCAATTTGAACCAAAATAATCCCCCTGTTCATTTATTGGGTTTCTACCTGAAATATCTACTCCCATAGTTTTATATTTTAATTTTTAATTGTTTAATATGTTTACAATCTCTACCCCTACTCCAACCAAATGCGGGACAAGAACAACTCCATTTACCCCCATCGTTTACTACCTTATACACATTACCTTTACTTCCCTCTACTTTGTAGTTTGATTTTATTCTTTTGGGATTTTCTTTTTTAATATGATTATAGATTTTTTTAACCCACATCTGGCTTAATTCTTCCCAATCATATTTTCTATCAACTTTTACCCATCCCAAAGATTTATCAGTTGTTACGATGTACCATTGCCCATCAATAACCGATTGAATGCAAACTGGTGGTAAGGATGAATTAATTATCATATATTAACGATATAAGGTTACAAAATGACCGAAATGTTTATCGAAGGTATTTACTAAATGTTCGTAATCACCCTTCATCATTTCAGATTTAATTTCAGTACCATTCAACCCTAATTGTTTAGCCAAATTACCGGCAGTACCCAATAGGTAAAAGGCATTACCATTTGGGCCTGTTAGGTCAATTTCAATACCATTAGTTTTTTTACTCTTTATCATAACTTATTTTTTATTATTTTTGACTAGTTCCGATAAATTGAATTGTGTTTGCGATTCGTTGAAGAATGTGAGTTGGTAATCCATATTGTTTAGAGGATTCTAACATCTCCGTATAAAGGTATCCATCCCATACACCACACAATTGGTTATACAAATCGTTGAACCAACTTTTGTCTTGGTCAATGTAAAAATCTTCTACCATTCGTAGGGTTTGGGAGTGGTAATCCATCCAATCGGAGTTGAATAATTCGTAGCGATTAAATCGGAGAATATTCATATTGTTATCTTTTTATTACATAGTAAAGATAAAAAGAAATTTTGAATTTTCCAAGTAATTTTGAAAAAAAATAAAAAAAAATAACCCATTGAAAATCAATGGGTTATGTAAAATTATAAATTTATTTTGGTTAGTTTTCTATCTTTAATTCAGCATCTCTATACAATCCACTAACTACCCCATCTAATTCCACTTCCAACTTCTTTTTAATAGGGTGTAGCTTCTTAAGGTTATCTATATGTTTTTTTTCTTGTGGAGTTCCTTTGGTTTTCTTATAAGAAGCGATTTCAGATTCGATTGAAGTAATTGTTTTATCTAAATCTTTTTGTATAGATTTAATACTCCTACCTTCGTTTACTGATTCTTTGATTACGATAATTCCATTTTCATCACCTCTTTTAGCAGTTTTGATGCCACCTTCAATTGAATCTAATTTATGTCTAACTTTTGATGAACCTTTTGTATTACCGTTCTTGTCCGATGGAACTAATGTTGCAGTGGTATCATCCATAGCAACAACCTTATAATATTTACCACCATCAACACCTTTTAATCTAGTAAATCCTTGCCCCATAATAACCGAACCTATTTTTAAGTCAGTTGGGTATTTTGCTTCGTTTACTGATTCTACGATTGTATCTAAATTGAATGGTTTAGTATCATATTCTCCACTTCTATCCTTAAACTTACCCAATGCGACTCCCTTTATACGAGAATATGAATCAAAAACTACATCAAACTTTTTACCGTTTGGTAATTTGATTTTGAGTTTATCGCCTTTTTTATATTCTTTAGCTTCACTAACTACTTTCTTACTTGCAAAAGATACGGTTGGTATATTTCCAAATGTTTTATCAACTTTAGCATCAATTCCAAATTGTGATTTTAACATTTTTACAACACCACTTCCAAATTTTATATCAGTAAGTTTAAGATAAATGTAATTTCTATTAGGTGCATTTTTAATTTCACCACTTACAAACTTTGAACCTATTAATTTAACAATATCATCTACTACATCTGCTGCAAGGTATCCTTTAAGTTCGGATTCTTTTAAACTTCTCTTTTGAAGAACTAATTTATTTAATTCAGAAAACAAATCAGCGATATCCTTATCCAATTTCTTTTCATCTGAGCTCATCGGAGATTCTATATCTACATTTGAGTATAGTTTCTTTTTCTTAGCAATTAATACATCTACTTTTTTAAGTAAATCACTTTTTGCTTTATCCAAATCCTTAATGATATCATCCTTAGAAGATTCGGTAACAGATTCAGGCACGCAATTAGGAACTTGTCTCCCTCCTTTATTTTTCATACCAATCTGCTTATATCCAGTCCAACACTCAGAAAGTATAGATTTTAAATTCATACATATAAATATACATTAATTAATATAAATAGATGTAATTAGGGTGTTCATTAGAAACTAATTTTTGCCTTATTCTTTCATCGGATAAATTAAAATGTTGACCCGCATCTTTAATTGAATAAAATTCTAACCCATCACAACTTATTGTAGTTAATTGAAATCGGATATTACAACCCTTTAAACTTTTTTCATGCTCTTCATATGAAATATCGGTGATAGGTTCTTCTAATTGAATCCAATGACGGTAAAGAGGATTAGATGAATAAATACGATTTCGGATTTCACCCACATTCATATCAATGTATTGTGATGCCTGAATTGGTGATTCGAAAAGAACTCCATCTAAAGATATTTTTAATGATGGTTTTGTTTCTTCCCCAATGATTTGCCAATCTTTGTATTTAATTTTTGGAGAAATACACCTCCTTTCAACCTCTGAAGCAACTAAATTATCTGCATCTATTGAAATGGCAGCCTCTCTAAATGATTTATATTTTTTACCATTAACTATACATTTATATTTACCATCCCACTCTAAATCTTCGGTTGCTAAATCGGGGTTACCTTTAACAAAAGTTAAAACATTTTGATGTACTGATGGTACTTTTCGGTTTCTTTTAAAATAAGTCTCACTTACTTTAGATGCAGAATGTTGTGAATTAATTAAAATCATATCATTGTAAAATTTGTAACCTACTTCTTCAAATATTTTTATTGTATCAGAAACAAATCCTTTGTAACTACCGATTTTGTAACTACCTGTTTTTGTAAGTTCTCTAATTTCTGATACAACTATTGTGAAGAAGCGGTTTGGTTTGAGTTTTGTATATGTTTGTTTTATAATTGATTTATATTTTTTTAAAAAGTTTTCATAATCCATATTTGATAAATCATCCGGTGAATCGGAATAAATTTCTAAATCATGATAAGGAGGGCAAGTGAATATATAATCATAACTTTCATCTTTTAGTAAAGTTAATTCTTTTTCACAATCACCAACTATCCAATTTGGTTTATCCGATTGTAATTTATTTGCTTTTATTTGTAAATAATTTAAATCTATGCCATCATATTCTAATCCCATTTCACAAGCTATAATACCTCTTACACTTCCACCTGCAAACGGGTCTAATACTTTACCTCCTTTTAAAGAAAACCATTCATACATTTTTTCACAAAGAGTTGCATCAAATATTGAAACTGAGTTTTCCTCCGTATCCCAAAAGCGAGATTTGGATATGGTTGATTCTCTACCTAATTCAGATTTGATTGAGTAGGTGTTAATTAACCATCTTCTTCTTTCTTGCCACTCTTTTGTACGAGAATCCAAAATAGAAAAAGGTTTAATCATAATTTAAATAAAAATAAAATAAAATAAATTAATAATCTAAATGCGTGAAAAAAAATAAAAAATCCCACACCTATTCCAATTATTTTTATTAATAATTCAATAAAATTACTCCATTTTTTATCCATAACAACTATTAGTAATATATCTTATAATTCTTTTATTTATTTTAAAATCATATCTAATTTTACCAACTTTATCGAAGTAAAAATTTATTGATGTATTCTTTTGTTAGACAATACCAACAAAACCCCTCTTTATCTAAAAGTTGGTTACAATTTGGGCAAATATCATTTATAATGCTGCCAATCCGAATCCATTTGTTCATGTTCTAATTCTTTAATTTTATTTTCAAAAAATAATTTCATATCTTCAAAATTATATTTCTTTTTACCAAATTCATCAAAAGAAAAACTAATAGGTACATTAATATAATTTTCCATCATATCCCCCAAAGAATCCCTTCTTTTATTCCATTCGGTTTGATTAATTAATGGTTCTTTATTCCATTGTGAGTTGGTATGCTCAATCTCTGTTTGTTGATTGGCATCATTTTCATTCTGTTGGTACTCATCTGCTTTATACAATACCCAATTCTTAAATGAATCGTTTGAATATTTCATACCAATGATTAGGGTTTGAAATGCTTCCATTACCTCTTCTAAATCTAAATCACTATGATCTATTTCAACAGTAGTTTTAGTATCGTAGTTTTGTGCGGTAAATATTGATGGCTTTGCCAATGAATTATATTTCATCTTATTTATTATTGTAGTGGAAAATATTTTTCTAAAGCTTCTAATCTATCATTTGCATCGACTAACATTTTTAGTGCATCTTCTGCATTTTTATAAAAATCTCCAGTTGAATGGTCGCCTATTCCAACCGCTTTATATTCTAATAATTCCAAAGTTAGTAATGCTTTAGTTTTATCAGCAATTGCAGTTGCTTTTAACATTTCATATAATTTACTCATTTTCGTATTTTTTTTATTTTTGATTTGATATAATATATTGGATAATATGAAAATAAAACGGTAATATAAATGGAAATAATGCTTGATAAAAAGATAGTATATCCCAATATTAATGTCATATTTTTAAAATGTCTAATCAGTTTCATTTTTTATTATTACCGCTTCTGTTATATGCCTACAAAAGAATATATAACCATTATGTTTTAAGGCTATATCACATAACCAAAACCGTTTTACTTCATCTGGATTTTTAATAGTACCATCTTTTACTTTACGATAAACCCAATAGAGTTCATTCTTATAGTTAATTAATTCTTTTCCTAAACTCATAAGCTATTCCATATTCCAACCGCTCCAACAATCAACCAAAATGTGTTAAGTAAAATGTATGGTCGGTTGTTTCTCTCCCACGCACAATAAGTTAATACAACCGCATCGGCGGTATTTATAATCCACATAGTTAAAAGTGGAGTTTCTTTCCCCATAATGGCTAGCATCGCGAAGGAAAATATTCGCATCACAACGCCGATACCTTCTAATAGTTCTAAAACTTTTTTTGATTGGATAAGCTTCATTACTTTATTCTTTTTCCGTTTTTATATACCCACAGTTCATCTACTCCTTCTTTGTTGGTTACAATAAAGGTAAAAATCTCATCCTTCTTAAAAATGGATTTAATCCAATTCAAAACCTTTTTCATAAATTTAGTTTAGGCAAAGTGGGCCGAACTTTTCTTCAAATGTAGGTGGTCTAAAAAAATCATCAATTTTATCCATAACTATATCCATCGCCCTATCCATATTTTCCCATTCATAATCGTTCCTTCTTTCATTAACAAAAATTTTGACACATTTCATAATTATAGGTAATGGAAGCGATAATTCCATTAAGTAAGGTACTAACTCCCCATTTATTTCTTGATTAAGTTGTTCGTTTGAAATTTTCATAC
>Ga0194130_10005962_pt1 | contig 14356 bp, 9 predicted proteins | sample TA2KigsurfametaG_FD_160084 | JGI IMG/M metagenome (GOLD analysis project Ga0194130, IMG submission 160084) | Freshwater microbial communities from Lake Tanganyika, Tanzania - TA2015050 Kigoma 12 surface | ecosystem: Environmental > Aquatic > Freshwater > Lake | place: Tanzania: Lake Tanganyika... | reverse complement strand
CCAACGCGGGCATTCCAGGTCAAAGTGGACACCCGCCGCTTTTATTCTCATTCAAAATCAACAACTTATATGAATTCTGAGCCGCTTTAGTGAGGGAGCAATTAACTGATGGGCGCAGGTCGTACTCAGAGCCAGGGTCTGCTCACGAGCAGGGCCAACTCGTGAAGTGTCCGGAAACAGGGCAGCAAAAGCGTGTGCGCCGCTTTGGGGCACGCCCATTCCATTTGACTCTTAAGCCTGATACTCCCAGTAAGAGTCACGCTCTATTTTTAGTCATCGGGAATCGCCGACAAGCGTATACGGAGCCCAAAACATTGGATGCGCGTAGCTATAGAGCAGACGCTTGGATTTTGGATCAACGTATCCTGGGCTGTCGATCAGGACATCTGCGGAATTCTTCACAGCCATCGCACGACTAGTCTTCTTCGAATACATCTCGAAAATCTGAGTGACAAGCTTCTTGGCAGATTCGCTCTCGACAGGCCAATGGGTCAGTAGGACGGCGCGTGATCCTGCGTAGAAGAATCCGCGTCCCAACCCAGAGACGGCCTCTGTTGCGAGTCCATCAGCGGCGCCTGTGTTGCAGGCACTAAGTACAACCCAGTCCGCATCCAGTCGAAGTCGAAGTATGTCCTCCAAAAGCAAAAGCGAATCTCTTGGGTTCTTCTCGTAGGCCAATGTAAGTGCTGGTTGAGTAAGACCTGGTAGATCCCCAGGAATAAGACCATGTGTGGCGAAAGCGACCACGCGTCTATCCAGTAAGTTAATCGACTTTAGTCTATCTCGCGTGGCTTCAGCCCCATAAATCGCGTCTTTGTCGGGATTGGCTCCAAGCGAGGAAGCAATCGCCCGAATTTCATCGCGTGTGTCAGGTAGCGACGGAATATCCGGTAGAACCGCCTGCGATTCCTCTAAGGGCAATTGACTCGGCTTAACCCTTTCCCCGCTCCCATCCGCGGCTCGGATGACTTCGTCAAGGTTTGATAGAGCTGAGGTAGAGGATGAACGCAAAGGAAGGACAAACTCGGTGCCTGAAATGGTTGCGACTCGATTGCTCTCGTGTGAACGAGGAATCTTGAGATTTCGTAAAGTGAACGATGAAGACGTAGCCCCTCTACTTGCACTCTGAAGCGATTGGTTAGCAATGCCAAATTGGGGGTCGCCGATGCCAAAGAAAGGTTGCCGTGTCGATGAGCCCTCAGGAATCTTCCTGAGGGCAATCATTGCAGAGGCGGACGGGTTGTAGGCAATAGCCACCTTTCGATTCAACCAAGGGGCGGACTTATACTCGGCAAATAAAAGCTTTGGATCAGGATTGGCTTTATAGGGAGCAGTAACCAAGACAGCCAAGGGAAGTGATCCCAACGCTCCTGTGGTTGAAACAGTCCATGTGGGAGCATCGCCAACAAAAGTTATTAGAGGTCGAAGTAGTTTGTCGAATAAACCATGAGCAATACCGAAATCAAACGGTGGGATCTTTCCCAGCGGCACCTCTCCGGGGTCTAAGCTTCTCCTGAGCCGTTTGACAGACTCCTCTACTTCTCTCTCTCCAAGATTCGTCACATTAACGGCCGCTCGACCGTCATTTCGGACCGCAGTTACGTATGTTTTTTCAAAACCAACGTAAATTGAAATGTAACTCTCATTGGGTCTTAAGACTGAACTCAAATCAGACAAAACGGCAGAGCGTGGCCGAACAAGACTTGAATACTCGGGGAACGCTTTTTCTATTTGATCGGTGATCGTCTTTCGGCTTACCTCGTTAGCTAGCATCTGTTGACGCATGAGTTGAGCGGCTTTTTGAATCTCATCTTCGGGGATTCTCGCGGTGTAGAGGTTCCCGATCTTTCGCTGCAACTCCTCAGCGGAGATCGCAAGGTCCTGTTCTTGTCTAACCAGGTCTGCCAACTTTGCTTCGGAAACTGCGAAACGAATCGCAGCCCCATTAATTGCCTGCTGCACGGTTGAACCTCGAACAGCCTCCGTAAGCCAGAAAATAAGGGCTGAATTCTCGGAGGTCAACTGCCCTTTTGCTTGGGGAGCGGCAAGCAAGTCAAGGTAATCCTCGACGATATGTTTGATCTTTAATCTCAAAAATGCCGCTCCAGACCCAGACAAGTCACGTTGCTTTGGATCGAGAAGTCGGGAGACCGCGTTCTGGAAGAGAGTCCCCGCCTCTGTGCTTTTGCCCTGTGCCTTCAACGCCATAGCTAAAAAGGCTTCTGCCTCTCGAACTCGATAAGAATTTCTTCCGTTCCTCTGCGTCGTAGCTTCCACCACTCGCAACGCGTGTGAGTGGGCCTCTTCCAACTGATTAACCTTAATTAAGACCAGAGTCAGATGAGGCGAGGTGTCTCCCCGCCCGATTCCCGAATCGTTTGAAGCCCTGATACTCTCAGCCTCCTTGTGGACACGATAGGCATCTGCCCAGCGCTGCATGCCAATGTATGCGGGGATACTGTCTGATTTAATTTGTGCAAACCGAGGGCTTCGCTCCGGCAATCCACTCTTACGAAGAATTTCCACAGCACGTGTTTGGATAGCCTCGGCTTCGATCCACCGCCCCTGATTCATAAGCGCAAGACCTAGAGTCGATGCCGTAAGAGCTATATTGAGTGGTCTTGCTCCACGATTAATTTGTTCTGTCAGTAGCTGCTTTAGCCTTGCCTCTGCTTCGACTGACTTTCCCATCCAGCGTAATGTATTGGCTGCTTCAAGAACTAACACCTCTCGCGCGAAAAGAATTTGATCTTTTTGCGCATTGAACTTGTATTGTTTTGTTAGGCGTTCGAGGTTGTCAGCGTACCTCTGGTACCTGTCTGCAGCCCCCAAGAAAAGTACAACGGCCTCGGCAAAACGCCCCTTTGCTCGAGACTCTACTGCCTTGGTGTACTCCAGGGCCGCCAGCGAAATACTGACAAACTCAGGCTCTTGAGGGGTGGAGGTCGCTCTCTTGAGTTCGTCCTCCATTTCTTGTAAGTCTTTCTGGCCACCTGCTAAGTCGTTAAAAGAACCCATCTTTATGCGAGCGATATTGCCAAGGTTGCTTATTCGCAACCAGACATCGTTTTTAAAAAACGCCTTGTTTTGTTCTCGAAGGGCAATCACCTCACTGAGGTATCCAGCGTTGTGCAATTCCGCGGCCAGTTGATTGCGAGCAGTCGCGGCAGGGGGGCCGCCGACTGCATCTGTTACTTTGACGAGCTCTCTATAGAGCTCAATGACCTTGTTAGAGTCGCCCGCCCGAGTCTCTTGGCGAATCCTCTCGTAATACCAACTAATTTGACTTTCGCGCGACCCATTGGCTGGAAACGGGCCCAGATCTCTGGGCTGTGCCAAGCGACTCTCTATAGACCCAGCTTTGTCAAGTAGGCGCAGGATGTCTGTTGATCCTTGTGCGGTCACAGCAGATATGTTGAGAAGTAAAGCGACAGGTAGAAGCCGAATGATTTTCATCTTGACCCTTACTTGCGTTTCAAAATAATCTTTCCTGCCTCCTCAGGCGGAACAGGCGGTAGGACATCCTCATGGACATTGATGGCTACTGCAACAAAGAGGATGAGAAGAATGGCCGCCAAGGTTCACTCGTGCCTAAGTTTTAGTGTTTGCACGATGACAGGAGATTGTTGCACGCTCTCCTGAACGAAGAATGAGCCCACCTTGTCATCCTTGCGATAAACCGGCTTGGTTGATTCGCTGGATCCGGACTCTGCACCCCTCATGGAGATGAGGAGCCGTTCATCCCCGGTCTGCCCAGAGAACTCAAAAAAGAGATCCGGCTGTGCGGGAATGAGAAGCTCTTGCCCCTTTGGCACTGAAATGGCCTGACCTTGCTGTGGGAAGAGCTTTTGTCGCTTGCCGCGGGGCGACTGCGCATGAACAGTGAACTGGCCATCGAAGGTCGAGAGCACTCTCAGCTTGAACTTTTCTCCGGTCTTGAAAGATGCATTGATTGGCCGAAACTCAAGGGGCTGGCCCTTTGCGTCGAAAACGGCCAGCGAGACCACAAGCCCTTGAAAATTTTCCTGACCATTTTCGAGCTTGAGTCCACTGGGAGGTTCGCCAAGCACAATGTTTTCCATCTCCCAGACAGAGCGTTGCGAGGGTGCAGAGACCTCGGGGACAAACGCGATGTTCTCGCTCTTCTTGAGCAGTCCACCAAATCCTAGGTCGAGCCGGTCGGTAAGCTTATTGAGCGCCCAGTCCATCAAAGCCGACCCAACTTTGGAGAGGACCACATTAATGAGTAATCCCCATATGAACTTGGGCTCGGGCTTGTCGTCCTCGGCGGCTTGCGGTGTTGTCTTCTTGGCTGTCGTTGGCCCCGGGGGCGCGGCATTGGCGGGTTTCTGTGCAGTTGCCGCGGTGGGCAGGCTCAGTTGCAGGAGTAAAAGCAACGCAAGCAGCGCTGCGGGAGTGCGCCCTTTGAAAACTCCGATGAATGCGCCACTCATTTCACCTCCAGAATTTCAATCTTGGCTGCTCCGTATGAATTGGAGCACTCTTGGGCAATCACCAGATTGCGCTTGGCCACCTCTCCGCATCCCTGCGACTCCGCTTTGGGTGAGCTTAGGGAGACGAGCTGGATGTCCTTTGAGGCAATTGCATTGACTTCTAAAACAGAAAATGGCCCCACACTCTGACCGCGCAGGCTCGAGAAGTCTCGTGGGGTGTTGCTGACGATGGCCAGAACGGTGTTCTTTCCCTCCGGACCGCCGGCCAGCAGACGCCAGTTCGACCGCGGCAGCTCAACCGTTTCACCCGCCTTGATGCGGTTGTCAGGGTCTAGCTTATTGGGAAAGAGGATGTCGTAGGTCTTGCCATCCGAACCTGCCATTAACAGGTAGAGGAAGCCGGACTCACGTGACGTGATCTTGAAATCGAGGCGGTCTTGATTGATCTTGAGAGTGGTCTTGGAGGCAAGTAATGTGACAAGACGCTTGTCATCACGACCTTCAAATATGTTGTTAAAGGTCGCAGCAGGCACCGGTTTAGATTCCGCCGACGCAACGGTGGCGGCAGAGTTGGTGCTCGGAGGAGACGGTTGATTGGCTTGGCTGGGTGGCTTGCCAGAGGCCGTGTTCGGACCTGCTGATGTGGATGCTACGGGGGGTGGATTTGGTGCGGGTCCAGCGGAGGCAACCGCGGTGGACTCTGGCGCGGAGATCTTGTAGCTCAGGGGCATTTCGCCGTTGCCGGTGATGGTGATGTTGTGCGGACGAATGCCATCGAACCGAGCAAGATTCTTATTGACGCGTTTTTGGGCGCATTCAACAAGCTCGCGTGCCGTCAGAGCACCACTTCGATCGGAGTCTTCGGCCTCGCCTCTCAAGCAGGCGAGCCATGCCTGTGTTGCCACACCGCCCGTTTTGGCAGAGTCAAAGGCCACTTCGTCTTCGCGCGCCGCGGCGATATAAACAAAATTCTTACCACCGCTTCCAGGGGTTGTTGATTTCGACTGAATGGACCGCGTCACAACATTGACCGGGATGCTGCATGCGGCAGCACCGGAGGCCGGGAGACTCGCGTTCTTGGGAACCAACTCACCCTTCGCCGCAATGGAGCGCGTGGCTGCACCACCCGAGTGACAGGCGTCGGCGAAGACAATGATTTTCGTGGCAGTCTGCGACAGCTTTTCTAGATTGGTCTGGAGTTCCTGGTCGAGAAACGCCTTGCCGTCAATGGTGATAAAGGATTCCGCGCAGCGCGAACCACCACCATCGCCAATCGATTGACGCCCACCGTGCCCGGAGAAATAGATGAAGACGTCATCGCCCGGCTTGACCCGAGCGTGGAGATCTTCAAATGACTTTCGGAATCCTTCGAGCGTTAGATCTCCGTCTTGCAGGATGGTCATGTTGGCCGGCGGCACCCCAAGTCGGTCTGCAATCTCAGCTGCACTCTTCATGTCTTGCGGAATGCCCTTGAGTTGAGAAATTCCCTGGACTTGATACTGGCCCGCACCCATGATGAGCGCATGGATTTGGCCCGATGCAGGCCTTTTGTATCCGCGGATGCCCGTGGTGATCACCATGTCCTTGCTTGCCCTTCCAGCGCTTACTCCAAGAAGGCCCGATGAGGCGGAGGCGGATCGGTTCTTGAGGGCATCTGATAGCACCCATCCTTTCTGGCCACGGACCTCTACCTCTGCCCAAGCACCGCTGTAGCGAAGTACCTTGAGTGACTCGCCAGAGGAGAGTCGTTGTAAAACGGACGCGTCTCTGAACCGATCGCCACGAAGCTCGGTGGCGTGGATGGTCTGATTGTCGGCCTGGGCAGACGCGGCTGGCACGGTTACATTGAGCACGAGCGCGAGTGAGAGACGCAGGGCAAGGGTGTAGGTCTTTGGGTAACTTTTCATGGGAGCACTTTAGACGGTGGCTTATGGAGCGGGCGAGGCCTTGGTTGGAGGGGGCTTGGCCGGGGCATTGGCTGGCTTGCTGGGGTCCTCTGGTGGCTTGCCAGCGAAAATACCTCGAATCAGCCAAGAGCTGCGCACATCCTTGGAAAGTGCCGTGAGTTCCGTTGATAATTGCCCGGAGCGTTGAGAGAGTTGCGTGAGTTCCTTTGACAAGACGGTAAGTTCCTTCGTGAGTTGTGTGACGTTCCCCTCGAGGGACGAGACGGAACCCCGTGTCTCCCTCAGTGTGAGTTGGGTCTCGACCATGACTTTATTGAGGTTCTCGAGGGTGACATCGGTGCTGCCCATGGCCTTGACGAGGCTCGGGTCATTGAGTCGGTTGTTGAGAGACTGAAGGGTGAGAGTGAGTTGGGCCAGAACGGGGTCGACTCTCTCTGCCAACTGCTTGCCAAAATCACCCATGCCTGCCGCTGGGCGAACGTCGATACGACTATTCTTGGCCAGGGTTGGCCCCTCAGACTGAAAGCCACGCAGGTCCAGGGCAGCAATACCGATGAGTTGGTCGCGCGAGAGTTCGAGATAACTGCCTTGGCGGAAAAATCCCGCCTGGGCTTGCTGAACAGCGATTTCTCCGTCTACCGTTCCCTGGCTGTTGAGTTGCATGCCCGTCAAGCGCCCGACGCGAAATCCGGAGACCCGCACCGGCATCCCAACCGATAGACCACTGCCCGTCTCGCTGGAGAACCGGAGAGTCAACTCTTGATCAAACCAGCCTTGCTTTGTGGCGGCCGTGATGAGCCAGAGAAGCAGTAAAAGGATGGGCCCACCGATCCAGAGGTAGGGCCTGACTCGGCTTAATTTAGGACTGGGGATCATGGCCTTTTGCGGCTCCGTTGAATGGTTGAGTCGCCAAGTTCTGCAACGTCGACACTGCCTGCGCAAAAGCAAGAAGCCCTAAGGATTTTGTGCTTTGGGTGTCCGGATCGGTGGGGGATGTCTGCCATTCGAGAGGCCTTTGCGCGGATGCAATGACTTTAGACTTCGGAGCGATTCTGTCAAGGCATCGCTCGAGGACGGGGATGAGTGCGACTCGGCTGGGTTTCGTTATGAAAACATGGGTTTGTTGAAATGCCTCGGCAAATGCGCCCATCTGCTCTGTTCCCTCGAGCACGGGCAAGATGTCGACGCCTTGTTTCTGTGTTGCAGCGATGACGGTCTCGTGCCAGGTTTTGATCTCCGGACCGCTCAAAGTGGTGGTGCGAACAGCGATCCATTGAAAGTCAGTCAAATTACCCGTCGCACCCATGAGTCGGTGATGGAGTGCGACACGGCTGGTGGGAAGAATCTGCGCGTTGAAGAGTTTCCCCGCTGCAAAGAAGGCGGTTCCGTAGGCGACCGCAGCTGAAAAGTTTAGATAGACGTTAAAGAGCGATAGTACGAACCACGCCAGGGCCAAGCCACTGAGCTGCGCAATCAGGAAGTAGATATTGATGTTGTCTGGCCGAACAAAGCGAAAAAAGAGCGTGGCCATTCCGAGAACAAACAAGACCGCTACAGTGGCTGCGAAGGCCTTGTCTGAGGGGGCAATGGTCTGTCCGCGCAGGAGGTTGTCGATGGCCGTTGCCAGCGCTTCCAGCCCAGGGTAAGGGTTGCCCATGGGGGTGGCCTTGAAGTCTTGCAGTGCCGGGGCGGTGGATCCAATGATGACGATCTTCCCTCGGAGTGCGGATAGGTCCGTTGCGCTGAATAACTTGGCTTGCGCCGGCTTAGCCAAGCTCGATACCGATATGTAAGGGAGGGTAAATGCCGGGCCGTGCCAATTGATGAGAAAGTCGGCGCGGCCCGAAATGGGCGACTCAAAGTGCCGCGCGATGGCAGTGGCATAGGAGTCAAACTCGTAACCGCCGTGCCGAAGGGTTCTGGGATATCGACGAAGCACCCCATCGGGATCAGTGTAAACATTCAGAAAACCGAGCCTTCCATAGTCGAGGGCCGCCGGAAGCTGCGGCAGAAGGACGGCCATGGTTTCGGCCGAGGTGCCTTGTGTTTGCGATGGTTTGACTGCGTCAATCGGTCGCGCGCCGGGCAGAGCCCTGGTTGGGATCTCGCTTTTTGAATCGTTTTCGGGCGAGAGCCGCACCATTGGGAAAAAGATGGGGTAGCGCGTCGATGCGCGCTCAATGGCGCGATCGAATATGAGGTCGCTCTCTGGTCGCAGGCTGTCCTTGTCAGAGAAGATAATGTCGAATACTACTGCCTTCGGGCCGACCTCTTCCAAGGCACTCAGGAGTTCCGCGAATGCATGGTTTGGCCAAGGCCATCGCCCCAACCTCGGGCTCAGTGCGGCGAGCGAGCCCTCGTCGATATCCAAAATAACCACATCCGGACTCGGCGTGGGCTTGTCGAAACGAAGCGAGATGAGGGTGTCGTAGAGAGCCCCACTCACCTTGTTCAGTGAGAACTGCCCCCAGTAATCTGCCGCGATGACGAGACAAAACAAACCGGCAATAAGCCAGTGGCCCCACCTGCCAAAGCGAAGCACCCACTCGCCCGTTTGCCTCTCGACTTGGCCGACCAAGCGGCTTATTGCTTGCATGGGCAGGCCTAGGTGGCTCGGATGAGCCAGAAAAGTGCGGTCGGGACGATGACTGCCAACATGCTCAGCGTGGCAGAGCGACCCGCGGTTCGGGCGATCTCCCGGTCGTTGCGTGCGCCCGCATTCGCCGCATAGATGGCGGCTGCGCCGATCATGGCCGAGATGGTCATAGCGAGAATGCCGTCCAGAAGCCATTCATAAGCGGGCCGCGCCGTTAGGAAAAGATCGGTCGCTGCGCCGCTGGCCCCGGGCAATCGCCACTCAATCGCAAGGATTGAGCCAATCGCCGCGCTCAACTGCAGGAGGCTGCAGGTGGCCAGCCCTGCCGCGGCCATCCACTTCAGCCGCATTGAGACCGACTCGCGATTCAAAGCGCTCTCGTCACCCACTCGAATCTGGACTTGGATCTCGGTGGCTTGTGTTGTGCTCATTCGAAGCGCGATAAGAAGCCCCACCAGCGGAGGGGCGAGTGGGCCACAGACCAAAAGGCTTCCGTAAGTGACACTGATGGCGAGGTCCCCTCGGGTGATTGCCAGGGCTTCAAATGTCACGATCGCCCCCAATACAAATCCAATGAGGGATGCGATAGGCAATAGCGTCTCGGTCGTCTCGCGACCAATTTCTTTGGAGATGGTCGGTCGATTCAACAGATCCGTGTGGCCAGTGAGATGAGACGGCATGGTTTTCTGAGGAGAATTGGCAGTATGCTTAACTGTAATAGACAAACCAATTTAACCTTCCTCGGGTTTTTAAATAAAAGTGGGTGCTAACTAAATGAAAAAACAACGTTTTGACCGTCTTCATCTTTTTCTTGCTCCACCATTGCTCTCATTTCTCTTCTCTTCCGTCCAGGCAGCTGGACCCAAGGAGGATATGTCTGCCAAGCAGATTATTGAGGCGCTCAACCCCGCCGAGACCATCCCGAAAACCAGAAGCCTTCGCAACCTGCGCATTGAGAACGCCCAAGAGGGGCAAGCCAGCAACTCCGAGGGCGCCACTGGGCAAGTCGCTCCCAATAACCCAGTCGCATCGGCGCCTCCGAGTATCGACTTCAAGATTCACTTTGACCTCGGGTCGAGTCAACTGCAGGCGCGCAGCATACCCGTGCTGAAGGAGTTGGCCACTGCCCTTAACTCTGAGCAGCTGAAATCTTCGAGGTTTTTGATTGAGGGGCACACGGATAAAAAGGGGACGGTTCAGTTCAACAAGACACTCTCGGAAGCGCGTGCGAAAAGTGTGAGGGAGTTTCTAGTGCGTCAGGGAGTCAATGGTGGGCGACTTGAATCCGTGGGGCTGGGCTTTGAGCAGCTCTACAACCAAGCGGACCCGCTGGCGGCAGAGAACCGCCGCGTGAGGGTTGGTCTGATCCATTCCTCTTTCGCAACTCGTCCTTAGTATGCTCAGAGCAATTTTGAGAGAACTTTTTCGTTGAGATTGAATCTGAAAGGCTTTTCTCGTCCGGCTACCTTTTGGGGCTGAAGTAAAAGTCTCCGATTACTTGATCGTAGAGAGCAGGGACCTGTTCGTGCCCCACTGATTTTGCTGTGAGAGCCACCTCATTTCTGACAGTGCGCATTACTCGATCAATGGTTTCGCCAGGACGATTGATGTGCTTCAGGAGTGTTCGTGTAAATAGTCCGTTCTTAGACGAATCGTTGGGTCCAACACTGTCGAGCGCCTGCTGACCAGAGCCGGCTGAGAACAGAATGACCTGACCGGTTGCCGCAGTTGTCGGAGAAAGACCTCGCCCCCCAATCGAGCGGCCTGATCCAGAAAAGGGGTTGTCACGACATGCATCAATAATTGCTACCGTGAGGCGGGCCTTTGCTTCGGACATGTCGTCGAGAATTCTTTGCAACGAAATTGCCTCATCTCTAACGGTCCTTTCATCGTCTGCTCGCATGTCAACTGGAAGAAGATAATTGACTCCGGCTATCTGTACACCGTGTCCGGCATAGAAAAATACGACTTCATCACCACCCGATATGGTCCTCATGAAGTCTCTCAGCGCCCTTTTCATACCTTTCTCGTCCTGGTCTATGTGAGTAGTGACCGTGTAACCAAGGCGGCTTAGTGTCAGCCCGAGAGCTCTTGCATCTGCCCGCGCATTCTTCAGTTTTGGGATCGTGGAGTATGTGTCATTACCAATTACGATTGCTTTTCTTGTGCCAGTAATAAGGCCGGCAGACGGGCGTTCCCTTGACTCGGTGGCACTACTCTCAGCAATGAGGTTCCCCTCCTGCTTCGCTTCGCGCATGCGAGCGTCCTCTTCGGCGGGTCTTTGAGCGTTTGTTGAGGATTTGCCCGGCGTAGCCAATTGAACCCTGGAGGTTTGGCGGTCTTGGTTCTTCTTGTCGCTTTCAATCACTGTTGGTGAGACAGTCGAGGGGCTTGCAGTAGAAGAGGGGATGTTCAACGGTGGGGTCACTGCTGCGACTGTGTTGGTATTCGTCCTAGAGGAATCCTTTCCAGAGCCCGGATTCTCTGGCCTTGCAGCCTCATTGTTGCCTTTGAATAGACTCGAGAGCACCGCCGGTTGTTCGGTCCAGGGCCTATCTGCGGGCACTCTGCCTGATGCCTCAGCGGTGCCTCCCCAACCAAAGGCCAAGGCATCTGATTTGGGCATGTCCCTTTCAAAGAAAGCTCTGCGCATCATGCGGACATACTCTTGCCTCCAGTGAATAAGTTTCTGCTCGGCCGGCGCTGCACCAGCCCATCCTTTGGATAGCTGCTCAGTGGTTTCATCGATTGTGGATCTTGTGGGGTTCCCTCGAATAATTGTGGCGACCTGAACAAATCCCGCCGATGGGGATGTCACCTCAGCCTCCAAAAGGACTCCATCATCTGGCAAGTCGTTCGCATAATCCTCCGGGATGCTAGCCACTACTGCGCCCCACCGGTCTGATCCTTTCCACTCACCGTTCAACTGTGCTTTCAGTCGAGGCATCGACAGAAAGTATGAGCAGGTATCAACTCGCGTCGGTTTCTCAAATGATTGTTGCCAGTGCGCAACAGCAGGGCCTTGGCGCTTTGCCTTGCAATCGTCGGTATTCAAAGTTTGCTGACCGATGTTGTATCGGAGGACAACTAGTCGAAAGGGAGAGTCCTGATCAAGATTGATCATGGTTACGACAGTCATCTTTCTAAAAAACCCTCCCACCTCAGCGGACCCTACGACTCTCCACTCCCCGGGTGGCAACGGAATTCTCTTCCATGAGTCAACGGCAACATAGACTTCATTTTCTTGGTCAATTTTGGGAGTGCCAATCGAGGCACTCACCTGCGTCGATATAAAAATTCCAAGGGGCAGGACAAATAGAAGAGTTGTTCTCAGGATCCGTTGGGAAATCGCGAAGTAGGTATGTCGGGCTTTGATCATGGACTCGCTGGATACTTGAATTGTCAGGAGTGACCGAGGTCGAGTGAGCAACGGGATTCTGTGATCATCGCCTTGGAATGAAATAGAAGTCTCCGATGACTTGGTCGTAAATAGCAGGAACCTGCTCATGCCCGACGGTCTGGGCCAATTTGGCAACCTCTGAGCGTACGTCCCGCATTAGCAGATGAATCGGATCCTTACTTTTTCCAACCTTGTCAATTAAGACTCTGGTAAACAGCCCATTCTTTTCTTTGTCATTGCGTCCGAGCCGATCAAGTGCCTGCTGCCCCGCACCAGCAGAGAAAATGATCATCTGCCCCGTCGCGGCAGAGGTTTGGGCGAGCCCTCGCCCACCAATGGAGCGTCCTGTTGATTTGAAAGGATTGTCTCGGCAAGCGTCAACAACAGCCAAGGAAAACTTTACTCTGCTCTCCGAAAAGTCATCGAGAACCCGCTGTAAAGCGATCCCCTCATCACGAATCTGGTCCTCGCTATCGCTACCGATATCAGTCGGGAGTAGATAATTTGCACTACCCAACTGAACCCCGTGTCCCGCGAAGAAGAATATGACCTCCTCGCCGCCTTTTAGCTTTTGCTTGAATTGGCGCAAGGCTGTTCGGAACTGCTTTTCTCCAAGGTTGTTATGCGCTACCACCTCGTACTCGAGTTTGGACAGCAGCGCAGCGATGGATCTTGCGTCGCCAACAGCGTTATCAAGTTTGGGCACGTTTCGATAGTCGTTATTCCCGATGATTAAGGCGTGTCTCTTGGCCCCGGAGAAAATTTTTGAGTCATCCGGCTTGGGTGTTTCTGCGACCGCATTGGTTGTTAGCTTGTCTACTGATGGAGTTCTCTGAGAGGCCTGAAGTTGCTGACGAAGACGTTCGTTCTCAAGACGTGCGGCCGTGAGTTCGGCTTCCTTTAATATTGCTTGAGCTTGCAGTTGTTTTGAGTCTTGAGCGTTAGAAAGGCGATTATCGGGAGGAGAGCCTGTGGGCTTAGTTACTTGAGACACTCCGAGTGGAGGTTCTGCAGCGCCGGTTTGGGCCTGGTTTCCTTCACGAAATGCTAAGAGGCCTCCAAGACCCTCTTTTTTGCCGTAAAAGCTGTCGTGAGAAATAGTTACAAGCTGGTCGTTCCATGCCCTGACCTTGGCTTCAAAGGTTGAATCTTGTTCAAGTCTTTTTAAGACAGTTATGAAGCGGATGTCATTTGTTCTGTCGATGTTTCTCGTGACTGCTAGGGCAAACTTCTCGCCGGGGTAGTCTATTGAGACGGTTTCTTTGACCTTCAACTTTTCAAGCCAGCTCGCTTGGTATTGTGTCAGCGACATGTCGGGGAAAAAGAATGACTGCTTCGTCACAAAGTTGGACCCAGATGTGCTGTAGAGGTTTAACGCCCTTGCATCCGACGGGGTGGCGGAGAACGAGGCATTCCAGTAGTTGGGCGTGGTGGAGTGCACAACTATAAGAAGCGCTGCGGCGTTCGCTTTGTCCTCGGCTTTTAAGACATAACCGGTGTGAGTGGCATTGTTCCCCCAAAGGGCCTCTTTTCGAATGAGTCGCCAGTCGCCCCGCGGAAGGGCGGTGAATCGACCAGATCCGAAGAATCCGCTGGATTCAAGCACTAACCTGTCTGACAAAACTTCGCCGACTTGACTGGGGTTTCTTTTGGGGTCGCTGGCAAGCCCAGGAAGGCTAAACGAGAGAATCAACAGGGTAAGAAGAAATTTCATCGGATGGCTCCCGATTCTCATTGTGTCGATAAGATAAGCGCGCCTCTGACTCTCCCAAGGTAATGCGGGAGTATCTCAGGAATTGGGTCTTATTTCCATAGTGATTCACCCCAGGCCAGTAGCGGCGATGAACGCGTCTACGACGTCACTGAAACCCATGACCGCCTGACCGACAGAATTCTTCTAGGTGAGTTAGCTCAATACTTTGTCGATTCGGCATCCACGTCCTTTGAACTACAAGTAAGTTGCTCTCTTCGCCTCATACTCCTCTCGAGTCAGCACACC
>Ga0194130_10005957_pt1 | contig 14360 bp, 10 predicted proteins | sample TA2KigsurfametaG_FD_160084 | JGI IMG/M metagenome (GOLD analysis project Ga0194130, IMG submission 160084) | Freshwater microbial communities from Lake Tanganyika, Tanzania - TA2015050 Kigoma 12 surface | ecosystem: Environmental > Aquatic > Freshwater > Lake | place: Tanzania: Lake Tanganyika... | reverse complement strand
GAATGAGCTGGCGTAAATGTTGCCAGCACTACCAACGAGGGATACAGTTCCGCTGACACCAGTGGTAGAGCCGGAAACGCCACCATTGCCACTAAATTGAACGTGGGCGGAGGCTATGGCTGTTAGGCCTTGGGGTCCCAGATTGAGGATGTCATCACCATCAATGCCAAGGATGGTATTCGCACTTACGACGGCAGTCGTTGAGTACGCAAAGCTGATTGTGTCGTCTGCTGTACTTGCCGTAAGTGCCAAGCCAGCAGCAGGGATGGCGAAAAAGGCCATGTGCGTTCAGGATTTGAATATGCCCTGGAGCCGGGGCGAATTACTCCAGCGGAAGGTTAGCACATAGGCAAGACAGGGTCAAACTGATAGGAAATCCTGACAGATTAAGGTAGGACGGTCCTGAAAGTGACACATTGCATTGCTCGTTACAGAATTTCTAGAGTAAAGATAACCATTTATTTATAGAATCTGATCTATTGTATAAATCTACTGCTCTCCTTCGAGCACTAAAAGACAATGAGGATCGCACTTCATGATTAGATGTTATAATATCTGATATGCCAGAGACAAGTGAAGCATGATTGGTATGGTCGACATAGAGACCAGCTATCGGGCCCAGTATCTCCATAACTGGCTCGACATTACTTGAAAGTATTGTACAGCCGGTTGACATTGACTCAAGTAAACTCCAGCTCGGGACAAAAGGACGTGTTAAATAGATATGGATGTCGCTGGTCTGTAAAAGTTTAAGATACTTTTGCAACGGGAGGCGCCCAACAAACTTTACCTGATTTGTAAGGATATACGGATAGAGTCTTTCTTTTGCCCATGAGCCGTAAGATCCAGAAATGGGAGTGACTCCACCGTAGGCAATACGATCCTCTCCTGCAATTACAACCTCACAAGAAGGTGCTTTTGGCAAAATATCAACAAGGGCGTCAATGAATTCAGGAAAAGCACGGATGGGTTCCATGCCACGTGTTGCATAGGTAATGCGTAAATGACGACGACTAGTATCAGGTTCATTAAGTGGATGAAAGAAATTAGTATCAACCCCTTCATGTATTACATGCATATTAAGTGCTAAGTTAGGTGGAAACTGAGATCTCTGCCAAAATGTAGGAACAACAATATGGTCTGAGATTGATAATTGAAATGATGTAAATAAATTACGCTGTGCCAGTGAAGAGAAATTATGCTGTGAATAGTTAAACCACTTATTGGTTGAATCAAAATTTGCATCTATACTATGAGGATTAAACCACCATTCGGCGTATGAAATGAGAAGCGTGTGTGGGAACACATCTTTGACAAAAGTTCCTAATCCCCATCCTGAATGACAGATGGTGATATCTGGTATAAAGTTAGATGATTTCAGAGACTTAAAGGCCGCTTCGAATGCAACCGAGCACGAGAGAAGCGTGTCAAGGTTTGACTTATTCTTAGTATGTTTATGCTTAACAATGCCTACTGTTACACCACGATGAGCCTTAACAAACTTTGTCTCGACAAGAAAGTATACTGTATGACCAAGTTTAATAAGCGCATCTTGAAGGAAGCCAAATTGCCCAGGGTAGTTGTGGTGGAGAATCAGAACATTTGCCACACAAAGCCGTGATGCTAGTATATCAGAAGTTTATCATGCATTATGCAGGACACCATTCTGTCAAGGGCGTTGAAGGCGCATCGCGAAGGGAAAATAGATGAAGCAATTGAATTATACAGCAAGATCATGAATATCGGAGCATGTGATGATGTTGCTGCACAAAACTATGGCGCCCTGTTAAGGAGCAAGGGTGATATAGAGACAGCTATAAATATATACGAAAAGGGTCTAAGGGCACACCCTAAGTCAGTTGGGATGCTTAATAATTATGCAAATTGTCTTAGGGACAAAGGTCTATTAGAAAAATCTAGTTTATTTCTGAGGAAAGCCTTAAGTGAGGATATTACATATCTTGACGCAAGACTAACATTGTGTGTTAATCTGAAAGAACTTGGAATGCATAATCTAGCGTATATAACTGCAAAAGCTGGTCTTAAACATTGCAGGAACGATCGAGATACATCACGATTCGTGCTCATATTAGTCGATGCAATAATAGCTGCATTTCCAGAGAAGGAAAAAATCCTAAAGGACATAGAACAATACATCACAAAGGTGGAAGAGACGGAAACACAGAATGAATATTTAGTAGCTAAAGCAATGACGATGAGTCAAGTATGGATGTTATCAGGTAATACAGAAAAGGCGCTCAAATGGTATAGATATACAATAGCAGCGATTGATGAACAATTAGATAAGTCTGGTGGTAGATTAAAAAAACAGTTTCTGAAGCAGTGGCATACTTTTGGTTGGAACCTATCAATTTTTCTCATTAAGAAAGGAATTTTTGGCGAGGGTTGGAAGCTGTACGATCACGGTTTGAGAGTACCAGCTGAAGGGCCTCAAAAATGGCAGAGAAGCTTAAAAAAAGTTTTTCCTGCGGACATACTTGAACTGTGGAAAGGGCAAAATGTTAAGAATAAAAATATTCTTCTTCTAGGTGAACAAGGAATAGGGGACACAATGATGTTCGCTACATTAATTCCACGTCTACTGGCTAAAGGTGCCAAAGTAGCGTTCTTCCCAGGCAAGCGCTTAGAGGATATATATATGAGGTCAGCATCACACTGGAAATACTCGGAGAATATGACAGTGGTGGCAGAGAGCCAATTAAAGGGATTAAAGAGTAGTGGTTTTGATTATCAACTTCCAGTGGGTTCATTGCCAATGCATCTATTGGAAGGCATTGAGGATGGACCAAAGGCTTTTAAAATTATTGAGGCCGATAGAGATAACACAAACAATTTCAGGTCTCGCTATAGGAATAAGTGTGGTGATAAATTGATTGTAGGTATAAGCTGGCAAGGAGGGGGTAAAAAGAACCGGATAAGGGATAAATCAATTGATTTAGAAGATATGTTGAGTATAATCAAGAAACCAGACGTGTTCATTGTGAGCCTTCAATATGGCGACGATGGACCCTTTATAAAGAGGTTCAATGAGAAATATGGCACAAATATCCATCACGATGATGAGATTAACCCATTAAAAGACATGGATTCATGGTTGAGCCAAGTAAACGCGGTAGATATTGTAGTAAGTATTGCAAATACGACAATACACGGTGCGGGGGGCTTGGGAAAGCCTACTATGTGCCTGTTGAGCAATAAGTGTGATTGGAGATGGACAGATGAAGACATATACACAGGATGTTACTGGTATCAATCTGTTGAGACTGCATACCAAAGCGGTAATGGGGACTGGACAAAAGCCGTGAAAGATGCTTCAATATGGGTTAGCAATTATGCACAACGATTCAAGAATGGGCAAGAAAAAGGTTAGCACAGGCTCTTTAAATGGATCACCATCATTCGCGAGTTTAATAAATAGTTTTAAATATGACGAGGTGGTAAATAAATACATATCTGAGAGGCTGAATACATCACAAAACCCGGACGAATCCAGAGCATACGCAGTTGCACTATTCAAGCTAGGCAAGGTTAAAGAATGCGCAGATGTATGTTCATCTCTATATTCCTCATATGATCAGGACGAAAACTTTGTTTCTATGTATGGCGCATGTCTTAGGAGACTTGGAAGGATAAGTGAGTCGAAGACCGTGTTCGAGAGTGCATTGACAAGAGGCCTTAACGGAAGCATCTTAATTAATAATTACAGTAATTTATTGATTGATATGGGTGATAGTAGACATGCTATAGAATTGCTGGAGTCAATTAGTTCAAGCTCGCCAAACTATTCAGATGTTATCGTTAACCTAAAAAGGGCTCGAAATGCGGAAGAATCAATTAAAATATCAGAAAAAGGTTTCGCAGGGCTTGTTAGAAGTGGAGAAGCTAACATTGAGGACCCACTTATTGCTGCATTTGGTGAAGGAGAGACTTACATAGGTTTCCAACCAAATGGAGAATCATTAAGTGAATTTCCAGCTGTCAAGACTGAACTAGAAATTATAGAACGACTTAATTTAATCAGGGCAACGACAAATGATTCTCCAGTTGATACGCTTAAGGAGTGTTCATCTATAGCGCAAAGATTATCTTTTATGCAGCCAATAGTCTTTGAGGTTGCTGCTGAAGCATACATTAGATTAGGTCGGTTTGAGTCAGCAGAGATATGCTTATTGTACGCTTCAGTTCTTGGCTCAGAAGATCCAGCTACTTTCTACAATTTAGCAACGCTAGCGGCAATGAAGAAGTCCTCATTAAAAACGATTTACTGGAAAGATCGCTTGACACAGTTATGCCCCTCAAGTGAATACACAGAGAAAGCGAACGAGCATGTTGAAAAGCTCAAAGTTGTTAGTAAAGGCAAAGATGGTCATGAGTTATTTGGTGAACAAGGCTTCTTTATGCCCGGGGAATTTGCCAAAGTGCTTTAGGCAATACGGCATTAGTGTAAAGCATACAGTAGTTTTACCGTAGTTGAGGTGGCATGCTGAGCGCCCTCATTGATATTTTTATGTAAGATGCGATATTTAACTTTTTCTAAATTCATATAGGTTCTCATTTATAAAAGAATTTGTCCCAGTATATATATCCATTTTTGATATAGTATGCTTTTTAGAATTATATCTACGGTCTTTTGTATTTGCATGAAAATGGGTATATGTATGGTAAGGTTGCATAATATGGGCGGCTGCATTATCTTTTGAAAAAGCAAAATGAACTCGCTTAAAGAATCATCATATATAGTTATAGTGTTTTGATATGAAAGGTACTGTTTTTGCGATCTGTAAGCAAAACTATCGTAAGACTGGACAATAAGAGTTAGCTTGCGTGGCGTGGAAATGCATGAGTGATATACAGATATATAGATATACAGATTTGGCGTTACTAGCTTGGGACATCATGCAGGTCTTAATCTAAGTAGGCGTGATTGAGACCAGATTGGATTCTGAAGCAGTCAAGTTAAAAGTAAGTTCGGATAGTATATTACAATTTAGGACTTATATAAGAGTTCTGGTAGATAGTTTGTTATGTTAAAGCTACTTAGTGTTATTATTAATATTAGGATTAGGCTATCGTTAGTTAATATTGCATAGTAGTAGCCTAGAGTATTTTTGATAGTAGCTTAAACATAGATTTTCATTACTCCTTTAATATGAATATAAAGAGTGAGTCGCAATCAATTTTTATGATATAAAAATAGTGACAAAGCTGCAATAGAAGGAAGCTTACTTTTGTGAGTTAGGCAAAGCTAGTAAGTGCATCTACAGATAAAAAGCAAAAGTTAAGGATATGCAAGTATAAGATGCAGAGGAAACAAATACAATCGAGTTTCCGCTGCAATGACTGGGAGCTTCAAAATATTAGGTTTTTCTCATATTTATATTTAAGGGCTACCTGATTAAGGAAAATAGTGTTACTTTAAAAGATATTCAAACGAGATAAGAGAAAGGTTGCTGTATATTTATGATAGTTATGGGCTTACGACATAAAGTAGCTATAATAGTCAGTTGAAAAGTGAAGCTCACCTATCTGGTGCATATTCCTAAGTAGAAGGAGCTGGTTCGAGGCAATTGTCTTGCGAGCGTCATGGTCATTAATTAACCAGTCTGCAACCTGTAGAGTACGAGGAAAAGATTTACTTATGCCCAGTTTAAGAAGCTTATCTTCATCATTCATATCTATTTTCTTGCCACGCGAAAACTCAAAAGCATCATATAATATATTTTGAAATGATGCTTCTTTGTTTATGGGACTATCTGTGCCTAAGTATACTCCTCCTGAGAATACACACTGACTAGCAGTGAGGCCAGATGCAAAAGGTATATTATCGAGATATATATCTATCAGAGAGCACATTTCAGATGTTTTACCGGAGAGCCAACCGAAGTTTATGGATCGTTGCTTTAAAAATGGATCATTATCTATAAATGTACGAATGGAGGAAGGTAACTCCATAGTGCCATAGATGAAGCATGAATTCGAATGCTTCATTAGAATGGATCGGATCCCTTCCCAATATTCTATGGATATATATTTCTGAGGTCTTGCAAAACTACCAAGGACGACAGTTGACTCTGTAAGAAGCTTTTGATGCAGGCTTGACAAAGACTTAAGAATTTCGTGTTTAGTGCGCTTTGGTGCAGACGCATTGAGCCTATACCTACCACCATACCAGAAAGCACCGTTAAAAGTGGAGCATCTGTGTCCACTAACCACCGAAGCGTAATGAGTTATAGAGGGATGTACAATTGAATGTCTTTTCATTGTCCAGTATGTTTGCTTTGATGCCATTTGAAGTCCCATATACAACATTAGATTCTGAACAGCGGCCGCCCATATAATATTGTAGTACTTATTATTGGAAGTCAGTGATAAGTAGCTGGAAATCTTTTTGGAAACTGAATTCAGACTCGCAAACGATATTACATTAGCGTGAGTACGCAAAGACACATTCGAGTCTAATAGCAAAACATCCACATTAGCTGCTTGTGCGCCACTTAATCCCTCTAGGAAATCGCTAATAACGATAGAATGAGCAAGTTTAAACATACCCTTAAAAACTATAAGAATCCTCCGACTGGGGGATGTGTTAGTAATACAGGAACTAGATTTATCAGAAGCAATAGACTGAGCGAGAAGATAGCCATAAGTATTGACATCCCAAAAGGCACATTCAAACCATTCTAGATCTTCAAAAGGGCATATGTAGGATGAAAACAAGTAATGATCTATGAAAGCATACAACTCAATATCTTTATTGAATATAGCATGCTGAAGAATAGGCCTGATAGCAATATTGAAGACAAGACTTATTTGTCTTGAATAGGCAGGAGTGTAATATTTTGGGTTTGCAAAGTTATAATGATTTTTTAAGTAAGCAAGATACTGGGCAAATGAATTTTTACTATACTTATAAGACTGTATTTGTTTATCAAGCAATAAGGATTGATGAAACGCATGCAACTTATTGTCTATCATTGTGACAATTAGATTAGGTTAATGAATCTTGTTGGCGGTATAAAGCTGCATATCTATTATTTGAAGCAATTAATTCATGATGAGTTCCTTTTTCTGCTAGTCGGCCATTGTGCATAACAAGTATCAAATCACAATTACGTATTGTGGTTAACCTATGAGTGATGAAGAATACGGTTTTACCCTTAGACCATTTTTGGAGATTATCACAAAGCTCTTTTTCAGTTTCATAGTCAAGGGCACTAGTAGCCTCGTCCAGGATTATGAGTTGAGGATTCGACAGGATTGTTCTTGCGATTGCAAGACGTTGACGCTGGCCCCCGGAAAGGTTTGAACCACGCTCTGATAATTGGGTGGCATATCCCTGAGGGAGACTCATGATGAAGTCGTGAGCACAAGCAAGTGTTGCACATTCAATAATAGTCTCTGTGCTAGCTTGAGGATCATTAAGTGATATATTCTCTGCAACAGTGCCTTCAAACAACAATGAGTCCTGAGGCACAATACCAATCTGTCGCCTTAGACTGCTCAGATCAACCTTGCTGGCATCGTAATCATCGATAAGTATCTTTCCCGAAGAAGGCTCGTACAGTCTAGGTAGTAATTTCATGAGAGTGCTTTTTCCACTGCCACTCTGTCCGACGACGCCTACGAAACTACCCGGTAAAACCTCCAAAGATACATTGTCTACCTGAAAAGGCCCAACTGATCCGAACCGAAATTTAACGCTTTCAAAACTCACTTTGCCTTTAATAGGGGGCAAACAAATTTGAGACCCTAGTTCATTAGTTTGGAATTCTGGATTCTGATCTATTATGTCACTGAGACGTTCCATAGAAAGTTGTACACCTTGAAAACCTTGGTATAATCCTGCTAGTTGAAGTAACGGTCCCGTAACATTGCTTGATATAATTCGAAAGGCGATTAATTGGCCTAATGTGAAATTACCTTGTAACACTAGCCACATCCCCACCCACAGTACTAGCAAACCGCTGACTTGGTTGAGAAAGTTACCAATTTCTCCAGCTGTGGCTCCAAGGGCGACACTCTTAAAACCTTCTTGTACAAAGTTACGATAGCGATCTTGCCATTTCCAGCGTGCAGTAAGTTCAAAATGTTGAGCTTTAACGGTCTGTATTCCCCCAATTACTTCAATCAAATGACTTTGCGTGCGTGCACTAGCGACTGCACGCTTGCGAATTAGTGATTTGTATATTGGTGCCACTCCAAAAACCATCAGTAGGTATAAAGGCAAAGTAGAGAGAGACACAACACTAAGCAACGGCGAGTAAACAAACATTACAATCAAATAAACGCTTGCAAAGATAATGTTTAGTAATGAAATCAGTGCTGTACCCGTTAAGAAGTTTCGGATAGTATTTAACTCTCCTAATCTCTGGCTCAACTCGCCTACAGGTCGTTTCTCAAAAAAGCTCAGAGGTAGTGACAGTAGGCGTGTAATTACCGAACTCCCAAGTGTAAGGTCCATTCTATCAGTAGTATCTACGAAAATAAATGTCCTTAAAGTTTGCAGTACTCCTTGAAAGAGAGCAAGGACAATCATTGTGGAGCCAAGAACATTCAGACTGCTAAGATTGCCTTGTGTGAGAACCTTGTCAATTATTTGCTGGAGCAATAGTGGAATCGCTAAACCGAAAAGCTGTGCCAGCAAAGATGTGCTAAATACTAGTATCAGAGGGATTTTGTACTTTGTCAACAGGGGAGTAAACCAACCCCATCCAAATTTGCTTGTGGGTGTTGAAGAAACGCGCTGTGGCAGCATAAATTTTACTGATTCGCCTAATTTGTCTGAAACATATTGAACAGGTAAACGCTGAATTCCATGATGTGGATGTGATAAGATAAAACAATTATGACGAAAGGCTTGCAAAACTACCGGTATTCCCTCAATAAAAAAGATAGCCGGGGTCTCTACACTAGCGAAGTGAGCTGTAGCTGTTTCTGCTAACTGACTGGACATACCTAGAAGCTCACATAAGCTAGCAATCAGTTCAAGAGTCAACTGTTTATCGCGTCTAAACTGATCCTCTAAAACCTTTTGGATAGCATCTCGTCGGAAAGGCACTTGCTGTTGGATCGCAACTATCTCTATAACTGCAGTAGCCTCTGCCAAAGGTCCACGTCCTCTTAATTCTGGGAAGCGATCCTTATCCGACAGATGATCATCCTCAAGGATGCCTAAATGATATAAATCAAGTGCTGGCTCATCAATATTCACGGCGGTGAAAATCTCATCGCTGACAGGTAAAGCAGTAAAAGAAGCCGTTGATACCTCAGGAAAGGCTACTGCACGGTAAGGAAGACGCAAATCGGCTCTCACAGGAAGCGAAGTGGTCTTTGGCAGAAGCATAGTTCCAACAGGTACGCCCGGTACATTGGGGGTACTAAGATACCAATGCCAGGTTGCAGGAATATCTGGTAAATTTTCTAAGGGTGTACCCTGCTGAAAACTAGTAGTTCGCGCTAATTTAACTTTTGAAAGGACCTCTTTAAACCACTCGATTGGTCGTTTTGGCTCAAGATCTACAGCAGCGATTGCAACTGCGTAGGCCTCTTGCGGGCTAGTAAGATTTTGAAAATATAAGGAAAAAGATTCGAATGTCTCAAAAAAACTTATAAAGTCAACAGCAGGCAGCGCCAAAGCAAATACTTCTGTTCTAGCTTGAACAAATTCAGTTGGGGTTGTTCTCAGAAGTCCTGACCAGCCAAGCAGCTGCCCAGGCCCTCTTATGCCTAAAGTTATCTCTCCCTGTACTTCGTCCCCCAATACAATTAGTCGAACCTCACCTTTTAGCACCAAATAAAGGTTACTATTGAGCTCATCGGGTCGCAGCAATCGTTGACCTGGCTTGAAAACAAGCCTTTTTGACTGTGCAATCCATTGCTCGAGCAAATGTTCAGGGAGAAGAGAAAAAGGCTCCTGGCCCGAAAGCTGCTTTTTGATGCTTTGCTGCCAGGAGGGTTCCGAAGTAACCTTCAATGGTCGTTCTCAAGAGAATCTACATTACAATACTGTAGGATATCAGCTAAAATATTGACGACTTGATCGATCCATAGTCGCAATTGTTCGGCAAGTAAAGTCTCTTCTACCTTAACATCTAGCTTTGCTGAGTCAAATCTCTCAAGACAAACCAGACAAAAACCATCGCCGAGTCGGAGGGGTTTGCTAAGTTGGCCCAGCTGAAGACGTTCGATTAAAGGTGCTAATCCAAAAGGCATCTGTGAAAGGGGTTGCAACGGTAACAATCCTCCCTGAATTCGCTCGGAACCCATACCATAATCGCGAGCGGCTTGTTCAAAGGTAGTTTCTCCAGCTTTAATTCGGTGGTATATCTCAAACGAAAAGTGCTTATCATTTAACCGAATTAGCCGACAAGACGCTTTGTCTAGTTCATGTTTACGTTGCAAGTACAAATTTTCTAGTCGATGGCCCCACTGCTGACGACTCCAACGTATTGCCGCAGGGCCAACTCTTAGCTTTGAGCGCAATTCTGAAGGGGTTAAGTTTGCAGCAGCCAGATTATTTCTGGACTGCCACTGGCGGGTCAAATTCTCTAAAATGTTCAATTCTTCCTCGGAAGACCACTCCGCCTCCAAGGAGACTTGCCAACGTACCCAATATCCTAGCATGGCACGCCAAAGCCCGGCTTGGCGAAGGAGTGTTGAACAATCTTTAAATTGAAGCCTCAACGAAGTCAGGCGGTCTGTGGTGAGCCATTCATGAGGATCAGGATCCAAGAAAGGCAATTGAGTAGAGTCGGTCTTGCTCATGTATAGAATAATGGCGCCTGGTATTGAAAAAGGAGCAATGGGTCAAGCAATTTCAGAGGAACAACGGGCCCTCAACAAAGCCCTACATAACAAGAATGCCACATTTGGTAACAGATCAGACGGAGCGGGGTTGGCAGGAAAACTGCCTATTGCCTTGCAGCGCATGCATGAGCTTGATCTCTGCAACTCCGTGTTAGATTACGGCACCGGTAAAGGCAGGTTGGTAGAGCGCTTGCGGAGCAGTCTTCCTAATTCTATTACAGTAACCGGGTATGACCCAGCCGTTGAAGCTTGGGAGCATAAGCCAACTCAACAATCAGATATTCTAACATGTCTAGACGTTTTAGAACATGTAGAGATAAGCAGCATAGACATGGTTTTGCAAGATATCAGATCACTAACTCGACATTTTTGTTATCTAGTTATTGACTTACAGCCTGCGGTCAAACGTTTGCCTGACGGTCGAAATGCTCACATCCTGTTGGCACCTCCAGAGTGGTGGGTAGCACGAGTTGCTCAATTATTCCCATGCCAAGCAAGTTTTCCGGTTATGCATATTCGTGGCATTCCTCAAAAGCTAGTGATTGCCGCAACAGCTAATCCCAAAATCCTACCATTAATGTATGGATTTCTGATCAAGATGAAGATCTTTGACATGGCGATGAGTGGCGGTCCAATAGGTGCTAGGTAAGAGCTCAATACTTTATGACTCTAAGCTATCAGCTACAGGCAATTCGCGCAGAGCATGGACCTTGGACAGCTCACAATATTGAATTAGGTAAGGGCTTATTTACTATCGCTGAAGGTCCGCCAGATCGGGCTCAACAGCGTGCATTACTTTATATCGGGCTCTCAGAAACGTTTCTACGCAGGTCTATAAGATCTCTTAGAGTTCTAGATTTAGGATGCCTTGAAGGTGGAATCAGCGTAGTATTTGCCAAGAGGGGGGCTCGATGTGTTGGCATTGACGTGCGCAAGAGCCACATCGCCAAAGCCGAATTTGCTGCAAAGATTTTAGGGCTAAGCGGGAGGTGTAATTGGATAGAGGCGGATGTAACCGAGACAAAGATGTGGCAAAGACTGGGTAAATTTGATCTTGTAATTTGCTCGGGGTTACTTTACCACCTTGACGGATTAGATATTGTGCCTTTTCTTCGCAACATGCGCAATGCTTGCCGTAAACAGGGTATCGCAATTATTGATACTAATATTTCTCCAACTCCTCAGGACTGTGTAGAAGGGCATGATCAGCCCATTCTTTGGGGTTGTAATTGGCGTGAGCACGAATCAGGCGTAAATATCAAACAGCGATTGTCTGCAGCCTGGAGTAGCTACTCTAACGATAATGCTTTTTGGCTTACCGAGCGGAGTTTGACTAATGCTTTGGTATTCTCAGGATTTGGCACTGTTTTTAAACCCCTATACCCGTACCACGAGTGGGGCCATCAAGCTCGTGACGTTTGGCTTGCACTGCCAGGGCCGTCCAACCCAGCTCGCCTTCCGTTGAGAAAAGATCCTGATCCACGCCCTTTAGCCCACCCTGGTCTTTGATGAGGCTTCTACTGATCCACCAAGGATTTCCAGGGCAGTTTAAACATCTCATACCGCAACTCCAAGAGCGAGGCGATGCAATATCGGCAATTAGCTTGGCTAGACGTCACACCCTCGGCCATATTGGAGTGAATTATTACACATATCAACTCGACCGAGGGAATGGCCAGGATACCCATCCACTGGTATTAGAGACCGAATCAAAAGTCATTCGTGGTGAAGCTGTTGCCTCAATAGCCGATAAACTACACAGACAAAAGGGTTACACGCCTGATCTGATTTTGGCACATCCCGGATGGGGCGAATCACTATTTCTTACCGAAATATGGCCCAAAACCCCACAACTTCACTATGTTGAGTATGCATATCAAGCTGAGGGGACAGACTCGGACTTTTGTGACAGGTTCGCACTGGATCAAACCTGGCGAGAGAAGGCACGAGGGCATATGAAGAATGCCAACGTTTTGCTTAACCTCCAAGCCATGGCATGGGGTATAACACCGACACTCTTCCAACACTCAACATTACCTGACTGGGCGAAAAGCAAAACTAGCGTCATTCACGATGGCATTAATACGAAATGGGCTTGCCAAGATCCCAGCGCCAAAGTGCGACTGACAAACGGATTGATACTTAGTAATAAAGATGAGCTGATCACATTCGTGAACCGTACCTTCGAGCCCTATCGAGGCATTCACGTGCTGATAGAGGCGCTTCCAGCCGTACTTAAGGCTCGGCCAAACGCACAGGTTCTGCTTGTGGGGCAAGACACGCCCAAGGTGAGCTACGGCACTCACCGTACCGACGGACGAGGTTGGCTCACGGCCCTTCGTGAGGAACTAGGTGATCAACTCGATTGGAGCCGCGTACATTCCTTAGGCAAGGTTCCCCACGACGCCTTGCGCCAAATCTTCCGCATCAGCAGTGTGCACGTATATCTAACATATCCCTTCGTGCTCAGCTGGAGCTTGCTTGAGGCCATGAGCTGCGAAGCGTTGGTAATCGGCAGCGCCACAGCCCCCGTGCAAGAAGTGATCAAGCATGGCCACAATGGCCTTTTGGTGCCGTTCAATGATCCAGATCAGCTAGCCACACAAATAATCAAAGTGCTCAGTATGCCAAAGAAGTTCTCGCCTCTTCGCAAAGCAGCGCGTCAAACGGTAATCAAGCATTTCGAGTTGTCAGATTGCCTAAAGCAGCAAATCGCTCTGATAGATGCTGTTGCGGACGGCTCTATTGCTGCCTAATGCTCTTAATGCTCTCCGTCTGATCAACCAGCAAATCCGAGATTAAACTGATCACTCGCTTTTCGCGAAGCTTAAGGTTAGCAGTAATAGCCATGCCACTGCGCAGGGGGATCTTCACCCCATCGCTGTACAGATAAGAGCGATTAAGGGTAAGTTTAACAGGAAACCGATAGAAATTACTGCTGTCATCAGGTGGCAGTGCGTCAGCACCAATCTGACTCACCCTCCCCTCCAATTCGCCATACCGCGTAAAAGGAAACGCATCCACCCTCACCTTGGCCACTTGGCCCGTTTTCACAAAGCCAATATCTTTATTGGGCACAAACACCTGGGCCTTGAGCCCCTGCTGGGGCACCAGCGTGAGAATCGTTTCACCAGCATCCAGTACCCCATCAACGCGGGCTTTGGGTTCAAACACCACGCCCGCCACAGGCGCCACCACGGTTTGATATTGCAGCTGGAGCTCCGCCTGGCGCAGGCGATTCCGCATCTGCCCAATCGATTTCTGCGATTCCAAGCTGGTGCGTCGCATCTCGAGCTGCACACTGGCCAACTGGCTTTGCAATTCATATTGCTGATCCAACTGCTGCAGATACTGCATCCGCTGGAACCCGCCAATGTTCACCAGCCGCTTCAGTTCAGATGTGATCGATTTGGAAGTGTTGAGTTTCTGCTGGATCACCTGCTGCCGCTCCTGCAAAATCCGCAATTGGCTTTGCAAATCAGAATTCTCCAAGCCAATCAGGCGCTTGAGTGTGGCCTGCTCATCAGCCGCCT
>Ga0194130_10005950_pt1 | contig 14366 bp, 13 predicted proteins | sample TA2KigsurfametaG_FD_160084 | JGI IMG/M metagenome (GOLD analysis project Ga0194130, IMG submission 160084) | Freshwater microbial communities from Lake Tanganyika, Tanzania - TA2015050 Kigoma 12 surface | ecosystem: Environmental > Aquatic > Freshwater > Lake | place: Tanzania: Lake Tanganyika... | reverse complement strand
AAGGCCGGGAAGTAAACAAAGTATAAAAATAATTTTCTTTTTCATGTTTGAGTTTTGATAAGGCCCGACGTGTTTTTTTAAGGCCGACTTTCAATGAATAACAAAATAGGATAGATAATGAATGAAAGACAATATTTTAGAGCACTAAGCCAACTGAATTTTATTATAGGTGAGCAGCATTGTTTTGAAGCCTTTCTAAATTTTCCATTCCATTTTATTTCAGGTCCTTACTCCACGGCACACCTGCCATTCCATTTAAATCCCAAACAATTTTTCCTGCCCTGATGGTCAGTTCAGCCTGAAATTTTTTATCCCCTTTCAATTTAAATCCTGCTGCATCCAGGAATCCAAAATTCCCCTGAAGCACCTGAATTACTGCAATATCGGCAACCGAACCTTCACTCAGGTTTCCTAGATCAGGGCGTTTGATCGCATTAGCCGCGCCCCAGGTAGCACATCGGATTACATCCTCAGTCTGCATACCCATATTCAGATATTTAGACATCAGGTTCAGCATATCTTTCATGCCCGAGTTGACACTGTTATGGTGCATATCGGTTCCGAAAGTATCGGGCTCGAGGCCTTGTTGAACAGAAGGTACAGCCTGATTGAACCAAAAGCTAACGCCACCATGACCTACATCAAATAAAATTCCCTTTTTTCAGGCATCCAGAACAAAGGGGCGGACCATTCCGTTTTCATCTACTACCGGCATACGCTCAGAAACGTTTTCATAAGCATGGGTAATGATATCACCGGACTTCATATGATTAAGTTGATCTTCCAGAGAAAACTCAGTAATATGACATTCAACGAACAGGGGGCGACCATTGGCATGGGCTAAAGCGGCGGCAGCATCAAAAGGCTTCCAGTCCTTTCCGGAGTAGTGCCCAATTTTGACTCCTACGATATTATCTGAATACTTTTTAATCGTTTGATCAGCCTCCTCTATTTTTAGAGCTTGCATATCTTCCTGTTCGGCAGCAGTTCCAACCATACCCGGAGCAAAAACATTCAGGTAGGCCAGCACACGAGTACGTGAACGGTCGATGATTTGTTCCTTGAAGAGGGGGAAGGTTTTATAACCTGAGGTTCCAGCATCAACAACCGTAGTGATACCGGCTCGGAAGGTAAAGTCATCGGACATTACGCTGGATGAACCATGTCCGAATCCTGCATTTGGTCCGGTGAACACATGGGTATGGATATCAATTAATCCCGGACTCACCAACATTCTGCTCACATCTACTACCTTTTTTGCTCCTTTTTCAGAAATGTTTGAGGCAACTTTTTGGATGATACCCTTATGGATGGCAATATCCATTTTGGCACTTATCTTATTTTTTGGGTCAATAACATGCCCGCCTTTAAGTAAAAGGTCGATTTCCTGGGCCGCTACATACTGGGTCGAAATAAACAGGCAGATCCCAATAACAAGAGTTCTGCCCGTTTGAATAAAACAATTTCCGTTCATGTTTATTTGACTGATGGAGAACTCAAGGCGTTCAAATCCCATACCACCCGTCCATTACGGATGGTCAGTTCGGCTTCCAGCTTTTGTTTTCCTCTAATTGACATTCCACTTGCGTCAATGTATCCAAAATCCCCTTCTCTGAGTCTGAAAACGGCAATATCCGCTTCGCTACCCACACTGAGGTGACCCAGCTCGGGACGTTGAATCACTTTGGCAGGATTCCAAGTAGATGCGGCAATCACATCCGCTAACGGCATTCCCAGAACCAAAAATTTAGAGGCCAGATTAGCCATGTCCTTGAAACCTGCGTTCATACTTCCGGTATGTAGATCAGAGCTTAATACATCCGGATGAAATCCCTGTTCCATTGTAGGAATCGCCTGACCCCAGCTGAAGCTTCCACCACCATGACCTAAGTCGAAAATGATGCCCCTTTTACGTGCATCCCAAACGTAGGGTTTTAATTTTTTGGTATTGACATCCACAATTGCTTGTTTATGCTCAATCATTTTTCCGCTCTTGTCGAATTCCTGATCGTAGCGGTAAGCATGAGTTAAAATATCCCCCGGGCGCAAATGCTTTAATAACAAATCTTCCAATGGAAGGGGAGGTAGCGCCTTTCCAAAATCCACCATGACCGGAATTCCTGCGATTTTTCCTGCTGCTACAGCAAAGTCTGTTGGGTCCCAGTCATGACCAATGTAATGCGCTATCTTAATTCCTATTACGAAATCCTTATTTTTCTTTGCAGAGGCTGCAGTAAGTTTAGGATCCATATCAGCTTTATCCTGATCATAAGTATCCACTCAGCGCATACCTCCACCCACAATGTTCATAAAAGCAAGTACACGGGTTTTAGATTTATCAACAACATTTTTTCTGAATAAATCAATATTTTCCCATCCTGCACCTCCGGCATCTGCGACGGTTGTCACCCCCGCACGGAAAGTGAATCCATCCGGAGGAAGTGCATCCTGACTGTTGCTGAGGTAATTATCAGGCTCAGTTCCATGAAAAACATGCCCATGGATATCAATTAATCCCGGTGTTACGTACAACCCATTTACATTGACCGTCTTTTTAGCCGAACTCGCCGGGATATCTGCCGCTACCCGAAATATTTTACCGTCTTTTACGGCTGCATCCATTTTAGTATTGATTTTGTTTTTAGCATCAATCACATGACCCCCTTTGATTAGCAGGTCAATTTCCTGAGCACTAACATTTAAGGTTAACAGTACGAAAAATAGTACAAGCACTCGGTTTTTTGCTGTTTTGAAATAATTTTGCATTGATTTATTTTTTTGGTCCATAATGTATTTATCTAGAAATTGCCTGTGGAGAATCCCAAATCGGTCCACTAAGCCCGTTTAAATCCCAAACGATCTCACCCGCACGGATGGTCAGTTCCGCATATAATTTTTGAGTTCCTTTAAGGGTGTTTCTACGAACGTCTGTAAAACCGAATTCGCCTTTTTTCAAGCTAAATACCGCAACATCTGCCTCGGCCCCAACGCTCAGGTTACCTAATTCCGGTCTGTTGATTACTCTGGCCGGACTTGCAGTGGATTTTTCAATAACTTCTTCCAGCGTGAGTCCGATATTCAGAAATTTAGACATCACATTGGCCATATCCTTCATTCCACCATTCATGCTATCAGAGTGAAGATCCGTACTGATCACATTTGGTTTGAATCCTTGTTTGATTGCAGGTACCGCCTGACGCCAGAAAAAAGCTCCACCTCCATGGCCAACATCAAATATTATCCCCTTTTTTTGAGCATCAAAAATAAATGGTTTTACGATACCATTATCATCCACTACAGTTTCTCGATCTTTTGGACCATAAGCAAAAGTATGGGTAAAAATATCACCCGGACGAAGATGCTCCAGAAATAAAGATTTTATGGAATTAGTGGGTTGATGCTCACCAAAATCAACCATAACAGGTACATTGGCCAATTTTCCGGCCTCAACTGCACGATCTACCTGTGTAAAATCACCCCAGTAATGAGCGGATTTGATACCCACAATAATTTTTGGAAACATCTTGGTAATCATGTAGGCAGTCATTTCAGGATTGAAATCTGCCTTGTCTTGTTCCTCAAAACGACCATACATGCCTGTACCGGCAATGTTTAACAAGGCCAATATTCGGGTTCGCGAGCGATCGATATTTTGCTGCTTAAATTTACGGAAGTTTCTCCAGCCCGATGATCCGGCATCAACTACGGTAGTCACACCGGCTCTAAAGGTGAAAGCATCTGCAGGAACCGCTGTTTGGCCATCCGCAATGTATGATCCCAAATCATTTCCCTGAAATACGTGCACATGCATATCGATTATACCCGGAGTGACATACAAACCACTCACATCCACCGTCTTTTTTGCTGAATTTGCAGGAATATTAGCTGCCACCTGAACAATTTTTCCATCGGCAATGGCCACATCCATTTTAGCGTTTATTTTATTCTTAGGGTCAATTACCTGGCCGCCTTTAAGGAGAAGGTCAATTTGCTGGGCATAAGATGCTGGGCAGCTGAACACTAAAAATAGAATCAGAGTGCCAAATAAATTAAGAATTGGGCTGTTTTTTTTCATTTTTTATTTTATTGTAAATTATTCCCCAATATAAACCAAGATTTTTAAGGTTAACAATCAATTCTTTATTTTTTTTAAAATTGACCTGAATATCTGATTTAAGGCTTTTTTTAAAATGATTTTATATTCATAACAAGTTCATTACATTTAGTCACTTCAAACATTGTCATGAATAAATTTCTGTTTATCCTTTCCTTATTTGTCATTGAATCCGGATTTGCCCAACTACCCCAAATAGAAGGTGTTATACATTCTGAAGATCTGTTTAACACCACTATGAAACCCGGAGTGTCATGTTACAGGATTCCTGCCTTACTTTCCGCCAAAAACGGGGTCTTGCTTGCAGCCATTGATGAGCGGATTAATTCTTGTCCTGATTTGAATGGTAACGATAACATCAATATCGTTATGAGAACAAGCAAAAATAAGGGGCTCACCTGGTCAGCAATTCGTACACTGGTGGATTATCCGGAAGGGCAATCAGCATCCGATCCATCTTTTATTTTGGATGAGGAAACCGGAACAATTTTCCTTTTCTATAATTACATGGATAGATTTAAAGAAAAAAATACCTACTATTTACATCTGATAAAAAGTACTGATCATGGTGAAACCTGGTCTGAGCTGGAAGATATTACCCCACAGATCACTAAACCGGAATGGAAAAAAGATTTTAAATTCATAACCTCAGGTAAAGGTACTCAGACAGCTTCAGGGACCTTGTTACATACCTTGGTTAATCTTCAGTATGGCGTCTTTATATTCGGTTCTGAGGATCATGGCAAAACCTGGTTTTTAAAAGAAAATCCAATTAAAAATGCCGATGAATCAAAGATAATTGAACTTCAAGACGGAATCTGGATGGTCAATTCCAGATTGAATAAGCTTTGTATGCGATATGTCTCTTTTTCTAAAGATCAGGGCCAAAGTTGGGAAAGTAAGGAAGATTCTGCTTTGCTCGATCCTTCTTGTAACGCAGCCATAATTCGGTATCGGCATCGGGGAAAGAACTGTTTATTATTCGTCAATGCCGCTTCAAGAGATGACCGGAGAAATTTAACGCTCAAAGTTAGTACCGATGAAGGGAAGAGCTGGACTGCCGGGCGCACTATTTTTCCAGGCTCATCAGCATATTCTGATCTTGTGGTTATGAAGAATGGTGATATAGGTATTCTGTTCGAAAAGAACAATTACCGCGAAAATGTATTTGTTCGGTATACCTTCAAATGGCTTTCAGGCCGGTAAACAGCTAGCCTACCCATTGGCGACGGCAATGCCTGCCAAATTTTAATTCTAATGTTTAAATGAAAATTGATTTAAATTTTGAGTTTTCAATCGAATTTGCAATACTTTTTTTACGAAATGCTTGAAAATATCTCATTCCATATTTTTTTTAGTTGCTTCTTTTTTAGTTAATTTAGCTAAAAATCAAAATAAAGTTATGGCCAATTACAAACTACAGGTAAACGGAAAAACTCTGCAGGCTGATGTAGAAGCGGATACCCCATTATTATGGGTATTACGCGATCACCTTGGTCTGGTTGGAACCAAGTACGGTTGCGGTATAGCCCAATGTGGAGCTTGTACCGTTCATGTGAATGGATCGCCCACACGCTCGTGTGTGTATCCTGTATCAGCAGTAGGTTCTTCACAAGTTATTACAATTGAAGGCTTGTCTGAGCAGGGTGATCATCCCCTACAAAAGGCTTGGGATGAAATTGATGTTGCCCAGTGTGGTTATTGTCAGGCCGGTCAGATTATGACTGCTGCAGCTTTACTTAAGCAAAATCCAAAGCCGAGCATGGATGAGATTGAAGTCACCATGAATGCAAATATTTGTCGCTGTGGCGCATACCATCGCATTCGTGAAGCGGTTAAACTGGCTAGTTCTAAAATTTGATTCCTATGAAAAGTACAACAACAAACAGCAGACGTGATTTTTTAAAAATGACGGCTATAACCGGTGGGGGACTAGTACTGGGATTTAATTGGTTCAGCGCTGAAGCAAATGCCCCGGTGAAGTTCTCGAGCATAGGTGCTGGAGATGTCGGATTCAACAGCTACCTTTCTATTTCTACCGAGGGTACAATCACCATCCTGTCGCCTAATCCTGAATTGGGTCAAAATATTATTACCTCCTTTCCAATGGTGGTAGCAGAGGAGTTGGAAGCTGATTGGAAAAAAGTAAAAGTTTTACAAGCCAATTTGGATAATAAATTTGATAGGCAGCTTACCGGTGGGAGTGGTGCAGTTCCTCATTCCTGGAAGTTATTGAGAAATGCCGGAGCAACTGCTAAATTCATGCTGATTGAAGCAGCCGCTAAAATTTGGTCTGTACCGGCTTCGGAATGTACTGCAGCAAACAGCTTTGTGATACATAGCCGTAGTGGTAAGAAATTAAGTTACGGTGAACTCGCCGAAGCCGCCTCAAAAATTCCCGTTCCCAGCACAGTCAAGTTAAAGGATCGTAAAGACTTTAAACTGATAGGAAAATCAGTAAGAAATGTAGAGAACCTTAAAATCGTTACCGGAAAGCCTTTGTTTGGATTAGACTTTTATCGTGAGGGAATGGTTTATGCGATGATTCAGCGTCCTGAGCAGTTTGGGATGAAACTGAAATCTTTTGATGGATCCATCGCTAAGGCTATGCCCGGAATAATTGATGTAGTTTCTTTCAAGAATAACGTAGCTGTGGTTGGTAAATCGACCTGGCAAGTACTCAAAGCCAGAAAATTACTCAAGATCGAATATGAAAAAGAGTTTGATCTTGAAAGTACCGAAGACCATGACAAGTTATTCATGAACTTGATGGATAATGGCCAGGCTACTGTCAGAAGGAAGGACGGGGATGTGGATGCTGCATTCAAAAGTGCAGCCAAAGTAATAAAGGGCGAATATCAATGTCCATTTATTTCGCACAGTCCGATGGAACCCATGAACTTTTTTGCACATGTTCGTCCGGATGGTGTTGAACTTGTTGGTCCGACCCAAACGCCTGCCAGAGCGCGGGCCGAAGTCTCACAATTACTCAAAATTCCTGAGGATAAGATTACCCTTCAACTTACCCGTTTGGGAGGAGGTTTCGGTAGAAGGCTGAAAAATGATTTTGCTACCGAAGCTGCTGAATTGTCAAGTATCATCAAGGCTCCCGTAAAACTGATATGGACTAAAGAAGATGATATGACTGGCGGTACTTATCGCCCTGCATGCCGCTATCGTTTCGAAGCTGCATTAGATTCTTCCGGTAACCTTACGGGGTATAAATTAAGAGGTGTTGGAATCAATTCAGGTAATCCAACGAGGGAGCATAATTTCCCTTCTGGAGCTGTGGATAACCTGCTGATTGACTCAGTAGAGCATAAGTCAGCAATTACAACCGGTGCATGGCGTGCTCCAATTACCAATTTTCTGGCCTTTGCAGAACAGGCATTCTTAGATGAAGTAGCTCTGGCAGCCGGAAAAGATCCTGTTCAGTTCAGGTTGGATCTACTGGCCAAAGCAAAAAAATCACCCGTAGGAGATATCCGATATGACATCAGCAGGATGGAAGGCGTAATCAAGATGGCCGCTGAAAAATCAGGATGGGGAAAAAAGAAAGATGTTTCACAGGGCTTTAGTGTTTACTTCTCTCATGCCTCTTATGTTGCTCAGGTGGCTGAAGTAATTATGAGAAATGGTTTGCCGGTGGTTAAAAAGATTTATGCAGTTTCTGATTGTGGACAAGTGGTAAGTATGAATGGAGCCAGTCATCAGGTAATGGGCGGAATCGTGGACGGTCTTGGTCATGCCATGTATAGTAAATTAAGTTTTAGAGATGGCGCAGCCGACCAAAACAATTATAATAACTATCGACTCATTAGAATGAAGGAAGTGCCTGAAATTGAAACTCATTTTGTAGATAATGGTATCGATCCTACAGGGTTGGGTGAGCCTGCTCTTCCACCAACCGGAGGTGCTGTTGCCAATGCAATTTTTAAGGCTACCGGAAAACGGATGAGAAATCAGCCTTTTATTGAAGAGGATGTATTTAAAACAGTGTCCTAATATGTTTAATTTTTAAAAAACCGGCTGATTTATCAGCCGGTTTTTTTTGAATGATTTACAAAAATGCCAATTTTTCAGCTACGTTTTCATCTCAATAATTGATTAACTAATTTAAATTTAACCCAATGAAAATCAATAGATTGTTAAAGAGATTGATTGTTTTGAGCGTTCTCGCTCTTTACGGTTTTAGTACGTTCGGACAAAAGAATAAACTTGAAAAGCAGGAACAAATTAAGAAACTACTAGAAAGCAGGGAATTTGTTTTTAGTCCGCAATCCGCAACCCCAAGCTCAGGAGGCATGATTCAGTTGACTACTGAGTTCTTTCTAAAGATTAACAAAGATAGTTTGGAAAGTAATTTACCCTATTACGGAACTAATAATCAATCCAGTTTTGGAAGAATGAATGAAAATATACTTGAGTTTTATTCAACTGATTTTGATTACGAGTTCAAAATTTTGAAAAATGGGAGTCACGATATTTCTATTAAGTTGAACGACCCCAGTGATCCGGATCAAATCAATTTTTCTGTAACAAGCTCAGGTTATGCTACTGTACGGGTGATTAGCAATATTCGGCAGGCAATATCTTTTTATGGGCAAATAGAGGCACCACGACCTCCTCGAGACAGTAATTGATCTGAATGCGATATAAGGAAGATTTAAAAATACCCTTTGAATGAATCCCCTATTGCTCCGGAGGAGTAGGATTTGATTTTTGAAAACCATACCTGCGTGTTACCGCTTGGTGCAGTCTTGTATCGCGGGGTATTTCCGAAAAGAAATGGTACCTGATTGCAAATGATCCATGGTCGGAAGATAACTCCTGTAGAAGGAGCTTGTTACTTTCGCGAGGATTAGGTGTACTGAGGAGATTCCGCCTCAAGGCCGGAATTGCAGTTTGATTAATAGCTGCAATGGATAATTTTAATTCCCTTTTTAGGTTCTTACCGCTTTTAAATATTGAACGGTCATCAGGGTGGAGGCCGGGAAATCTTACCTATTGAGCAGTCACGACATCTTGACGGTCTACCATTCCGATGGAATACAGCTCCATGCTAAACAAACCCGGGTGGCAGCTCTATCTTTTTTGCACTTCTGAATCTTAGGGTGTCAATTCCATTTTCTCGCAAAAAAATAGGGCAGAACACGGTACTGGCATAAGCAATGAGCAACAGGCCCTGCTTTCTAAAAGATGAGCCAAATAATCAGGGTCCGACAAGATGTACATTCAATCTTAAATTAATCCAGTAGTAAGACTTAATCACATTTATTGGCTTTAAAACTATCATAATGTGCTTCTCTGCCAGTCGCCGGGGAGGCATTCCCTTTACATTAAAATTCAAGTTAACTTATTCTTGACAGTCCATTAGCACCCATGTCCTTCCCCATCAAGCATATTTCGCGCATGAAATACGCTCGGAAGAATGGCTTCCAATGATTCTCTTGCTCCATTAGTACTGCCTGGAAGGGTAACAATAAGGGTCTTTGCAATTGAACCTGCCACGGAGCGGCTCATCATTGCGAGAGGGGTGCGCATTTGGCCGAAACTTCGGATGGCTTCCGTAATGCCGTCTGCGTCTCTTTCTAAAATTTCCTTAACAGCACTAACTGTATTATCTCGGGGTCCAAGTCCGGTACCTCCGGTAGTAAAAATGAACTGAATGTCCTCCTTTACCCAGTTTAGAATTTGCTTTTGGATCGTTTCTTTATCATCAGGAACTACCAGGTAATGACAGACTTTGGCATTTGAACATTCCAGCATGCTACAAATTAATTTACCGCTTTTATCTTCTCTTTCTCCGCTGGCGGTTGAATCAGAGCAAACCAAAACTGCGCAGGTGGAAGATCGCTCTATGTACCGATTACGATCGCTCTTGCCACCTTTTTTTTCCAGAAGCTTGATATGTCCAATTTCCAGATTGCTATCCACAGGTTTTAGCATATCATAGATCTCTAATGCTGCTACAGTAACCGCCGTTAGAGTTTCCATCTCGATCCCGGTTCGGCCAATGGATTTGGCTTCGCCTTGAATAACTACTCCTGTTCGATGCAGGATATCGGAACTAAATAAGTGGGAGTGAACCCGGCTATCCAGAAATTCAAATGTGAAATCCATGCCATCTATAGTTACCGGATGGCAATGAGGCAACAGTTGTGGAGTTAGCTTTGCGCCTAAAAAACCAGCTGCCTTTGCTACATCAAAAAGATTTCCTTTGGGAAGCTTGTTTGAATGGATCAGGTCAATGCTTTTCTCCGAACAAAATATAATCCCAACTGCTTTGGCAGTACGAAGTGTGATCTGTTTATGACTGATATCGCGCATTTGAGTTTTGAGTTTTGAGTTTTGAGTTTTGAGTTTTGAGTTGTAGGTTATAAGTTTTAGGTTATAAGTTGTAGGTTATACTCAATAAAATTCATTTGTAGCTCAGCATAAAATCCCAAACTCGTTCGAAGGAATTATAGTCCATGTTTAGTCCTTTAACCAGTGGTTTACCCTGAGCTCTCAGTCTCGGGTGGGTATGTGCACCTCCAATAATTTTATAAAGAATTACATCATTTTTGCCGGTGTAGTGCTGAACTTCAACGGTAGAGTTATCTTCAGGTTCGATATCAGGTAAGAAGCTGACCTTTGCATTTTTTTTGGCGCCGTTTCTCGCTACCCAATAGGCAATATTAGCATCTCCGGAAAGAATTTCAGGAGTTCCAGTAACTTTTATCGGACCACCTGACCATTTGATCACGGAATCGGCAGTGCCGCTGGTAATGATAATGGGTATTGGTTTAGCCTTTGCAAATTCCTGCGCCACTTGTTTACTTATTGTTGATATAAATGGAGCTATAGCTATGATTTTGTGTGGAATATCACAACTTAATCTGTATGTCATCATGCCCCCGTTTGAACTTCCGGAGAAATAGACCCGCTTAGGATCGACCTTAAAATCTTTTATAAACAGATCAATCAAGTGACTTAGATAAGCAACGTCATCAACATGATCTGTCAGCGGATAACTTCCACCTAATTTGCCATTCCAGTGTTTGGATGTGGCTTCCGGATAAACTACTATTGCCTTGTCACGTTCAGCGCGTGCATGATATTGGGGTCCCAACACATTCACACCGATTTGTGCACTGGCGCCCATCCCATGAAGAAAAAAAACTACCGGTACTTTTGGACTGTTTTCAATCCCGGATGGAATGTAATACATGTGTTTGCGCTTTAGACCCTCATAAAGGATAGAATCAGAATGTAGACCTTGTTTTGATGCTGATTGACTGATGCCGGACTTACTACAGAGCAAACATAAAATCAGACAAATAAATCGAATTTTCATATGAAAAAAACCAGGATTGCTTAGTATCTCAAGTATCCGTAAAATTATTGATAATTTCTTGGTTTGAATCATAGAAATAGACTTTCAACTATTCTATCTTTCTAAAAAATGCGTATTTTGTTCGGCGAATGATGACACAAGTGATTAATTCCATGAATCAAAAATTTTTATGAAAATAGGTCTCTTTATACCCTGTTATGTTAATCAGTTATATCCAAATGCCGCCATTGCTACTCTGGAATTACTTCAGAAGTTAGGTGCAGAAGTTGTTTATCCTGCCAGACAAACTTGTTGTGGTCAGCCAATGGCAAATTCCGGGTACGAACACCTCACGCAATCCTGTAATGATCTTTTCGTAGAAAATTTTTCCGGATTTGACTACATCGTCGCGCCATCTGCAAGTTGTGTGCTGCATGTCAAAGACCACTTACATACTCATACCAATGAAAAAGCTGCCACCGAAATTCGGGGAAAGATTTATGAATTGGTCGAATTTCTCACTGATATTCTGAAAATAGAAAAACTGGATGCCCATTTTCCACACAAGGTAGGTATTCATCAGAGTTGTCATGGTCTGAGAGGTCTTCATTTAGCGCAGATGTCTGAGCTGGTTGCACCTGCTTTTTCTAAGCCTCGTCAACTGTTAAAAATGGTAAATGGTCTCGAACTAACTGAAATAGAACGAGCGGACGAGTGTTGCGGTTTTGGGGGTCTTTTCTGTATTGCGGAGGAAGCAGTTTCTGTTAAAATGGGCAAAGACCGTATTGCAGATCATACTAAAAACGGCGCTGAATACATTACTTCACCGGACCTTTCCTGCTTGATGCATATGGAAGGTATCCTTCATCGAAACAAGAGTAATGTAAAGATCATTCACATCGCTGAAATATTAAATAGCTCACCAATAAAAGCATGAAAAATACTTTAGATCACGCAGCATTAGCAGAAGAATTTAATAAAGATGAAGACCGTGTCGATTGGCATGATGGTGCACTTTGGTGGATCAGACAGAAACGCGATCGTGCTGCTAACCAAACTCCGCAATGGGAGGAACTACGCGAAGCGGCTTCGGCAATAAAAGCCAATGTAATTTCCAACTTACATGATTATCTCATTCAGTTTGAGGAAAATCTGAAGAAGAATGGAGTAAAAGTTTACTGGGCAGCAGATGCGGAAGAACATAACCAGATCGTTTATTCTATCCTAAAGGATAAGGATATTAAGCAAATGGTTAAGAGTAAGTCTATGCTTACCGAGGAGTGTCATTTGAATGAATACCTGGAAGAACGGGGTATTGAAGTGATCAATTCGGATCTGGGAGAGTATATCCAACAAATTGATAATGAGCCGCCGAGCCACATTGTTTTGCCATGCATTCACAAGCGTAAAGAGGAAATCGGGGAGTTATTTCATGATCATCTCGGAACGGAAAAAGGGCTATCTGATCCAACATTATTAACTAGGGTAGCACGTAAACACCTGAATAATGTATTTCTGACGAGGCGGGCTGCACTTACAGGCGTAAACTTTGCCGTTGCCGAAACCGGTGAGTATGTGGTTTGTACCAATGAAGGTAACGCTGACATGGGTGCACATCTTTCTGATGTTCAGATAGCCTCCATGGGCCTTGAAAAAATTATTCCCGAGCGGAAGCACCTTGGGGTTTTTCTAAGATTACTGGCTCGCAGTGCGATCGGGCAACCGATAACCATCTATTCAAGTCATTACAAAAAACCTCGCCCCGGACAAGAGATGCACCTCATATTGGTTGATAAGGGCAGAAGTGATTTGTTGGCAAGACCTGATTTTAGGGATTCGCTAAAATGTATTAAATGCGGAGCCTGTATGAATACGTGTCCGGTTTATCGTAAAAGTGGAGGATTAAGCTATCATAACACAATTTCAGGACCAATTGGAGCTATATTAGCACCTAATCTCGATATGAAACAGCATGCAGATTTACCTTTCGCTTCCACACTTTGCGGATCCTGTTCTAATGTTTGCCCTGTAAAAATTCCGATTCATGATCAGCTCTATAAATGGCGTCAGGAAATTGTGAGATTGGGTTATTCTGCAAATCGAAAGACTTTCAGCATGAAGGCAATGGCATTGACCCTTTCATCACCTGAAATTTATAACACTGCCGGAAAAACAGGGCGCTGGTTGTTGAATAATGCACCATTTGCCATCAATAATAAATTTAATCCGTGGTACAAACAACGGGATATGCCTGATAGCTCACAACAATCTTTTGGAGAATGGTATGCAAAGAATGGTTCAAAAACTAAATAAAATAATTTCTGATGAGTAGCAGAGAAAATATATTGGCGGCAGTTAAGAAGAATCAACCGCCCCTTACCATACTTCCGGATATTTCTATATTTCAGGTGCATGAGGTAGATATTGTTAAAAAGTACAGCGATGTATTTACAGGCATTGGTGGATTGCTTGTTTCGGCAGGAAGTTTGGCTAATGTTAAGGACCAGATTCGATTGAATTTTGATCAAAACAAAAGAATTTTTACGACTATTCCTTCTCTATCCGATGTTGCTGAGTTATGCGATCCTCAGGCAGATCCTCATAGTTTATTCGATGTGGAGTTAGCCATAGTTGAAGCACGTTTAGCAGTGGCCGAAAATGGTGCGGTTTGGGTCACGGAGGACGTAATGGGACATCGGATATTGCCATACATAGCTCAGCATTTGGCAGTGCTTGTATACGAAGATCGTATTGTTTCCACGATGCATGATGCCTATTCAAAAATTGGCTCAGAGGATTACGGTTTTGGCGGTTTTATCGGAGGCCCTTCCAAAACAGCCGATATTGAACAGGCCTTGGTGCTTGGTGCGCATGGACCCTTGAGTATGACTGTTTATTTGATTAACTAATTTACCCGGAATTTTCATGAAAAAC
>Ga0194130_10005949_pt1 | contig 14368 bp, 12 predicted proteins | sample TA2KigsurfametaG_FD_160084 | JGI IMG/M metagenome (GOLD analysis project Ga0194130, IMG submission 160084) | Freshwater microbial communities from Lake Tanganyika, Tanzania - TA2015050 Kigoma 12 surface | ecosystem: Environmental > Aquatic > Freshwater > Lake | place: Tanzania: Lake Tanganyika... | reverse complement strand
CGCGGATAAACCGTTCGATCGTTTTCTTGAGGAACAGATCGCTGGAGATTTGCTACCCGATTCCAATCGCGAGACCGTGACTGGGACCGGCTTCCTCGTTCTTGGGGCCAAGGTTCTCGCGGAACCTGATCGGGATAAACTCGTGATGGATACCATCGACGAGCAACTCGATGCGATCGGGAAGTGCTTCATGGCAATGACACTCGGTTGCGTACGGTGCCACGATCATAAGTTCGATCCCATCAAGCAGCGCGATTATTACGCGCTTGCGGCGATCTTTAAGGGAACAAAAACATTCGGTGATTCCAATTTTGGGGCGATCAAGCATTGGAATGAAATTTCTTATGCGTCGGCCGACGAGAAGGCATCGCTCAATGCGATTAATACGAAGATTGCTGAAAAGCAGGCTGCATTCAACACTGCAAAGAGTGGGGCCATGCAAAAACTACGCGATCGGGTGCGATCGCAGGCTGCATTGTATTTAGCGACTACGGCCAAACACGACTCGTCAGCGACACTGAATGAGTGGGCGTTGGCGGGTGCAAAGTATGGATTGCATCCACGTGTCTTGGCCCACTGCCGAAAGCACTTGGAGTTCCACACCGAAGATCCTTTGTTCGAGGCGTGGCGAGACTTAGCATCCCAAGGTGACTTAGATGGGATCCTCTGCCATTACGAATCGCTGTTTGATGCAACTCAGAGAGCATGGGTTGATTCCAGGAATGCCGATCCGAAGGTCGCGGCGCTTTCAGATCCGATGCAAGAGCGAGCGAGGGTGGCCCTCAATGATGCTGGTGGATTCCTGGCGATTCCCGCGAAGATGGAACATGCACTCGATGAGGTCACCGTCGAGAACCTTCATGCATTGGCGACCGAGGCAAGGCTGATCGAGAGCTCTGCGCCGGATGAAACTGCGGTGATGGGAGTTGCCGATCGGGGTGTTATCGAAGGCATTCCTATTCACATCCGCGGTAGCCACCGAAACCTGGGTGATGTCGTTCGGAGAGACTTCCCTGAAGTCATGCGAGTCTACGGAGAAAACCCCGTATTCAATCGCCGCAGCAGTGGCCGGTTGGAACTGGCGAAATGGTTATCCAATCCCAATCATCCGTTGACAGCTCGAGTGATCGTCAATCGAGTATGGCGCTGGCACTTTGGAAGAGGACTGGTCGCATCCACCGAAAATTTTGGTAGGCTGGGCGATCGACCATCGCATCCTGAACTCCTCGATTTTCTAGCCCGATGGTTTATCGAGTCGGGATGGTCTGTCAAAGAATTGAATCGCTTGATCATGAGTTCGAGCGTTTATCAAATGGCTAGTCAGAATGAGTCCACCGAGCAAGCGTTGGTCGTCGATCCGGAAAATCAATCGCTGTGGAGATTTCGTACTCAGCGGTTGTCCGCAGAGCAGATCCGAGACTCGATCCTCTTCGTTGCGGGCAATCTCGATTTGAGGTTAGGTGGCAAATCGGTACCCTTGCGGAATCGTCAGTTTGTGTTTGACCACACCTCCATCGATCACACCCGTTACGACAGCGTGCGTAGGACCGTTTATTTGCCGATCATTCGCAACCATCTATTTTCGCATTTAGAGCAGTTCGATTTCCCGGACCCAACGATGCCGGGTGGAGATCGACAATCGACCACGGTGGCGCCGCAATCACTCCTGCTCATGAACTCCGAGTGGGTACTCGGCGCGTCGGAAAATCTTGCTCGCGCATGCTTGGAGTCGACGACGACACCCGAAGCGCGATTGCAGTGGTTGTACCACCAAGTCCTCAACCGAGAAGCGACCGATTCGGAACGGAACAAGTCCCTTGCGTTTGTCGACTCCCTCATCGCTACCAGCGAACTATCGCCGAACACTTCGATTTCCTCGCCCAACGGCCCATTACCCACGACTGGAGTTTCGGCAGTGGCTTCCATCGAGCAGAAAGCATGGGGACTTCTCGCTCAGAACCTATTAATCTGCAACGAGTTTTTCTTTGCGAGGTAGCCCGAAGGAGCTTTGCAGCTATGAATGATTTATGGAAAAACGATGAGTCCGCCATGGAGCTTGCCTCCCGACGCAGGATGCTCAAATCGACAGCCCTTGGGTTTGGCTATTTAGCATTTCAGTCGTTGATGAGTTCCGTGATCTATGGTGACGAATCGGCGACTCGGGCAAATCCCTTGGCTCCCAAATCGACCCATTTTTTACCTCGTGCGAAACGTATTGTGTTCATGTTTATGAAGGGTGGTCCTTCCCATGTTGATACGTTTGACCCAAAGCCACTGCTAACTCGGGACGATGGCAAGCCACCTCCGTTTGAGTTGCCCCGTGTCGTATTTGCTCAACAAGGCAATCTACTGAAATCCCCTTGGAAGTTTCATCAGCATGGGGAGTCTGGTTTACCCGTTAGCGAATTATTTCCGAATGTCGCGAAGCATATCGACAAGCTCTGCATTCTACGATCACTGCATGGAAGTAACCCCGCCCACGGCGGTGCACTCCTCAAGATCCACACGGGAAGCGATCAATTTGTCCGTCCAAGTCTAGGAGCTTGGGTCACCTATGGGTTGGGTACCGAGAATCAGGACCTACCCGCGTTTGTCACCATTTGTCCGACGTTGGCCCATGGGGGCGTCAACAACTGGGGAACTGCGTTCTTGCCTACCTACTGCCAAGGGACTCCGATTGGAAACGCAAGCCAACAAGCCATGCAGGCTTCTGTCCAACACATTGCGAATCCCAAAATAGGGAAGTCAGAACAACGCAAGCAACTCGATCTGCTGGAGGAGATGAACCAATCCTATGCGCAGGCCAATCCTTTCGATGCTGCGATCGAAGGACGGCTCGGAGCATTTGAATTGGCTTATCGAATGCAGACGTCCATGCCGGAGATCCAGGACCTGCGATCGGAGACAGAGGCGACGATGCGTTTGTACGGGATCGATGATCCTGTCACCGAGAATTTTGGACGAGAGTGCCTGATGGCGCGTCGTTTCTTGGAACGGGGTGTCCGCTTTGTCCAAGTCACTCACAGCGACAGCGAGGTGCAATGGGATCAGCATAGCGATTTGTACCATGGACATACAAAGAACGCGGCAGAGGTAGATAAACCCATTGCAGGATTCTTGACCGACCTGGAGCAGCGAGGTTTGCTAAAGGATACCTTAGTCTTGTGGGGAGGCGAATTTGGAAGGACGCCAACGTCCCAAGGCAACGGCCGAGATCACAATCCCCATGGGTTCTGCATGTGGATGGCGGGCGGTGGAGTCAAGGGCGGGTATGCCTATGGCGCGACGGACGACTATGGATACTATGCGGCTGAAAACAAGATGCATATCAACGATTTGCATGCGACTATCCTTCACCTGCTAGGCTTGGACCATGAACGCCTGACGTATCGCTATGCAGGCAGAGACTTCCGCTTAACCGATGTCGCAGGCCGTGTTGCTACGGATATTCTGGCTTAGATCCTCTGCATTATTCTAGAACTCGCAGTTCGCGTTTTACTTCCTCTGGCAAGTTAGCCAGGGCGAGAACCATCGGACGGTAAGCATGCCCGTCGAGGCTAAAAAAGTCGATAAAAAAAGCCATGGTATGTCGCTCCATCGCCATACCATGGCCCAATTGTCGGTTGGCCCACTTTTTCAAGTGGGTCGACTAACCAATCCGTGCTGCTTTTGTTATCGGCAGGTCACGTCGGTTTATAAGAGTCCGTTGTTGGCAATGCTACAGATTGCCTAGAAGTAACAGTCGGCCGAGGATAATCTTTGGTGCAGCATGTTCGAATCGAACATTCGACTCGAACACGCCCATCGGATGGGGATCGTGGGAACTCAGCGACCTAACGGGAGATACCCATGACTGGATTTGCTGCTATTGGAAGGACCGACGGAGCAGCATAAAGTTGGCTTGGGACGGCCAATCGGTTCGAGGGATTAGGAGCCTGAGTGGCGTTGAATGCCGGTGTTGGTGCGGGAACTGCGGATGGGGCAACCGTGTCGCAGCTAGAAGTAGGTTTGAACAGTTTATGGACTCCAAGGGGCTTGCATCCGCTGGAACATGCTGCAGTTGGCTCACTGTAGAGGCTCGAGAAGGTTGCCTTTTGTGCTGAGCCGTGTTGGGTGCGGTAGCGGTTGATGCGGGTCGATGCCGAGTCGCACTCAGAACCACTGCAGGCAGTCCCATGACCACCATTCGTATCGCCACAAATCATCGAAGGTTGCGAATGAAGACCTCGCTCGAGATCGAGGCAATCGCAGCCGTTAAGATGATGATAGAGATGGTTCAGTCGTGCGGCTCGTTCTGCTGGGTAACTTGCCCAGAGGCTTGGATGGCAGGGATCCGCGTCCATCAGAAGGGCCAAAGGAGAGTGGGAATCCGCGTTTCCTTGTGGGTTTCCACAATGGATCATCTGCTGTGTCGCAAACATGGGTTGCGGCGTGGAATTGGGTACAACTACCACAGGGTTGTTCGCCTGGGCAGAAGTTACGTGCTGTGCCAAACATACGGACGTTAGAGAACCGGACCCGGCAGCGAAAAAAAACAACGCTTGCATCATGCGGCGCATAACAAATCCCTTTAATAGTCATCCTTAATCGACAGATCTGGAGAGGCACGAGGCCTTCCCACAGAGCGTCATTTCCTAAAAAATCGAACCCAAGTGGGATAGGCGAGAAACCCTTTGAGCGTGACGACATATAGTCACTTTCACCGAGCGCGATCTTCTCGGCGGGTTCGCTACCTCCACTTGCTTGGTCGACAGTACTACTGTGCACTAGGGTTATTGGCACGCAAACGAACCGGCGAGATTTCTCAAATTGTTCGCGTGCTCGGGTGCTGGGAGCGACGGGAATGCGGGCGAAAGGGATAAGAGAAAAACTGCTAGACTTGGGGTATTTTACGACTGCGCAAGCGATCCGATCCATCGCTTGCCTCGATTTTGACAATCGGCGGTTGGGAATTAGCCTGGAAAAATATCCTATTTGGAAAAGGTTACCCAGCAGTTAAAATGAACAACTCGTGGGCCAGCGAAATAGCTATGGAACTCATTTCCATGATGGCTTGTTTCGCGATGGGTTGGTAGGTTTCGAAATGATTGATGAATCCTCCCCAGCATCCATCATAGATCCTTTCAATGGCTAGGCTCCAAACACCATGAAAGCAACAACAAGGGAAAATTATGTCTGTTGAGCGTCGAGTCCTGGGTGCCATCGCGTCGTTCGTAGCACTCTTATTTTCGGGGTTCCTATGTAGCGGAACAGCGAATGCACAGCCCTTCCCGAATCGCAAGCTTGGTCAAGAAGACAAATTTCGGCAACTTGAGGAGATCCTTCCGACTCCAAACTCGTACCGCTCTGCAGCGGGTGAGCCTGGGCCGGACTATTGGCAACAGCGTGTCGACTACAGCATCGACGTTACCTTGAATGATTCGGATCAGTCGATTGCAGGTTCTGAAACAATTCGCTACCGCAATCAATCGCCACATACACTGCGGTACTTCTGGGTACAGATCGATCCAAACTTGTTCGCTCCCGACAGCGATGCAAACCGTACTCGCGGGATGCGGAGTTCGTTCTCGAATCGCGTATCGACCGCAGAAATGGAGTCGATCCAAGAACGTCGCTGGTTTGATGGACGATGCAAAATCGAAGCGGTGACCGATTCTCTCGATCGGCCGCTTAAGACATTTTTGGTCGATACGATGATGCGGATTGATCTTGCCGAACCGCTCCTCAGCGGTGAAGAGTTTTCGATGAAAATTCGATGGTCTTACAAGATCAACAATGCGAGACTACTCAATGGAAGGACGGGTTATGAGTTCTTCGAAAAAGACAAGAATTACATTTATGAGATTGCACAGTGGTTCCCTCGCCTAGCCGCCTACACGGATGTTACCGGTTGGCAGCACAAACAGTATTTGGGCCAAGGGGAATTTACGCTCGAGTTCGGAGATTATCACGTTCGGATCACAGCGCCAGCGGACCACATCGTGGCAGCGACAGGAGAATTGCAGAATCCGAATGAGGTTTTAACTGCGGAGCAACAAGAGAGGTTGCTCGCTGCCCAGACCGCGGATCGGCCTTTGTTCATCGTGACTCCAGAGGAAGCCAAGGAGAACGAAAAGGAAGGGACAGATGCCACCAAGACATGGATATTCAGGGCGGAAAATGTACGAGACTTCGCATTTGCGTCGAGTCGAAAGTTCATATGGGATGCTCAAGGCCACCAAGTGAACGATCATCGAGTGATGGCCATGAGTTACTATCCGAATGAAGGGGAACCCCTTTGGAGCAAGTACTCCACGCACGCAATTATCCATACGCTCAACGTATATAGCCGTTACACGTTTGACTATCCCTACCCAGTGGCGATCAGCGTGAATGGTCCTGTTGGCGGCATGGAATATCCCATGATCTGTTTCAATGGACCTCGTCCAAAAGGCGATGGAACCTATTCCGCCAATACCAAGTACGCATTGATTACCGTCGTTATTCACGAAGTGGGGCACAACTACTTCCCGATGATCGTCAACAGCGATGAGCGGCAGTGGTCCTGGATGGACGAAGGACTCAATACCTTCCTTCAGTACTTGGCCGAGCAAGAATGGGAAGAAAACTATCCGTCGCAGCGCGGTGAACCTGAGTTGATCGTGCCTTACATGCAAAGCACCAATCAGGTGCCGATCATGACCAACAGCGATTCCATTATTCAATTTGGACCCAATGCATACAGCAAGCCGGCGACAGCGTTAAATATTTTGCGCGAAACGATTCTAGGTCGTGAGTTGTTTGATTTTGCGTTCAAGGAATACGCAAGACGTTGGAAATTCAAACGACCTATGCCGGCGGATTTCTTCCGCACCATGGAAGATGCAACCGGCCGTGATCTTGACTGGTTCTGGCGAGGCTGGTTCTACACAACCGACCATTGCGATATCTCCCTTGATAAGATCGAAGTTTTTATGCTCGACAGGCGAACTCCTGACGAGACAGTGCAAGAGTTAAAAGAAAAGAAAGAATCCCGTCTCCCCACCCTATCGCAGCAGCGCAACAAAGAGTTGCCAAAGCGAGCCGATCAGTACCCGGAACTGAAGGATTTTTACAACGAATACGACCCAGATGAAGTAACCGATGAGCAGCGTCGCGCCTACGAGAAAGGGCTCAGTGAGCTGAGCGACAAGGATAAGGCTTTGCTGAATACCTCCGATCGGTTTTATCGCATTCAGTTCAAAAACATTGGAGGACTGATCATGCCAGTGATCCTGTTAGCCACCCTCGAAGATGGCAGTACTCAGGAAATTCGAATTCCAGCGGAAGTATGGCGTATGGACACAAACCAATGCGACACACTGGTTGTCACCGAGAAGCCCATCGTAAAATTTGAGCTCGATCCCTATCGAGAGACAGCAGATATCAATCGGGATAATAACCATTTCCCGCCGGTGATCGAGCCATCTCGGTTCCAACTTTTCAAAGGACAGCGCCGTTCTGCGGACGATAATCCAATGGCAAAAGCAAAGCGAGCTGCTGAAGCGGCAAGGAAGGCCAAAGAATCCGAGGAGCAACAGGAGAAAGAATCCCAGGAGCCACGTGAATCCTCCGAGGCGAAAACGTCGGCAAAGGAACCGTCCAAGCCGATCGATACCGACAAGAAGTCTGAAACCGATCGAAAGGAAGAGTCTGCAAAGAAGAATAAGAAAGATAAGAAGGCCAGAAAACGGAACCTTCTAAATGTTTAATATCTTCAGTCAACGCTCCCGGACAGTACTATCAGCGTCCTTCAGCGTTTTCGTCATCGCGATGGTATTAGGAAAATCAAACAGCTCCTCAATGGCGTATGCCCCCCATCCATTCCACGTTTGTATCGGGCAAATGGAATGGAACGGTTCCGATCGCTGGGAAATCGCGTTGCGAGTCCATCCTCAAGACCTTGAAAAGGAGCTTTCCAAAGTCGTAGGGAAGTCGATTTCGATAGAAGACGATACATTTCCGGGGTTAGTTACCGATTTCCTGAATGGTCAGTTTTTTATAGTGCGTTTTTCAATCGATCTGTCCCATCAAGAGATCGACGAACGCATTTCAGAGATATCGAAGGAAGCTCACAGCGAAGCAGACACCGTCACAAAGGCGGATGTTGCAGAGGGAAAAACTCTTCAAGATCCCACCCGGTCCCACTTGAAGTGGGTAGGTATGGAATCGGAACGCGGATGGATCTGGATTTATCTCGAGTTATTTCCTCCTCGCTCGGAATCGGTCACTGAATCGCGTGATTGGCTCGTCCACCAACTGTTCCTAGAAACCGTAGAGAGGCAAGAAAACTCGGTTGTGGTTTACCCCCAACCGAGGACAAATTCGGCCAGAAAGTACTCCTTGCAGTTCAAAAAAGGGCAGCCATCGGCGATGATGCGGCCACACGAAGATTTGAAGTAGCCTCAATTCCAATGGCAGGATTCGCCGAATGGATTTATACCTATGCGATATCGCTCATTCATCTTCGATACAGTTTATCTAGTGGGTTGAAACTGAATGCTCATGGCTTGCTGTTTAACGGAGCGGCCGTTGTCTTAAAGTCTCGATTTTATTGGGATGCGACAGAGTGGCAGGGAGGAAACATCTAGTTTGTCTTGTTCGGAAACCGATTGGATTCGATGATAAATGAATAGGAAGAATCTGCGCGACCAACACCAGATTTGATGCTGTTCATTACCTCTGGTACCAAAAACAATCATGTCATCCCCAAGCTCATCCAACGAGCGTCAGTCCGGTTCCAATTCTCAAACGGAATTGGATAGCTCTTTGATTCCTGCGGCCGAAATGGTGCTCCCCACCTTGCACTGCGATGGAACTCGTAAGTGGATCAATCCGGCTTTAGCACAGGGTAAGTATTGGTGACGGCGACGGAACTTGGCGTATGCATTGATCGCGTTTTTCGTGACACTGCCGCATTTGCGTATTGGAGGCAAGCCGATAATTCTGCTTGATATCGCAGCCCGTGAGTTCACCTTTTTTAGGCATACGTTTTATCCAACCGATACCCCGTTGGTAACGCTTTTGATGCTGACTGTATTTTTCACGGTCATGTTTTTCACAGCGGTTGGAGGACGATTGTGGCGTGGGTGGGGTTGCCCACAAACGGTTTACTTGGAGTTTCTGTTTCGTCCGATCGACCGTTTGTTTGCAGGTACTCGAGGTAAGGGGGGAACGTCCAAGCGTTCGGTAAATGCGTTTTTGCAGGGTGCGCGATTGATGGTCTATTTAGCGTGTAGTTTATTTCTGGCTCATACATTTTTAAGTTACTTTATCGGCACCGAACAGCTATCCAAATGGATGCAGTTATCTCCGTTAAAGCACCCGCAGACTTTTGGTGTGATGGCAGTTGCTACCGCAGGGTTGATGTACAACTTCCTTTTTTTCCGGGAGCAGCTTTGCATGGTGGCTTGTCCTTACGGGCGGTTTCAATCGGTAATGCTGGATCGAAAAAGTTTGATTGTCACGTACGATATTCATCGTGGTGAACCGAGGCACAAGGGGCGTTCGTTGGCTGGAACAGGTGGAGACTGCATTGATTGTGGCCACTGCACTGCAGTTTGCCCGACAGGTATCGACATCCGAAACGGGTTGCAGATGGAATGCATCCACTGCACTCAATGCATCGATGTGTGCAACGACGTGATGGAGCGGATCAAGAAGCCTCTGGGACTGACTCGCTAGAGCAGCCGAGATGCACTCGATGGGATAGCAAAAGGCTGGCTGCGTCCGAGAACTTTTATCTATTCTGCATTGGCGCTAGTAACAAGTACTTTGTTCGTCATGGTGTTATTGACGAAGTTTTCGTTTGATGCGAGGGTCCCGCGTAGTCCGGGTGTCCCTTACACGGTGCTCAGTTCGAGGACGTTGCAAAACAATTTCCGGATTCGGTTGGCGAATCGATCGCAGCAACGCGAGAATTACCAAGCCAAGATTTTGGTTCCGGAAGGGGCGATAGCACAATGGAGCGATGTCGAACCAGAGTTAACCCCCGGGGAAACCGCGTTGATGCCCTTAATCGTCACTGGCCCGGTCGGCCTGACAACGGGAAGCGGAAGCGTGGACGGAACGCTTGAATTGTCCGATAGCTCGGGCAATAAGAAGCTAATGCATCTGCGTCTTTTAGGGCCTCGCTAGCTGTGTTTCAAATTCACCGATGCTTGCCGCCCACGGGTCGCTTAACGCCCACGGGTCGCTTAACGCCCACGGGTCGCTTAACGCCCACGGGTCGCCTTCTCAATGAGGAGATAATTGCTTGATTCGTACTCGGTAATGCGTCCGGTTACCACCCACACCAATCGTCGGTCTTCATCCGACAGATACGATGCCACTCGTTGAAGCATTTGGTTTTCGAGGCAGACAAATGTCCGTGTCGAGCCATCTTCCCGAAAAATCAGTCTGTCTTTCACAACACGAAATTTTCCTTTCGCCTCGACGATCGTAGATCCTTCGCGGAGTAGCGCTCGCTCTTTGGGTGCAGGTTGCGTTGGAGGCGTGTCCTCAGCGAGGGCTGCACTCGACCAAAGGCCCCTGGATGTACCGGGATTCGGATCGCGATTCAAATTCACCAAAACCATCGTCGATGCTACGCTGACGAAAACCCAGAACGATCCAGAATGAGCGATGCGATTCAGCATCCGATGTACTTTGGGCATGGTTGTACTCTGGATTCGGATTCGAAGACAGCGAATTGGAGACGCGACGGGATTATTGTCGTTTAGGGAGAACCATCGCATGAAGTGACATGACGCCGCCGGCAGTCAGCAGAATAAAGCCTAGCCAGTTGGGTGGTTTGACTGTTTTCTTTGGGGAAGGAGCAACTTGCATGTAGGCGTTCGTCGCGTTGTTGGCGTCAGCCACTTTGGCTTGTTTTGCAATTTTGTGGAGCGCACGAGTACTGCTCTCATTCAAAACGAATGAATCCACAAACCGGAATTGGAGTCCCAGAAAAAAGAGGACGACTCCGAACATAAAATAGCGATTGCGATCGAATTCCATGACTCGATTCCTTTAAACAAGCGAAAGACACATGCTAGTTCATCGGATGGAGTCCGGGCTGTACCGGGATAAAAAAAGAGTTCGTCCTTTGGTAACGTTTGTGCGGGGAGTTCCCAGCGGGGGAGTTCTAACGGTGCCCCGAATATGGGGGCTACCGCGAGCGCAGAAAAATAGCACGCCAGATGGCGTGCTACAAGCACTTCATTTTTGGTTTTCGCTTGCCTACCGATACGAAGGCAATCGAGATAGTTAAAACGAGAACTGGGTAAGGAGATCAGGAGATCGCCGGATGTTTCGTGCAAACCCTTGGCGGTAATTAAGCAACCGAGGCCTTACGGATGTAGTTGCTCAATCGACTCTTAGTACGCGAAGCCTTGTTCACGTGAATGATACCTTTGGAGGCAGTTTGGTCGAGCAACTTGCAAAGTGCTGAAAATTGCGTTCGGGCCGTATCAAACTGCTTGGCTTGGACGGCGGAATGCAGTTTCTTGATAGACGTTTTTAACGAAGACTTCGCAGCACGGTTGCGAGCGCGGCGTTGGAGCGACTGGCGAAGCCGCTTCTTTGCACTCTCGATATTTGGCACGACAACTACTCCTGAGTAAGCTTTGGAATATAGGTTTTCGGATTTTCGGGCCAGTTATGATGGCGACGGCACGGTATTTTGTCCAGTGCTATTTCTGCGAGAAGTCTGTCGACTATTGTGGGTTTTGCAGGTTCCTGGCTGAATTTCCATTTTTTAGGCTTCGGGGTAGCATCAGAATGATTTCTTTGATTTTTTGTGCACGACTTCTAGGCCTAAGCCCCGCTGGCTGGATTCTGATTTTGTTAGTTTTCTGCAATTATGGGGAGACATTCGCTGGTAGCGAGGGGGCTGCCATTGCCGAAGAGCCCTCGCTCCGCGTTGTTTTTGTCGGGGACATCATGCTAGACAATGGCCCTGGCCACTGGGTGGGGCTTGAAAAAGATCCTTTTGAACGGTGCAAGGAATTGCTCCACGGTGCCGATTTGCGGATTGGCAATTTGGAGTGCGTTCTCGGTGACGAGGGGAAGAGGCGAAGCAAGCCTTACGTATTTCGGGCAGCAAGCGGCTCAGAACTGTTTCTGAAACGGCATTTCGATGCCTTGAGCCTGGCCAACAATCACTCGTTGGACTACGGCCCCGAGGGCTTAGTAGGCTGCATGGAAATCCTCCAAAAAGTAGGTTTGCCGTATTTCGGAGGGGGAAGGAATATCAAGGAATCCCGGCGCCCTTTGATTTTAGAACGAAAAGGCAAACGGATTGCTTTGTTGGGCTTCAATGAGTTTTATGCGGAAGCTTACGCTGCTCAGAAAAAGCTTCCAGGAAACACCCCGCTGAATCCCGACTGGGTGATTGCCGATATCAAAAAATCTCGAGGGGAGCTCCATTGCGACGTCGTCATTCCGTTCTTTCATTGGGGAGAAGAACTGGAATCCCAGCCTCGCCCTGACCAGCGGGAGCTAGCCCATCGATGCGTCGAAGCTGGCGCCACAGCGGTGATCGGGGCGCACCCCCATATCCCGCAAACGATTGATTATCACCAAGGAAAACCTATTGTTTACAGTTTGGGGAATTTTGTCTTTGACTACTACGCAGGGGATCCCGCTGTGTGGCTTGGCTGGGTAGCTACCCTCGACATCTCTGAATCTGGGACTGTTGGTTTGCGGATCGACGCCGTTGAGATGGATTCCGCAGGTATCCCAACCCCTATCGTTCCATCTTCCCCGTAATAGAAAACCATGACGGGAAAACCGGTAGCGTGTGCATAATCGACAGGTTCCGCACGATCCCGCCCCCTCCGACGGACGTGAAAGGAAAACTCGGGAAACGGATCCCCGACGACGTTTTCCTTGGTCTCTCAGCCTAAAACTCAATGGATTTAGGGGAAGATTTATTCAGGTGGCAGGACGGCGAGGTGTGGCTGTTGGAAAACTTCCCGGGTTTTTGATGAGCTTGTCTGAAAACAATAGCTAGCGTCTAGTGGTTGCGTAGACTAGTGTAGTAGGGAGTTTAATCATCCTCTTTTCAGTGTTTCCTCGTCGGAGTAATGGTCCGGAATGTCAAACTACTTATCGCTTGACGAAGCCGCCAAGATTTTGGGTATTTCGACAGACGAATTGATCGAAATGCGTTCGCGCGGGGAGATCTTCGGCTACCGCGACGGCCCCAGCTGGAAGTTCAAACAGGAAGAGATAGAGCGGGTTCAAGGGGAACTAGGTGGGGATGCCCTCGATGAAGATGCCGGTGGGTCGTCGATCCTCGTTTCAGAACGAGAAGTTGGAGCCAGCGGGAGCAAGTCCGGGCCAACCATTGGAAAAGATTCAAGCGACCTTGCGTTGGGCTCTGATCTGAAACTCTCAGACGACAAAGAAGGTAGCGACGTTGCCTTGGTACCTGATCCGAACAGCGGCAGTGGTGTCAAGCTGGTACAGAAAAGTCCAAGCGACTCAAGCAGTGACCTTGACCTGGGAAGCGATCTCGATCTTTCCGTCGACCCTGCAGAGGCTAGTGGAATCGACTTGGTCGGCCGTCAACCTGATTCCAATGTTCTCGGCTCCGACCTACGCTTGCAATCTGGTTCAAAAGGTGGAACTCCTGTCGTTAGTGGCAGTGGCAGCCTCGATCTCGGAGGGGATCTAGAACTCGCAAGCGACGACGAAGATGATTTGGTTTTGGGATCCGATTCGGGTATCGGTTTGGGGTCCGAAAGCGGCATCAATTTGATGAGCCCGTCCGACAGTGGATTGTCCCTTGAGGATGAACCTCTCGACCTCGCAGGCACGGGCATTTCCGGTCTCGATTTGGGCTCTGATGCAGGTTCCGATGTAGGTGGGTCGAAACCCAATGCCAGCGGCATCAGTGGACTTGGCAGTGGTGTATTGGTCGATTTCGACCAAGGTGAAGAGTTTCAGCTCACTCCATCTGGTGGAATTGAAGCAGACGATGACAGCGGTTCTCAAGTCATCGAACTGGAAGACTCCGGTAGCTTTGGTGACGGAGTCGGAATGCCAGAAGCCGCTGGCATGGTGGTGGAAGAAGGGGCAGATTTTGGCGGCTCAGATCTCGTGGACGCTACCGCTGCAGGTGGAATGGTGGCACTTCGCGGTGCACCAGAAACCCCATACACTGGCCTTCAAGTCGGCATGTTGGCGATGGTTCTGCTGCTGATGGGATTATGCGGCATCCTAACCTCGGATATCCTCCGCAATCTCTGGGGATGGGATGGCGAGACCGACTATTCAACTGGTCTGACATCGGCACTGGTCAAGGCGATCGGTTCGAAGTAAAAGAATGGTTGTCACCGGTGACAATCACTTCCAAGGAATGTTC
>Ga0194130_10005944_pt1 | contig 14375 bp, 22 predicted proteins | sample TA2KigsurfametaG_FD_160084 | JGI IMG/M metagenome (GOLD analysis project Ga0194130, IMG submission 160084) | Freshwater microbial communities from Lake Tanganyika, Tanzania - TA2015050 Kigoma 12 surface | ecosystem: Environmental > Aquatic > Freshwater > Lake | place: Tanzania: Lake Tanganyika... | reverse complement strand
ATCGAGAGACGGACGCACCGAGCTGCATCAGCCTTAGCGATCTCGACAGCCTCTAATAAACGATCAGGTTTAGGAATTTCGTCAACATCACTAAAAAAGAAAACGGAATCCGGGGGGCACATACGCATTCCAACCCCCAGAGCATCTCGCTGGGCGTATTCGCGAGACCAGGGAATCGAGCATTCTTCAGGCGTGGGAAGCTCAACGTGTAAAACTTGAATATTGTCTTCAGGAAGTCCAAGCTCGCGGATCGTATCTACACACGTAAAAGGCTTAGGGTCGCCACGGAAAGTTCTGTTGCCATCGGTAATGATGAACCCGTCGACAACATCTTTAAGAATGTGATACCGAAGCTCTAAAAGTTCTTTTTCGTCAAAGTACAGAAAACAATCAAATAGCATCTGAGAGCTTGAAGCTGTCAGTATGCTAACTCTTAATTGCTGGGTTGGTGCCGCCGCCAGCTTGAAGAATTAATGAACCGTCGGAAGGGCGCTGTTTAGCCCGAGCTTTATCAAGCATCTCGCGTTTTATATCCTCTACATCCATATCGGGTCCTTGATCTTGACCGTACGGGCCCGATTGCGGCGGGACCGCACCGCGCATATACTCGGCATCATAGTTTGCATCGTATTGCACGTCGTCCATGCCGCCGCCTTGAATACGCTCTTGTGCTCGGGAAGCACGCTCCATATCGTTATACGCTGCGCCAAAAAACTCACTAGCGCGGCTAAAAGGAGAAGAGGAATTCATCACGAGCTTTTACGTTTAATATACTCGGAAGCTTTACGCCGAGCTTCACGAGCTTTTTCGGTGTTGGGCACTTGCGTGTTAACAGGTTTGTCACCACGCGTGGCTTCTTTTTTGCGCTCATCAGTAGCGCGACGTTCTTCAGGACTGAGAGCAGCCCAAGCAGCACGAGGCAAATAACGCTCGGTGCGTCCTTTTTCGCGAGCTAAATCAGCCAAATTTAGTGACAGGCGATTTCTTCATCGAATCCCGGAGGGCAATCGCAAGATTTAATAAATCCTTCTTAGCGAGGTTTAAATATTGCTCGGCTTCCGAAGACCCTTTTAACTCAGACCTGAAATCTGAAGAGTCGTATAAAGCCTGCTCGCGGAAGTTCGAACCTCCCGCTAAGTAATTAATTAAACCAGTAAGAGACTCAGCGCCCATGAGTAATTTTGGTAATTTCTCAAAAACCTTTTACTTTCTTATAGTACTTCGCTGGAAGCTCAATCGACAATTATTGAATAGGACCGCCGTATAACCAAGCATCGCAGCTGCGTTTTGCGGCACATTTAAATTTAAATAATTGACAGTATCCCAGATTTGCTAATTCCTGTACTTCATTAGGGTCAGCTACACGAGTTTCATTAATACCTTTAATAATACACTCTAAAACACGCGGTGATTGATCAAAAGCGGCGCAGTTACCGCATAAAGCGCTCTGTGCGTGTCTTACATCTGTATTCCAAAGATCGGCTTTACGTTCCCAAAAACCGGGATCAGGGTAGTCCGGATTTAAAGGACCATAAGCGAACTTATCAATAGTCCAATTACGGTTTTTAGTATTTTCCTCTACATCTTGAGTCGCTGAGGGACAACCAGTTGATTGCGTGGTTATTTCTTTTTCAAGAAATATTTTAGATCTCGTGGGAGCGTTGCTTTCCATTAGTTCTTTTTCTCGTACTCTTCACGAGTTTGCCAATCTTCCTTAGACCAGCGTGACAGACGGTTTTTAGAAGACTTTTTGCCTTCGTATGTGCCACCCATTTCTTTATAGTACTTCGTCGCAAGCTGCATGGCTCGTGCGCTGTGCCCACCGAGCTTGGCGCGGGCTTTGGCTTTAGCGCGGGCCCACTTAGCAGGATCTCTTTTTTTAGCGATTTCAGCCATGGTTCAGTACAGTACGTAGCAATGATCGACAGTTGAAGTACCGCTGATTTGAGTTATAGAAATAGGCAGTAGAACATCAGTCCGAATATGAGAAAAAGTAATCGGGTTTTTTGAATCCGCTAAAACGACCACAAGGGTTTTATCCGCGTTTTTGTTAGCCGTTTCAACGTAAACCCCGCGACACGCAGCAAAATTTACGCTTGTGCCCGCATTAACCCTAAAACCACTGGCATAAGGCAAACTTGCCGTCTGTCCGTAGGTGCTGCCAAACGCTCTAACGTCCATGTCAACCGAGTGTTTCTATTAGTTTAACCAAATACTCAAGCGCTTTCTCTAGATCTTGTTTTCCATTTTTTTGTTCCCAACGCCATAAATATTTTTGCACACAACCTTCCAGATAGCCTTGGTATTTTACCAAGCCCATAGAAGCTTTTTGTACGTCATAACATTCAAGACCTTCGCGCTTGTAATAATTTGGTTTTACGGCAGGATCTTCATTGGGCGTGATTGAACCACCAGATAGTCCCTCCGTGGAGGTCCAGAAATCGTCGTAATCGGTAGGCGTCGCTTCGGTGTAGTGTTTGGCGTTCATTTTTTCCTGCGCAGTAATAGCAAATGTGAACATATTTAGCCCCACGCGGAACCACTGTAGGTTACAAAATGAGCATCTCCTCTAAACATAATAAGTCCTCATCACGTTCTTTAAATTGTTTTGAGTATTTATCATCGTCATGGCGCACTAGCCCAAACTCTAAAATCTCATACCGGTTTTCTTTTTTAGCAACTGGTACACAACGACGGTGTTCAAAACCTACCGGCAGATATTCAAAAGCCAAACCCATCGAACTACGGTCAGCGATAGGCCAATTCCGAATACCGGTTTTGAGGTAACTCTTTTGTGGATCGTAACTATCGCTGCGTATATAAAGCTCACCATCATGCTGAGTTAGGATCATCCCGCAGTAGTATGGACTCCCAAGCTGGATAAAAAAGTCCACCTCGTGGTCGACGACAAGAAGTTTGGGAACAGTAAACCCAATATTGTGCCAGACATTAGGAGTTTCTTTAACTAAGCTCCAGCGTTCGTAATTTCCTACAGGAATACGTTTATTCTCAAAACTCTCAAACAGAGCAAAACCAGGCTCAAGGTTATATCGCTCTAAGACGGGTTTCCACTTGCGGTAATAGTCAAAATTGTCCTTACGAATCAAGACATCATTTTCTTGATAGATGTAGTAATCAGCCACGCGGTTAAGGATCGCGAGAGCCAGATCGGTTTTATGCGCCCAAGTTAGATACCAACCGTCGTATTCTGGGCCAGCAACCTTGACCTCAATTTTAATATTTTTAAATTGCTCTAACGCACTCTCTAAAGTTATAACATCATCTTGCGCTTCGTAGTTAACGTAAATGTTTACTGTTATATCATGAGGATATTTTTCATATTCATTTAAAACATTGATCAGAGGATTAAGCCTTACGAGGGGATTGTGCGCCGTGATGGCAACCCAAATTTTTTTTGTCATTTTAGTACTCGATGTTGAAGTTGCCCCGACGCTGTAAATACTGGATTAACCAAGTGTACGCGTCAAGCAAGTCGTCATGAGCCGTCGCACCGACGTTGATCAGCTGATCAAACAAAGCGTCGAACTTGCGGTATTTATTGAACAAGATTTTCTTGTTTTCTAGCAAACCTAAAGTTCCTCGGAAGCGGGCGATCTTGTCTCCTCTAAAACCTTTAACTTCATGAATATGAAGATTGCCTAGCTCACGCTCATTTATAAGAACACGTCTCAAATCAGCAGCAAGAGACGCCTGGTAAGCCACGGATTCAACAACCAATGTCACCGTGGAATAAGTCGGCATGAACTGGCCGTCGTGTTCAGTCAGGATGCCCCACTCCAGAAGCATGTCGCAGAGCAGATCTATTTTCTCCAGGTTTCCGATTGATCGGCACTGATGCGCATCGATGATGTAGTACTTGTCCTGTAAACGTCCACCTAAAACAAAAGCTGTGTAGTCACTTGTTTCGTTCTTACTCGCCGAAAGGTCGATACCAACAGCAAGAGAATCAAACTCAGTAACAACTTCACCTTTAATTAAAAGATCAGGTGAAACCACCAGATCCGAAGTCATTACCGGCTGTTGTTGATACTGGAAAGCAAAAGCAACCGGGTCAAGTTCTTTTTGCTTTAAAAGGTATTCCGCAGACCACTGCTCAGGCCAATAACTAACTGGCTCGCCAACGTTGTCATATGTAATTGCCTCCTGTGTAACCTGCTTCCAGCCTTTATCGGGCACAAACATAGTCTTGTGGATATCCAGTGGGTGGAATCGCGTACCTAAGCAAATAGACCGCCCGCCTTCAAACACAATCGGCGCGATAACGGACGACCAGTTGTTGTTCATCTCGTCTCGAATCGCGGGATTTTTAATATCCGCACTCGACTTAATAGGGTCATCCACAATTACGAGGTGGGCACGTTTCGATGTGATCGAACCTCGAAGACCAGCAGCACGCAATGTAAATTCTTCATCACCAAGACGGGGAATACCCGCGTAATCAAAATCGATCGACCAACCGATATCTGATTGCATCCCTGATTTCAGTTGAACACGGGGAAAGGTTTTGCGAAACTCAGAAGAGTCGATGATTTGACGGATAATTCGACTCTTAGGGATGGCGGTCGCGATGTTGTATGAAACGTAAATAATCTGAAGGGGCAATTTTGCTGTTGTGTGCTTGCCGATAATCCACGCGGTGAACATGTTCAAGCAGGTGCTTTTGGCCGACCCCCGTGGCGCCAAAATATCCAAATTTGGCCCGGCAATATCAAGTAAATACTTATTGGACTCACCAGTTATCAAGTGCCTATGCCACTCCAGCATGTGCTTCGCCGGAGGTTTATCTAAAAGCGTACAGAACGTATGGAAATTATCTGCTGCTTTCCTATATATAGTCTCGACGCCCGCACTGGTGTCTTCAGTCGCACGAAGTGCTTTTAATTGTGCTGCACGTCGATAGGCGAAAGTTTCACGGCTAGGCATATCACTAAGTTGACACTATCGCTATATTACTCGTATCTGAACGTTACTTCAGGAATGGCCAAAATTCTTTGGTACGGTGATGCTTGCTGTAATACTGGTTTCGCTAGAGTTACACATAGTGTATTAGATCACTTGAGTAAAGAGCATGAAATCCACGTGCTGGCCTTGAACTATGGGGGAGATCCTCACAACTACCCGTTTACCGCGTATCCAGCTTCCAACGTTCATTGTGGCGACCGCTTCGGCATACCGCGAATTACAGAGATTTTAGAAAAGGTAAAACCTGACGTTTTCATCTGCCTCCAGGACATCTGGATCTGCAATCAGGTCTGGGAGCGCTGCCAGTTCCTCAAACAAAAACTAGGTTTTAAATTTATTTGTTACTTCCCGATCGACAGCGAATCCTACCTACCCGACATGCTGCGACATATCTCCGAATGGGATATGGCGATCACTTTTACAGTCGAGTGTGCCCACAGGATCCTGCGTCACAAAATCAACCCGTCGCGCTTAGGAGTTCTTCCTCACGGCGTGGATATTGGCAAGTTCAAACCCGGTTCTCGTGACGAAGCCCGCGATGCACTGGGCATACCGAAAGACAAATTTATTATCCTCAACGCCAACCGCAACCAACCCCGTAAACGGATTGACCTCACAATCAAGACGTTTGCTCAGTTCGCTGTGGATAAACCCGATACCATGTTGTACCTCCACATGGGGGCAAAGGATATGGGCTGGGATGTGATCCCGTTATTCCGGACCGAGATGGAGAAGCTCGATCTCGACCCAACTAATCGGTTGGTGCTGACCTCGCAAAACATCAACTATATGGATGCTCCGCCGGACGAGATGCTGAATCAGATCTACAACTGCTGCGACGTGGGCCTGAACACAGCCGATGGCGAGGGTTGGGGTCTGGTGTCCTTCGAACACGCAAGCTGCCGTAAACCGCAAGTAGTGCCCAATCACACAGCTTGCGCGGATATCTGGCACGAAGCTGCACAGTTGATTGATGTCGCCACGTGGATCATCGATAAAGATCTGGGTGTCGAGCGCGGCTTGATCGATGTCAACGATGCAGTCCAAAAACTCAATGAACTGTATTACGTTAAAGACACCTATGACGAAGTGGCTGAAGCCTGTTTTGTTGTGACTCAGCGTTCCGAATACCGCTGGGAACACGTCTCCGCTGGTTTCTCTCAAGCTGTTGCTGACCTGCTGGCCTGATCATGCATTCAACTACTCGCTACTACCACGCTCACAGTCACGTCCTTCACCCGATCAAAAGGACGCACGAGGGTATACCCGATGTATATACACAAGCCGGAAACCTAGGGGGCAAATTTACGCGCATCACTTACGGTCTTCCTCAAGGGTCGGTGGCTAACTTCAGCCCGTCGCTTTTGCGGAAGGACAACAAAACCTTTATTGCGTGGCGCTCCCAGCCCGAAGCTTTTGGTTTCCGCTGTGACAACAACTATTTCTACCTCAACAACAAACCAACAGAGATTTATCTAGGTTTGCTCCACGACGATCAAACGATTGTTGGCGCAACAAATTTGCGGTCTAAAAAACATCGTCTCAGTTACGAAGATCCACGCCTGTTCCTGGGTCCGGATCAGGAGATGTACGTTCAGTTCGTCGCTTCGACCTACGCCAGCCAGTACAACAAAGGAGGCAAAAACTTTTGCGATAACCCCAAAGTCGTCGTCTGCTACATCAATGAGCTTGGCGAAGCAATCCGTGCTGCAATCCCTCCGATCGGAGGCAATCATCAAAAAGATAAAACTGAAAAAAATTGGTGCTTCTTCACCCATAAGGATGAGCTGAAGTGTTTGTACTCGACGCGTCCGTTAGTAATCGAATGTGAAAAGAGCCCTAAAGTCGAGATCGACTCTTCGGTTCTAGATCAAGTAACTCAAGGTTGCGCAACCTTTAATTCGCTTCCTCCAATCAGCTTGGGTTACGGGCATCTGGTGTTTTATCACTGGAAGCACATGACCTATAACGAAAGCGGACAACCGTATCTGCTTTATCACTTAAGCGCGTACTTGGTTGATAAAGACTTCAAGAAAATTACCCACACCATTAAACGATCCTTGTTCTCAGGATCTCTTAAAGACGAATTGATTTATTGGACAGATTACGCAGGCACACCCGTGTCGAATCAACCAGCCGTAATTCTGCCTTTTGGTGCTTACATTGATAGCACTGAGCTGGTGATGTCCCTCGGAGTCAACGATGCCTACATCGGCATTATGCGTTGCCCCGTGGAATCAATCACCAAACTTCTAGAGCCAGTCGATTAAGACTTCTCTTCGCGCTCAATCGTCGACCACACAAGTAACGCTGAGTCGTCTAACAGGGACTGAATCGCAGGCTGACCGTCAAAAGTTTGCATCAGTTCCCTAAGACAACGATCCGCACCAGCGAGCAAAAGCCCGCGCCGATCAACCCCGTCTGAAATAGACCGAACAGCCTGAATATGCGAACGCAGTTCTTTTTGTAGCGCAGAAATTTTTGTTGCTGCAGTTGCATGATCTAACATCCCGGTAACAGTCATATTCCGAACATTATCGAGATCCTGTCGGATGCTGTCGATCTCGATCAAAAGTACTTTACGTAAATCTTCTTTGGGGTATTTTTCCTGTATCCACGCGGTGAGGTCGGAGATGCTGCCCTCAAAGGAAGGACGCAAAAACCGTGCGTAAAGATAAGCTTCTACGTCACTCGTTGCGTTTTTTGCGTAGAAAATAAACGCGTCTTTTTGGGATTTATCTAAATTATTGAGCCAGTTACCTACGGTTGTGGAATCGCCTATAGAAGCTTTAATCATGCAAAAGCACGTTGGCCGGCAAGAGCCATTCCAGCACCAAAACGCTTCAGTGCCAACTGCCCCTCGATATTTCCACGCTGAAGAGCCAGTTGATTACGAGTCTGCTCTTGCTGGCGACGAATATCTAAATTAGTGCTGGCAATATCACCAGCCAATTTATTCGATGCCCGCTGAGCCTCAGTGGCAATCGTAGCGAGTGCTGTAGCCGCAGGTGTCAACAGCGTGGTTTGACCTTTCAAACCTTCGGTAGCAAGCTCTTGAACACCCTGAGCATATTGACGGGTAAGAGCCGATGCAGTCTCAGGACCCAGCATCTCCGTGGCGATCTGACCTTTTTTAGTCAGGTCACCAAGGCTGATCGCGCTACTAGCTAATTGCGAAGCAATGCCAGCTTGGAGACCAGACAGAGTTTGTTCTTTCTGCTTGGCAACATCAAACTGATCGTAAGCAGCCTGTCCAAGAACTCGGGTCTGAGCGGCTTCGGTACCCACATAAGGCGCCATTAACTGCGCTAGCTCAACAGCAGCAGCAGTTAGAAGAGTATTGCCTGGTAATAATTGTGATTGGTATAAACTCGCATAATCGTACATCGGAGCTTGGCTTCCACCACCACCACCGCGAGCAGCTCCGACAAGAGAACCTAAACCAGATAAAGCCATGCCGCCACCGGCTAATAAGCCTAAGGTTTTTGACCCAGCAGCGGCAGCGGCAGCAATAGGTAAGACCATGATCTTACTTTAGGGTAAAGTTTTCAAAAGGAGCCATAGCGTTGGCGTAGGCTGCGTTCAATACGCTACCCAAACCTTGATTAGGAACCATAGAAGCCGCTACCGTAGACCCAAACGCGATAGCTTGCTGAGCATTAGTCCGCAAGCGGGTCTCTTCTAAGGCACGCCAAGCATCGATATTCTTTAATTCAACCTCACGCTTGGTGAGTTCACGGCGGGAACGAGCACCCAGCGCCTCAGTAATTAGCGCACGACGCACATAGTTTTGCAGATCCTGTTCGGCAAACTCAGCGCGAAGTTTGGGGTCTGTAATTAACCGCTCGATGAAATCCTGATATTTATCAGTCTGAGGATCTGTTGTCTGTTTAGCGCCGCCTTGACCCTGGATACCTGTGCTAGTAGAAGTTTCTACTGTACGTTTGTCAGCGTCCACGGGGCGTTTGGTTTCAGGTTTAGCGGGAGGAGCAAAACGCTCTTTTAAAACCTGTTGAACCCGACGAAACTCAGCTTGCCCCGTGGGATCAACAGCAGCTTGCTCAGGATTCATGGTCTGAGCAGTATCAATCGTTTGATACCCGTATCGGGGACCGGTATAAACCTTGGTGCCAATATTCGGGCCGTAGTCTTTTTCTGCGCCAATTTGAATGCCAGTTTGATCTTTATCCTCAACAGCTCGGGCAGCTTGCGGTCTAACGCCACCGCTTACAGCTCCGTAAATAGCCGCAAGAGGTGCGACAAAGGATCCACCAGGGATCAGCCCTAAATAAGGGGCTGACTGAGCAACCCAGCTAGCAAAATTAGTAGTGGGGTCGTTTGCCATACAGCCTCCTTAAATGGCTTTCGCCAGCTCAGCTAAGGAAGTATTATTTTCATAACGCTCCCGAGCCACAACATCTTTGATCGCTTGATTAAGCAGATCGGATGCTGTTTGATAACTAGATTCTACTCGCTGACGTTGGATATCACCCAGAGACTTCTCACGCTCAGCTGCGACTTGAGCCTGACTAGCAAGCCGCTGACTTTCAATCTGAGCTTCCTTAATTAACTGTTGAACACCCAGTTGAATCCCGCCGGCGGCTTGAATCTCTTGAATTTTACGAGCGGTGGATTCACCAAGCTCCCGCGACCTACGCCCGGATGCTTGATCTAAAGCTTGCTGAGGATCAATACGCGCTAAATCTGCACCAGGCAGAAGATTTAATAAACCGCGTCGGAAATTTTCATTAGCGGCGTATTGTTCGTACGCTAATTGCTCAGCAGTGGTAGTTAAGAAACCACGCCCTGTGGGATCAGGAGAAGCAGGTGCGTATTGCTGACCAAATAAACGGTTAGCAATCGCTTCGGCGCCGATTTCCGTACCCAAGCCTGTTAAAGCTCGAAGCGCTACGTTCCCTAATCCACCTGTGCTTGCTGCAGCGGGTGCGGCTAAACCAACGCCAACTAAGCCAGCGCCACCCAAAATAAGGGGCAGCAGCGAAGGGACATCGGCAGGACGCGTACCCGCCTCAACTAATTTCTTAACAATACCGCTTAAATCTTCAACAGAAGTAACACCAGCGCGACTTAAATTCTCAGCGGCTTCTTGAGCAGCTCGTCGAGAGGCACCCCGCCTAAATAAACCAAAAGGGTTAGCCATCAGTAACTCGCCGGATTATCGAAAGAAGTGCCAGACGGAGGCTTCTTTTTATAGTTTACACCTTCTGTTTCAACCTGCGGCATAATACCTAGAGCTTTTTGTTCAGCTGAAGGTAATGCAGCAGTTTGAGGGAATGTCGAATTTAAATACAACGATAGAAAAGATACCGGATCCAGCTCAGGAGCTGTGCGCCGAACATCCTTTTCCCGCAGCTGTTGTTCCCTAAAGGTCATGGCTTAGCCCAGTTCTTGGTAACGGACAGATGCCGGAATCGAAGAACTACTCGGAGCATTCAGCACAGAATACTGCCCGCCAAAATTAGGCAGATCATATTCAAGAGGACGTTGTTGGCTCAAGAATTCACCAGACTCCATCGACTGCTCATCGAGATTTTGAAGGAACTGCATGAACATCTCCATAACCATGGGGTTATTGAGAATGAGCATGATCAGTTCTTCGACTTCTGCTTCATCTGATTCATTCACCACACCAGCTTGAAGCCGACGACCGAGCTGAACGTGGGCCTCCGGCTGAGTAGTACCGGGGTAACGATTTAAAGAACGAGTAGGGCTTGTATTTAAACCTTCGCCTTCACGCCCCGGCATAGGGGGAGCAGCCTTATAAAAATTACGCAGGATAACGGCGGTCATCGGTGCTGCCGCAGCACGCTCAGCCGGAGTAGTCGGGCAAGGCAGACCAGTGATGCGAGCCGCTAACTCATAATCCTGAGGAGAAAACACCGGAGCACACAACTACATCTAAATCCAGTTTAGGGGTAATCTCTAAAATATCGCCAGGTTGAATCTCTAAGCCTATACAAATCCGTTCAAGCACATCAGGTGACGGGATGTAATCCTTATCGCTATATATCTTACGAGTTGTTGTAGGAGATAAATTCGTCAGTTTACTGAGCCTAAACGAAGATACACCACGGGAATCGAGGAGATCCTTCAGACGATTAATCAATCGACCGCAGCTCGGATAGGACGAATAAAAAGGCATCTCCTATAACAGCATATTGATTCGATACCAACAATCATAATCCTCTATTAACTATCCTTCACAAATTCCTAAAAACCTAAATTTTTACTCCTTACAAAGTGGAGGTCATAGGTTGTGAAATCCAGCGGGATGGACGGGTTGTTAAACGGAGTCTTGTAAACCTCTCCCTCAACATGCGCTTGCCACGCGGGATTCCATTTGGCGTGAAGGTAATCCTTATTGACCTCATGCGCGTAATGAATACCCGCAGCTAGCTCAGGCTCACTGCGCCACGTTTGAGACCCATCTTGATAATCGCCGCTGGTTTCACCGTGGTAATAAGGCAAACCAACGGACATACAGCGCTTTAATTCGCGGTGCTTAAAACGCATCCCGTAATCCATATCCTCGCAATAAGCCGGATACAGGTTCTCGTCAAATAACCCAAAATTCTGCACAACCCAATCTTTTAAAAGGAAGAAATCCCAGCTCCCATTCTCCCCATGGACGATACCTGTTTCCGCATCCTGAGCGTGCTCCACAGCTTTCGCTAAGAAGCCCGGCGTATACATCAGGTCGTGGTTTGTGATGATCCAATACGGAGCCATCATGAACGACTTGATAATCAGGTTCCATGCCCCCGAGCATCCAATATTGGAAGGCATGTGCGTGACAACCACGCGTTTTACATACTTGTGTGGTACTTTTGTAAGTAGATCAAGCTGCTCTGTGAGCTGGTTGCGCCCGTTGTTATTGAAGACTACAAAAGTATCAACAGGGTAATCAATACTATAGAACAGCCTATACACCCAATGGGGCGCGTTAACGACTGCGGTGCCTAAAACTGGTATCGATTCCATCGGTTCAAGCCACGCGGCGCAGAACAATGAAACCGTTGTTGTTCTCGTAAATCTCTAACGGTTTCCACTCAGGATAAGTTTCTAAATATTCCTGAATCGCAGGCACCAGTTCATGCCCGTAGCTCACAGTGTCATGAAACGCGATGTACTTTTTAACTTTGTGAGCGTGGAGCCGCAGTTCTTTACTCAAACACGCATACGAATGATCCGAGTCAATAAACAAAAAGTCTACTGAGTCAAATTCAGCGTCAAACGAACTCTGCTCAACTAGCTTGCAGTCAATCTTTTCCTCGCGACCGGCGGCAAATAAAGCCTCAGCTTCAGGCTCAATGGTCGTATCGTAGCTCACCAGACTCTTGGGTCGAGCTGCGATCAATGCGCGGCTGCTGTGTCCGTAGCGCACACCAAATTCAATAACTGTATCGCACTTACTCGCGTACCGAAACAACGTGGGTAGGTGTTCGTTGATGTCTGTCTCAGCGTTGCAGCCGTCGAGAAAGTGGCGAACGGTAGGCAGCATAACCCGTGGGCAGCGTTAATATAGTGCCACTATAACGCCTACTCACTACGTGACTACTTATTTCTGGGGTCCGGAGAAACGACTTATCGTTCCGACTCCCGAGTTGGCATTCCTGATGCACGACGACGATTCCGGTCGTTGTCAAATGCACCAAGTTGGTGTGCCCGAACTCACCATCATCCAGTGGGCGGCCAAACAGTTCGGCAATAAATCTAAAAAATTTATCGATTGTGGCGCACACATGGGCGCATATTCAGTCCTGCTCGCAGATGAATTTGCAGAAGTCCACGCGTTCGAAGCACAACGCCGTACCTTCTTTCAACTGTGCGGAAACCTGTTCATCAACGAAAAAACCAACGTCACCCCGTACAACAAAGCCGTCACCGATCCAGCCGGTGCAAACCAAAAAACAGACCTCAACGTGGTGTCTGAAGATGGCGGCGGTTCGACCATCCGCATGACGCAACCCTCTCAGCCTGTCTTAAGTAAAGAACGAGTTGAGACAACTACGATTGACCACTACCACTTTACCGATGTCGGTTTGATCAAACTCGATATTGAAGGTAATGAACTCAATGCGCTGCGTGGTGCCCGCTATACCTTAGCCCGCTGCAACTTTCCGCCGATCATTTTTGAGGCCAACACGGACGATTGGTACGCCCAAGAGAAAGAACAACTGTTTGGATTCCTCGGGACAATGGATTATCAAATTGCAGAGATCCGCCCCTTTAACAATATGTTTGTTGCCGTGCCAAAAACGTCAAACGTGCAGATCAACCACGGTTGATCCAACCCTTCTGCGCCGCAGCGGTATACGGGCAACCAATCGGAGTTTGCCGACGATGTTGCATCGTTTGAACAAAAGACGACGCTTCGTGCAGCGAGTCATGTGTACCTGTATCTAACCATACGTGACCATCCTCTAAAAGCTCAACATATAACTCATTGTCAGCACAATACAGATTATTTAGATCCGTAATCTCGTATTCGCCCCTGTCTGACTTAGATATACTCTTAACGCGCTCACACACTGTATCATCATAGAAATATAGCCCAGTCACCGCGTAGTTACTCGGCGCAACTTTTGGTTTCTCGACGATACACTTAACGCGTTTTTCAGAATCAAACTCGACAACACCATATCGGTTAGGATCCTTGACCTTATACCCAAAGACTGTGGCACCCGAGGTTCGCGCTTGCGCCTGAGCAAAACACGAATCAAGAGGGCCGTGAAACAGGTTATCGCCCAAAACCAATGCCGAGCCACGTCCAGCGATAAACGATTCGGCAATCAAGAAAGCTTGAGCAATACCATCAGCCTTAGGTTGTTCGGCATACCGAATAGAGATACCCCACTCCCCACCATCACCTAATAATTTTTTAAATAATCCAGCATCTTTTGGCTTCGTAATAATCAAAACATCTTGAACACCCGCGCACATCAACGTGCTTAACGGGTAGTAAATCATGGGCTTGTCATAAATGGGCAGCAGTTGTTTCGAAACAACCTTAGTTAAAGGTGCTAAACGCGTGCCGTTGCCGCCCGCCAAAATAATTCCGCAGCGTTGATCAGCCATTGTTGTACTGCTCGATATACCAAGCCACGGTTTCGCGTAAGGCGTCGTTGTACTCGAAACGCGGTTTCCAGTTCAGTTCTGTCTCGATCTTCGTGGGGTCAATCGAATACCTAAAATCGTGCCCAGGACGATCCTTTATGTAATCTATATACATCCGTCTAGTACTACAGTCCACACCGGACGACCTAAAAATACTGAAGATGTCGTAAACCAGATCCACATTGCACTTCTCGCAACGCGTGCCGACGCAGTAAGTAGAACCAACCTGACCCCGCTCAACACAGGCCAGAATC
>Ga0194130_10005936_pt1 | contig 14395 bp, 9 predicted proteins | sample TA2KigsurfametaG_FD_160084 | JGI IMG/M metagenome (GOLD analysis project Ga0194130, IMG submission 160084) | Freshwater microbial communities from Lake Tanganyika, Tanzania - TA2015050 Kigoma 12 surface | ecosystem: Environmental > Aquatic > Freshwater > Lake | place: Tanzania: Lake Tanganyika... | reverse complement strand
GCGCGAGCGAATCGGCCTCAGAGGTGGTAAGCCCGCTTGCCGGTTCATCAAGCAGCAGCAGGCGTGGTGCTGCGCCCAGTGCGCGGCCAAGCTCGACCCTGCGACGCATACCAAGCGATAGTTCGCTCACCGCGCGATGGGCATGCCCGTGCAGTTCCAGCGATTGCAGCAGCTGCTCGGCGCGGTCGTGTGCGGCCCGCTCGGCGCGCCTCATCCCGGGCAATGCGAGCGCGTGCGCAATCCACCCGGCACGGTGCCGCACATCGGTTCCTGCCAGAACATGGTCGCGAACCGACATCGAGTTGAATAGGGCGAGGTTTTGAAACGTGCGCGTGATGCCCAGTGCAGCCAAGGCATGCGGGGGCTTTGACAGAATCGACTGTCCGTCAAACAGAATCTCGCCCGACTGCGGCGTCTGAAGGCGACTGATGCAGTTGATTAGCGTGGTCTTGCCTGCGCCGTTTGGCCCGAGCAGGCCGCAGATCTGGCCTGAGGGAATGTCGAAGCTGACATCATCGAGCGCGACGACGCCGCCAAACCGCATTCGCAGGCGGTCAAGCTTCAGGAGCGATGACACTGAGAGCGGGCTTCGCGGGGCAGGGTCAGGCGGCTGAGGCGTCAGACGACATCACCGTGCAGGAAGGCCTATTGCGGCTTGATGCCGGCACTTCGAATCACTTTGCCCAGCGCATCGGCCTGCGAACGAACATAGGCCGCGAACGCTGAGGGCGAGTTGCCAACCGCTTCGAACCCAAGCTTTTCCAGGCGATCCAGCACGCCCGGATCTTGCAGCGACTTCACCGTGTCCGCATGCAGTCTGGCGATGATCTCAGGGGGGGTGCCAGCCGGCGCCACCAGCCCGAACCAGGCGACGATTTCGTAGCCCGGGAGGCCTGCTTCAGCGATGGTCGGCACATCGGGCAGCTGACGGTCGCGCTTGGGCGAGGTGACCGCGATGGCGCGGATTCGGCCCGACCGGATGTGGTTGATCGCTGCAGGGATGTTGTCGAAGGTCATGTCAATCTGGCCGGCAATCAGATCGTTCAGCGCCGGCGCAGCGCCCTTGTAGGGCACCTGCGAGAGCTTGGTTCCCGCCATCAGGTTGAACATCTCAGCGGCGAGATGGCCGGTTGCGCCAAATGCCGCAGTTCCGTAAAGGAGAGGTCTGGGGCTTGATTTCGCAAGCGCGATCAGTTCAGGCACCGTTTTCGCGGCCAGACTGGGGTTCACCACGATCACGTTGCCCGATACGGCCACCAGCGAAATCATGGCCAGGTCACGCTGCGGGTCGTAGGGCAGGTTGGCCCGCATGAAGGGCTGGGTCGCGAGCGTAATGCCTGACATCATCAGCGTGTAGCCGTCGGCGGGCTGGCGCACCACGTATTCCTCGGCGATGCTGGTGGTGGCACCGGCGCGGTTTTCGATGACGGTGGGCTGCCCCAGATGATCCGCCAGCTTGATCGCAACCGCGCGGGTAAGCAGGTCGACCGTTCCTCCGGCTGAAGCCGGCACCACGATCCGAACCGGACGCGACGGGTAACTCTGCGCGATTGCGCTGGACACGCAGAAGGCCGATAACAGAGCACCGAGCACGATTCGAAGCATCATGGATCTCCGGTTGGGTTGAGATGCGACTCTAGCTGAGGCGTGTTCGGCTGTTAAGCGTGTCATGCGTTCCGGATCCGGGCGGCGAGCGCCGTGGCGCTGTTACGCAGCAGATTCTGATCGGCCCCGACGGCCACAAACAGGCAACCCTGGTTGACATAGTGGCGGGCAAGCGCCTCATCGCCCGTGAGAATGCCCGCTGCTTTGCCGCAGGCCCGAATCCGCGCAATGGCGCGATCGATCGCGGCCAGCACCTCGGGGTGCTTTGGATTGGCCAGATGTCCCATCGCGGCCGACAGGTCGCCCGGCCCGATGAAGACGCCGTCTATGCCATCGACTCCGGCGATCGCCTCAAGATTCTCCAGGCCCTGGAGCGTTTCGACCTGTACCAGGACGCAGAGTTCATGGTGGTTGCGGTGCGCATAGCCCTGCACCCGGCCGTAGTGGCTTGCGCGCGGCGCGCCCGCATAGCCGCGCACGCCCAGCGGTGGATAGCGCGTGTAGGCCACGGCGTTACGCGCCTCCTCCTCGGTCTGTACATACGGCACCAGGAGGGTCTGTACGCCGATGTCGAGCAGCCGCTTGAAGGTGACCATGTCATTCCAGGGCGGGCGGACGATCGGTGCGGCGGTGCCGCCTGTCATCGCCTGCAACTGCGCGAGCACCTGCTGCAGATCGTTGGGCGAGTGCTCCATATCGATCAGCAGCCAATCGTAGCCACAGTGCGCGAGGATTTCGATGCTGATGGGGCTGCACAGGTGCGACCACAGACCGATCTGTGCTCGATGCGCGTTCAGTGCCTGCTTGAAATGATTGACGGGCAGATCCATCACAGCTCCCTGGTGGCGTTGAGGTCCGTGAGCTTAATGGATCGGGCCCACCGCTGCGACACCTCTGTTACCGTGACGATAACCCGGCGTCTTGAGGCTCGTTTGCAGGCTCGCGCCACCTTCATTCAGACAGGAGTCGTTCAATGATCGGACAGGACGCATCACCGAGCCTCAGTGCGCTTGATGGAATCTGGCGATTGGTCGAAGCGCTCGCGTGGGATGAGCATGGTGCGCCGCTCCCACCGCCCTATGGTGTACGAACGTTTGGCACGGTCCAGATTCAGAATGGCCGAATGCTCGCAGTGCTCTGTAATGGCGATGCGGATATTTCTAACGGACGCCCGCGCGAATATGTGTCGTACGGCGGGCCCTGCCAATTCTACGGTGAAGTGTTCGAGACGCAGGTGGAGCTCTCAGCGCGAGCCGACTGGCTGGGCGGCGTTCAGCGCCGCGAGGCAGCGCTTCAGGGAGATCGCCTGGTGCTCAGGCCGCCACTACGCGACTATGGCGGTATCGTGCAGCGGCGTGAGCTGATCTGGGAGCGGGTCTGGCGGCCCGCACACGTCTGAAGGTGACACGCCCGGTGGCGGCGCTGCCGGACCGCCAACGGCGATCAGAGATCGCGCAGGCCGCTTTGTCTGCGGGTTACGCGAGCAACTGCCGCTTCCATCAGACCCGACTCTTCGGACATCAGGGTGAAGGCCTGCCTGGCTCGGGTAATGCCGGTGTAGAGCAGCTCGCGCGTCAGCACCGGGCCGCCGCGTGCCCCAAGCGCCAGCGCGACATGCTCAAACTCTGATCCCTGGCTCTTGTGAACCGTGGTGGCAAATGCGGTCTCGACGTTGGCAAGCCGGCTGGGCGATATTGTCCGAATGCCGCCTGTGGCCGCGAACACGACGCGAAGCCGGTCCGGGGCGCCTGCGGCAGGCAGTACGATCCCGACGTCACCGTTGTAGATACCCAGAGACGGCTCGTTTCGCGTCACCATCACCGGTCGCCCGACGTACCACGTGGCCTGCGGCTGCAGCAGCCCGGCCCGCGCAAGGCCTTCTGCGATCGCCTGATTCAGGCCGCTTACACCCCATTGACCGTCGCGGATGGCACACAGGACGCGAAAGCGATCGAACGCGACAAGAACATCGAGCGCCCACTGCGTGTAGGGCCCGGTTTCAGCCGGCGCAGTCTGCGAAGCGAGCCGCTCGAGGTAGTCGCGGTAGCACGCACGTGCGCCGTCCCGGCCGCTGACAGCCAACGTCACGACAGCCTCAACCGGTACGCGCTCAGCGGCAAACAGGGCGCCGTGGGGATCTGCCGCGAGCAGCGCCGCAGCCTGCCTGGGGTCCGCCTCATCATTGACCGCGCGGGCCAGCGCGCCAATTGGACCGGTGAAGCGCCGACTGTGGCGCAGCATGACGATTTGCGACGCAAGCGGCGACGTTGCACCCGGCTCTGCCGGTATGCGCTCTCCGGTGGTTGCTTCGATGTAGCGTGCGGTCTCAGGCTCGGGGCCTGCGTGGTGCGCGGCGCTACACAGATCGCCCAGCACCGCACCGGCTTCAACCGATGCCAGCTGGTCCTTGTCGCCCAGCAGCACAAGTCGTGCGGAGTCGGGCAGTGCGTCAAGAAGCGCTGCCATCATTTCAAGATGCACCATGGAGGCTTCGTCCACGATCACCAGGTCGACAGCGAGCGGACTACCCGCATGATGGCGAAACTTTCTGCTGTCCTGAATTGCGCCAAGCAGCGCATGCAGGGTTCGAGCCGGACCAAGTTGCGCGCCAAGGTCCGCGAGATCAATCCGATCGGCCAAAGCGCCTGCCAGAGACTGCAATGACTGATCGATGGACTGGCGCAGGCGCGCGGCCGCCTTGCCGGTTGGTGCAGCCAGCGCGATGCGCAGTTGAGCGGGCTGCGGATTGACAGCGGCCAGAAGCGCGAGCAGACGCGCCGCGGTGGTGGTCTTTCCGGTACCAGGACCACCCGTGATGATGGTGATTCGGCCCCGGGCTGCGATCGCACAGGCGATTCGCTGCCAGTCGGGGACTGGCTGCTGAGGGACGCCGGGTTCACGCGGTTCCGAGCGTGCGATCGGCTCGAACAGGCGATCGATCCAGGTTCGCACAAGCGGCTCGTCGACCGCATCGCGGCAGGCACCACGGCGGCGGACCGCGGCGGCAACCGCCTGCTCGTCGGACCAGTAGCGACGCAGATACAGTCTTGGTGCATCGCCGGTTGGATCAAGCACCAGCGGCTCGCCGCCATCGGGCTTGAGTCCGATGGTCTGCACCACACAGCTGGCCCGGATCACATCAAGCCAGGTTGATGTCTCAGAGGGCAGTGCTGCCCAGAGCACTCGGGTCTGCTCGATGGCCTCGGGCGTCCAGCCAAAGATCTCGGCGTCGGGGCGACAGAGGGCGGCGAGCGGCAGACAGCTGTGGCCCATCGCTTCGACACGGCTCAGCATGGCCGCCGCCACGGCAAGCGCTGGCCCACGGTCGGGGTCGAAGCTGACGACAAAGCGAGCGAAAGCGTGATCAAGCTGTCGCAGGTGACCCGCACGGCTCAGGTCGGCGAGCAGGTGCATCACCATGGCTCGGCGGCGCTCTCAAACAGCGGATCGAGTTGGCCGATGAGTGTCAGCACCTGGGCGTTTGCGGGAATCGCATACTCGCCAGACACCGGACCATCAATCCCTCGGATGAACCAGAACAGCGCACCGCCCAGATGTTTCTCGGGCCGGTAGGTGCTGCCCATTCGTGTGCGCAAAAGCCGGTGCAGCGCGAGCAGATACAGCGCAGCCTGAACATCGTAGCGGTGCCTGGCCATTTCCGACTCGAGCGCGGTGCGGTCGTAAGCGTGTCCGTCTGGCCCAACGCGGTTGGTCTTGTAGTCAAGCACCCAGTAGCGGCCCTGATGTTCGAACACCAGATCGGCAAAGCCCATCAGCATGCCATTGAGTTGCCGCGGCGGCAGTTCCGGCCGCGCCAGGCCCCCGAGCAGCGCCCGCTGACAGAACGCATCGACCTCGGTGGCACGCAGGTGCGTGGCGGGCATCCAGAACTCCATCTCTGGCAGCCGTTGCCGGAGCTCTGGCAGCGCCGCGCCCAGGATGGGCAGCCGGGTCTGCAACAGTGCAAGTAACCAGCCTAGAACCCCCTCATGCCATTTGCCCCAGCCCGACCGCTCGCAGCGTGCCGCCAGCTGGCGTTGAGCGGTGGGGTTGTCGGCGAGCGAAAATCCCTCGCGGTCCAACCATTCAAGCAGGCCATGAATGAAGTCGCCTGCTCTGGCCCCGCCGGGCAGTCGATGCCAGGGGGCAAAGTCGGCAGGCATGCGCGGCGCGAAGGCAGGGTCGGGCAGTCCTGCTTCCTCGTCGGCGGCCCGGCTGCGATAGGCCGCTGGCGCAAATGCAGTGCTGTCCAGATCCCGTGCAAGCAGTGAATAGCTGCCCGGCGACCAGTGCCGTTCAAAGTTCGCCGCATAGGTCGCTTGTTCGCCCAAGGGGCGCAAGTCGCGGGGCGCAGCGAGCATGGCGCAGTCGCCGACCTCGGGCATGGCCTCCAGCGCAATCTGGCTGTTGAAGCGTTCGTGCGCGTCGTGAGCCAGCACCTGAAGCTGGGCCAGCCAGCCGGCCGGGTCGCGCGGCTCGGGTCCGCCCAGCAGCCGCCCCGCAGCGCTATGGTGCGTGATGCACTGCGCGCTGTTGCCGACTTTCAGCAGGCCAAACCCCATCCAGACAGCGTATCGCGCCCGGGTCACTGCAACATAAAACAGGCGGAGATCCTCGCGCAGCCGTTCAAGATCGGCCTGTGCGATATCGGCGTCGTCATAGTCAAGCTTCAGCTGTCGCTCGCCCACCTGGCCAGGCAGCACCACGAACCGCGTGTCCTTGCGACTCACCCGCTTGCCGCTGCAGGCAAACGGCAGACACACCAGCGGATATTCGAGCCCCTTGCTTTTGTGGATGGTGACCACGCGGATCAGATCGGCATCGCTCTCGAGCCGCAGCAGGTGCTCGTCGGCGGCGGTTGACCCGGTGTCGGCAATGCTGCTGCCAAGCCAGCGGATCAGCGCCTGCTCGCCTTCGAGCTCGGTGCTTGCCTGTTGCAGCAATTCAGCCAGATGCAGCACATTGGTGAGCCTGCGCTCCCAGTCGGCCAGCCGCCGCCACCGCTCGGGAAGACTGAAGTCATGCAGCATCTTTCTGAGCATTGCCAGGATGCCGCGCTCATTCCAGACCGCCCGCAGCCAACGCAGCTGCTCGCAGCGCAGATCGAATACCTCGTCGTCGTTCGAAAGTTGCTCGAGCTCGGAAAGCGATAGGCCAATGGTCGCCGTTGCCAGCGCGGACCGAACCAGCGACGCGTTGGACGGTGCGGCCACCGCGCGCAGCCAACGCAACAGATCGCTGGCCTCGCCGGTTGCGAACACCGAATCACGCTCAGACAGATACACCGACGCCACGCCGCGCCTGCGCAGTTCGCTGCGTACCGCATGGGCCTCAGTACCCGTGCGCACCAGCACCGCAATATCTTTCGGGCGCAGTCGAGTGAAGGCGCGCGCCGCATCCTGAAATCCAGCCCGGTCGTCGTTGAGCCAGCCCACGATGCGCTCAGCACAGCGGGCGGCAAGCCTCGCCCGGCTGGCCTCGTTGGATCGAACCGCCAGGTCGTGTTCAATGGTGATCGGCGCAAGCGCTCCAGCGGCGGTGACCAGTCGATCGGGGCGGCCTTTTGCGCGAACACGCTCGAATGGCATGGGGTTATGACTACCATCCGAGAACAGAAACGCTCCGCTCAGGCCTGGCGCTGCCGATGACAGGGCGGTTGGCCTCTCCGCGTTAAGCTCACGATTTTCGGCGCGGTCGAACCAGCTGTTCACCGCGTCCACCAGGTCCTGCGTGGAACGATGATTGGTATCCAGGGCGTAGTGACGACCATCGGTTGCTGTCCGTGCGCGCAGATAGCTGTAAATGTCGGCGCCTCGGAATCGATAGATCGACTGCTTCGGATCGCCAATCAGCAATAGCGCATGATCGGGGTCGTTGTCTGCGCAGCGGTAAAGGGCGTCAAAGAGTCGATACTGCTCTGGCGAGGTGTCCTGAAATTCGTCAATCAGCGCAACCGGGTAGCGGGCCAAAATGCTGTTCCGAAGCGACTCGCCCTGCGGACCGTTGAGTGCACGTGCCAGACGCTCGACAATGTCGGCGAAACCAAAACTGCGCGTCCGGGTCTTCAGCACCGACAGCCGCTCGCCAACCTGCGTCGTCAGAAACATCCGGATGGGTGTTTGCGGCGAGGGCAGTCGGGCCATCGCGCGCAGCAGTTCGGCAAACGTCGCAAAGCCTTCGTGAAGCTCGATGGGTGGTGCGCCGGGCTGACGAATGGCCAGCAGGCCCTCGGGGCTCAGTCGCTGCTGCGCCTCTTTGGTAAGTTCGAGCTTGCGGGTTTGGGGCGCCCGCGCCCACGCAACGATGGCATCGATCCAGCGCCGGTAGTTTGCCGGGCGAAGTCGCGGCAGATTCCAGTGGGCACCAAAATCGCTCGTCTGCCAGTCGAGCCAGGCTCGCAGCGCTTGCGCCCGCTCGACCCAACCCACGCTCAATGCCGCAAGCGCCTGCGAGTGGGCGTCGGCCGCACGGTCGATACAGTGCGCAAGGGATGGGTCAGCGGTGGTCCAGGAGGGACGCTCGGCAAGCAGCTTGGAGGCCTCGTTGACCAGGGCGTCGACATCCTGATAAACCGCGAGCAGTCGATCCAGCGCCTGCCCGGTCAGCGGGTAGCAGTGCTGCCGCCAGGTGTCATGCGCGGCTTCGCGCAGAAGCGTTCGCTGATCGGCAATCAGTGCCTCATCCAATGAGTTTCCGGTGTCAAACGCATGGTCACTCAGCATCCGCTGGCACCAGGCGTCGATCGTGAACACCGCGCACTCATCCATCGCTTGGCAGCACGGGCAAGTTGCCAGGCCGTATGTTCACGCAGACCCGAATCGGCGTAGAAGGCCATCAGGCGCTGTAGAAACTGATCGTCTGCGGCGGGTTCCGAGTGGCCTCTGAAACACTGCTCCGCCTCGATCAGGCGCTTACGGATGCGGTCAGAAAGCTCGCGCGTCGCTGCACGCGTAAAGGTCATGACCAGGATCTCGGAAGGCATCAGCGCTTTCTGGAAACCCGTGCCGGGCTCGCCTGCTTCGCCGTGGCCCAGCACCAGGCGCAGGTAGAGCGATGCGATCGTCCAGGTTTTCCCGGTTCCCGCACTCGCCTCGATCAGGCGGCTGCCAGAGAGCGCTAGCCCGTAGGCATCGAGCACCTGTGACATCAGCGCGCTCCGCTTACGTGGGCGCTGCCGGAATCCGGCAGCGGATCATCCAGGGACGTAGCGGCCGCCGGATGTTGAGTAGCCGTGACATGCGTTGCGATCCACTCCGGAATCGCGGCGTACAGCGTCGAAGCATAGGTCTGGAAACGACCGTCGCTCGTAAGCGACGAAAAGTCAGGAAAGCATCGCGCGAGAAACGGGTCGTCAACTTCGCCGCGAGAAAACTCTCCCCCCTCATAGGCCGTTGCCGCTGCATCAAGCGGGTTCTTGAGCGCGGTGACATATTCGAGGGCGGTCCGCACAGCCACCGGAAGCGGTTCGGTGAGCGCCTGCGCGCGCAGTTCAAGAAGGGCGAGCAGCTGGCGCCTGGCGGACTCGGGATCGGTCGGACGAATGGACAACGTGGCATCCCGTGCGATGACCAGTGCATGTCCCTCAACCTGGGCCGCACTCGCAAGCAGCGATTGCACCCAGACCTCAATCAGCCGGTGCGGCAGCACCTGAGACTCTCCAGAGCGCTTCAGGACCTCGCCAGATGCGATACGAATCCACACCGAAGCGGGGTCGGCGCAATGGCCGGCATAGCGCTGATCGAGTGACGCTTCAATCACCGTGCCCCGATCATTGAATGAGGCTGTGACCGGATGCAGCACGTTGGGGTAACTGAGCCGCGCCGAGCGCCACGCGGCAATCATGGGCTCGACCAGCGCCTGAAGGTGATCGCTCTCCTGCTCACCCGGTCCCCCCAGAGGCAGTGCACCCGCGCGTTGAAGTCGATCGATCTGGCTGCGGATCGCGAGCGACAGATCAACCTGCTGCAAAGCGTCAGTCGACCATGCGCGCAGTGGCGTGAGGGTGTGCTCGATCACCTGGTCGATCAGCTGGTAAGTGTCGAGCGCGTTAAGGGTAAAGGGCTCCTCATCAGGCAGCGATTGCGCATTGGCATCAAAATAAATTCCAAGCTGCTGCTGAAAATAGGCGCGTGGTGGATTGGCGAGCAGCTTGGCAAGTTGCGTGGCCGATACCTTGGCGGCGGATGGGCGCTGGTCTTCAGGCGTGCGGGGCCGATGGGCTGATGTTTCAAGGCCGGTAGCCGGAATGTGCACGCGCCGCCACTCGCCTGCGTGTGTGACAAGCGGTGCGCCGGCTTCGAAATATCGCCTGCTGAACGCCTGCAGTGGATGCTCAATCGTGCGCGCCGCGACGGCATCGGGCGACCACCCGGCAGCCAGGTAGTGTCGCAGTTGGGAAACCAGGACCGACGGCGGCTGGTGTGTGTCATCGCGAACGCTGCGGCCGCTCCAGCTCACATAGAGCACGCGCCGAGCCGACAGAAGCGCCTCAAGCATCATCTGACGATCGTCATCGCGCCGGGCGCGGTCGCCCGGTCGACGCTGAGACGGCAGCGCGATCAGATCAAAATCAGGGCGATGCGAACGGCGCGGATAGTCGCCATCGTTCATGCCGAGCAGGCACACCACTTCAAACGGAATCGCCCGCATCGGAACCAGTGTGCAGAACGTGATGCCGCGACCACGAAAGCGGCGGGCAAGAAGCGGCGCATCGAGCCCGTCAAGCCAGGCGTCTGCCGCAACCGATAGCGGCACGTCGGTATCAAATGCCGCCGCAGCACAATCATCGGTCCACTGCGCAAGCGCGAACTCGAGCGCGTCAAGGCTTGCGCGATCGGCGTCTCCGGTGGGCTTGATCAGGTCGGCCAGCAGCGCGCGGAAACGTTCGGCCCAGCCCGCAGGGTGGGTGGGCGCGCAACCCCATTGAAGCCATCGCACAAGCGACTCCACCAGACTCGCCAACGCGCCCACCAGTTCCGCGTCAAGACCACCGATCTCGCCGTAGGGCTCGATGTCCCGGAAAACCTGACCGGCTCCAGCGCTTCGCATGCCCACCGCATAGCCCATCAGCATTCGATTGAGCCCAAAGAGCGCCGTATGCATGTCGCCCGCAGCATCCAATCCCAGGGCGGAGCGTTGCGCGCGGTTGAGCCCCCAGCGGATGCCTGCGCCCTGCATCCAGGTGGCGAGCCGCGGCACGTCCTGCGGGTCAACCTCAAAGCGCGCGGCAATGGCGGGCACTTCGAACAGTGCGCATAGCTCGGACAGGGTGCAGCGCGATTCATTGAGCCGGGTGACCCACTGAAGTGCCGCAAGCAGCGGGTTGCTGCCACGCGCGGACAGGTCGGTGATATCGAATGGGATGTGGCGAGGGTCGTGATCTGCGTATTGCCCGAACACGGCCCGAATTGCAGGCGCAAAGCGATTGATGTCCGGAACCATCACGACAACGTCGCGCGGCCGAAGCGGCCGGTCGGCGGTCGGGGTGGCGAGCAGATCGAGCAGCTGATCGTGCAGGACCTCGAGTTCCCGCACCGGGCTGTGCGCGATGTGGAACACGATGGATCGGTCATCGGCCAGTGGGGCCTGCTTTGGATGGCTGTCGATTGGCAGCAGCTCCCGGATGTGGCGCTGCACCTGCTGGAGCAGCGTTCCGTCAGCGGGCTCAGCCTCGTCGAACAGGTCGATTCGCGCCAGGTTGAAGCGTGCCTGCGCCTGCCCGGCATCATCAAATTCATCGAGCAGCCGAATGAAATCTCGCGATTGCCGCCCCCAGGCTGCGAGCAGGGGGTGGGCGTAGCGATGCAGCTGTTCGAGCGCTTGTGCCGACAGGTCCAGACCCGCACGGTTCGGATGTCTGCGCCGCGCGGCGCGCAGCAGCTTGTGGCCCTCGATGATGTCGGCCCAGTAATGTCGACACGGATTTGGAACGGCGAACACCACCTGACTGTGTCGGGACAGCGCCCCCAGAAGGCGTAGTGTCGGGTAGGCAAGGTGGGAGAGCCCGAACACGGTGACTCGCTGCGGCAGCCTCGCCACCAGCGGGTCATCGGCTCGCGATTTCAGCAGCGTGTCGATCACGCGCTCATGCACATGCGGGCGGATCAGCGCGTGCTCTTCCGGTTCAAGCGTTGCCAGAACGCGTTGCCAGAGGCTTGCCTGCCAATCCTGCGAGGCAGGAAAAGGCCTTTGCACGCCCGATGCATCGCCCAGCGTAGCGCGGCCGTCAGCCCAGTTTTCAAGCCAGTCAGGTCGGTGAACCTGGTACTGGTCGTATAGGTCTGCAATCTGCCTGGCGAGCTGGTAGCACCGCTCAGGATCACCCCCGGACAAATAGCTGGCGAGTGGCGCAAATACCTGGGCGTGGTCCGGGTCGGCGTGCAGGTCGGTGAGGAGTCGCAGCAACCGCCAGACCAGCGTCGCGTCGTCCAGAGGTGAGCGTTCGGGAACCTCGCCAGGCCCCAGCACGCGCCGGTAGAGCGCCCACTGAAACTGGCCCGGCAGCTGTAAATTGACCGCTGCGCAGATGCCGCTGCGCTGTGCAAGCGCCATCTTCAGCCACTCGCCCGTGCCATTGCTCTGGACCAGGAACACCTCTGGCTCGAGCGGCGCAAGGCGATAGCGCCCAATCAGCTCGGCCACCGTGTCGAACAGCAGCTCAACGCGGTTGCCGTGGAGGGCGAGAAAACCAGGCTTCAAGCGGTCGGAGTTCAAGGCAGCTGGACAACAGGGTTTTGGAAAGTGCCGATCGCAGGCTGGCGCCGTGCTGACAGCAGCGCACAATATCAGGCATGACGGCAAGGCGTGTGTTTGTGCTGGGTGCCACGGGCACGATTGGCCAGGCGGTGGTGCGGGCGCTGGTTCATCAGGGCGATGAGGTCGTGTGCCTGGTGCGTCCGGGGCACGCCGCGCGCGCTGCCAGCACTCCCAGCCCGCTGATTGGCGCGCAGTTGCGCGAGGGTCTTGCCACTGACGCGGCCAGCCTCCGGGAGCATGGCCTGCGGGGCGAGCGGTTTGATGCGCTCATCTCGTGTCTTGCTTCTCGAACCGGCGCGCCCGCCGATGCCTGGGCAATCGACCACCGGGCGCATAGCCAGGCATTGCCAATTGCCCGCGAGGCTGGAATTGGGCACATCATTCAGTTGTCGGCGATCTGCGTGCAGCGGCCGTTGCTTGCGTTTCAGCAGGCGAAGCTCGCTTTCGAGCGCGAGTTGATGGCCTCGGGATTGCGCTACAGCATTGTCCGACCGACCGCATTTTTCAAGTCGTTATCAGGGCAGGTTGATCGCGTTCGAGCAGGCAAGCCCTATCTGATATTCGGCGACGGTGCGCTGACCCGCTGTAAGCCCATCAGCGATGCGGATCTTGCGCAGTACATGGTGCGCTGCCTTCACGATCCGGCCATGCATGACAGGATATTGCCGATCGGCGGGCCCGGGCCCGCGCTTACGCCGCGCCAGCAGGGCGAGATGCTGTTTGAGAAGCTTGGCCAGCCACCGCGATTCAGGTCGGTGCCTGTGGGGCTGCTCGATGCGATCGTGGCGGGCCTTCGCATCGCAGGCCGCATTGCGCCACGACTGCGTGACAAGGCTGAGCTTGCCCGAATCGGCCGCTATTACGCGACCGAGTCCATGCTGGTGCTTGACCCGGACACGGGGCAGTACGATGAACAGGCCACCCCTTCAACCGGCACCGACACGCTGGGCCAGTTTTTTCAGGCGATCATTTCAGGCCGCATTGCACCGCCCGACCGGCGCGAGCACGCGGTGTTCTAGCGCAGCGGCCGGGCCATCAGCGTTTATCGCGAGAGCCTTGCCTTCACGGCATCTTCGTAGGCGAGAAGTGCCTTCACACTGGGGCGAGCCTCGACGCGCGCGCGATGCGCGGTGCAATTCGCAAAGCGCGACAGGTCGGCGCCAAATGCGCCGCCACGGCGAAATGTCCAGTAGAAATAAGCATCAGCGCAGCCAAAGCGCTCGCCGAAGAACCAGGTCTTGCCAGCCAGCATCTGCTCGGCAAGTTCGAACTGTTCGATCATGCCAAGATGACCGAGTTCCTTGACCCGCGCAGCCACGTCCGGCGCATCGCAATAGCGTTCGGGGCGCGCCTGTTGCGTAAGCTTGGGATGAATGCCCGACCCGCACCAGCCCATGACTGACAGCGCATGGATGTACTGCATCGGATCGGATGGCATCAGACCCGCCTGCGGGAACTGACGGTCGATCCAGCACTGGATTGCCACGTTCTCGGTGATCACTGTGCCGTCGACGATCAGCGCCGGCACCTTGCCCTTGGGGTTGATCTTCAGGTATTGCGGCTGGTGGTGCTCGCCCGCAGCCATGTTCAGGTCTAGCGTGTCAAAGGCAGCGCCCGCTTCCTTGAGCAGGATGTAAGGGGCAATGGCGCAGGCGCCTGGTGCAAAAGCAAGCGTGATCTTCATGGCGGATAATCGCTGGTAATGAGTCAGGTTGTCATTATCGGCGCGGGCGTGGTCGGCGCCTGTTGCGCGCTTACGCTGCTCTCCGACGGGCACGATGTTACCCTCGTTGAGCCTGGCGAGCCCGGCGGTGCGCAGTCGGCCAGTTTCGGAAACGGGGCATGGCTCAGCACGGCATCGGTTGTGCCCATGTCGCTACCCGGCCTCTGGCGCAATATTCCTCGCACCCTGCTCGAGCGCGACGGGCCGCTGGTCATCCGGGCGTCGGCGCTGCCGCGGCTTGCGCCCTGGCTGCTCAGGTTCCTGGCTGCCGGATGGCGCATTGAGGCGGTTGAGCGAACCGCGCGCGCGCTC
>Ga0194130_10005932_pt1 | contig 14404 bp, 11 predicted proteins | sample TA2KigsurfametaG_FD_160084 | JGI IMG/M metagenome (GOLD analysis project Ga0194130, IMG submission 160084) | Freshwater microbial communities from Lake Tanganyika, Tanzania - TA2015050 Kigoma 12 surface | ecosystem: Environmental > Aquatic > Freshwater > Lake | place: Tanzania: Lake Tanganyika... | reverse complement strand
TATTTTTTAATTCTTGAATTGTACCAGGGTTACCTAATACTATAAAAGGTTGACATCCTAGTATCGGCTTAAATATTTTTTCAGATAAAAAAATTGTTTCATTCTCAAATAAAGTCTCTGTAAGTACATTAACAAATGTATTTAGATGTAGGGTTTCATTAAAATTAAAAGCTAAGTTATATTCTAAATTTGAATCAACAAAAGAATCTTTACTACTATCATAATTTTTTAAGAACTCTATACCTACTTGTTTACCGTGTTCGTAATCATCAGAGATAAAACACTCATACCATTCAGCCCAGGAATTTACAAACCCAGCTTGTCCTGCAAATTCTAAATCTCTACTACCAAGACTTATTATAGAATTCTCTTTTAAGATAGGATCTTTCATTATCTCTGTAAATAGAGCAATCCTATGTGTTCTTGGTCTTCGATTTAATGAAAGAAATTTTTTAGGTTTTTTATATGTTTGTAAATACTCTATATTCTCTCGTAGTTTAATCCCAGATTGCTGATTGATATTAGTATCTAAAAAATCTTCTTTTGTAAACCACGGGTTAGCTAAAAAATAATTAAAAGCTATCGTTGTAAAGTTACTGTTAGCTGGTTCTATATACTTATATTTCAGGTTATTTGTTAATATTATAACATCATTCTTTTTAAAATTATACTTTCTTACAAATTCATTTACAGCTTTTATATCAACTTCATTGTAGAAATCTCCTTCAAAAAGATAACTTAGTATTATTTTAGCTTTTCCTTTTTTAATAGTTTCTAAAAGTTTATTAGAAAATTTGTAGATGTTTTCATCACTAATTTCTTTAAAAATTTTCGGATCTTTAACTAATATAGGGTACACGAAATTTTCAGCTGCTTCTATAAGGTTATCTACCGTATCGTGTCCGTATCCATAACCTTTATAATTAAGATCTTGTTTGAAAAACATTCCGTACACGTTATACTTTCTTAAGTCTCCATGAGTATGGGGTACTAGACTAGCCTCAACTAAAGCATTAGGTAAAGGATATTCTTTAATTAAACTCTCTATTTCTACATATTTGTCGAATCCAAACTTCATATTAATTTATGCTTTAGTCCTGGCCCGTTTAGATCTGATTCTTTTTTTAATAATCCAATCAAATCAATCATATCTTCCTGCTGTTGATTATCTGGTTCTATATAATCTTGTGAACCTGGGTTGTGCCATTGTGGATTAAGTACCCATCCTTCTTCTTTAGCTTTCTTCAGTACATCATGTACATATCTATTTGACTTAGCATCGTCTCCATCTATAACGTCCTTGAGTACGTCTAGTTTAGTTTCCGGTATACTATCCCACCAAGTTTTGATCTCTGGAAATGCTTTAATTATATCTTTATTACGTCTTATATCATATTGAGCATAGAAAGATTTGAAATCTCTTTCTCTACTTTCTAAAGAGGAAGTAAAAGCATGACCTGTATCTACTTGTTTGATATATTCAATCAATCTTAAAATACCATCTCTCTCCATATCTAGTAGTCCGTTAGAACCTCCTTTCCAGTTTACTTCAAGCCACTTTTCGATATGGTTAGCTCTTTCTATCCTGACATGGACAGGTAATGTTACGATAGACTGAAAAGATGGAAAACGTAATATATTAAAAGACATAATAGCTGCATGTGCACCGTGTTTAGCTTTTAATTTTAACATCTCGTCCATAAACTCTGTAATTGAGAATAAACATAATCCGTTTATAGTCATCATAACGTTCACAGATTTTACATTTGCCTCTTCATTAACTCGGTACATATTAGTTAACCATGTCTCCCATTCAAGTCCGTATCTAATATATTCAGCTTGTAAGCCCGTAGCTTCACAAGATGTGTATAGGTTAAATTCTTTAAAACTATGAGTAGCTTCTATAAGAGCATCTAACAGTTCTTTCTTTTGACCTAAGTTTGAATTTACTGCAAAAGGAACTTCGCATTGAGGGTTACGTTTCCACCAGTCCATTAACTTCCAAAAGTCCGGGGACATTGTAGGTTCTCCTCCTGTTACTCTCAACTCTCGTAAAGAGAACTGTAATTCTGCTTCCCACCATTTCCAAAATGCTTCAATATAAGGATTACCTTCATTCTTTCTTCCATAAGGCATTGCATGTCTTCCATCATGTTGGAAAGCTCCTGCTCCGTCTGATACTAAATTTTGGTAAGGTCCAAACTTTTTAATATCGTTTTGCCATGTAGTTGAAAAAGAGGCATTACAGTATGAACATCCAAAATTACAATTAGGATCAAAAGCAATCTCAAGCGTCTTTAAATCAACATCTTCTGTATAACCTAATTTTCCTTTGGCTTGTTTTAGTTCCTCATCTGTATAGATTACTGATTTATAGACCCTATCTGATACTTTATCAGGACCTAAATCTTCTATCTTCCAACAGTACTCACATTCTTTAGGTCTCTCACCTTCCATCATCTGTTTTCTAATAGCTTTCTTGTAGGTGGTATTATGAATTGCTTTATACGACTTAGCAACTTCCTCTAAAGGTATTTTATGTGCAGGTGGGTGATGGCAACTAGCTGTTGTTCCGTTACCTAACCATATGGTAGCATTGTACCATTTAGCACCACAAAACGATTGGGATAATTTATTTATAACCCTTTCTCTATATTCTTGGAACGATTCATTGTCCCTTTTTGCGAAAACTCCCATTATATTTTATGTATAAAATTTAGGTTACCGGAAATATCAATAGACTTATCAAATATAAATTCTTCGAATATATGATGAGATAAGGTTCCTATTATTCCTTTTAATATAAATTCATGAAGATCTAAATCTACGTAATTAAGGTTAAAGTTATTTTTAGGAAAGTTTCCAGCGCCGAAAATAATATGCGGACTACTGTCTATACCAAAAACCTTATTAGTTAAATCTTCTTCATAAACTTTTGTACCATTAATAAATAAGCTTAGATTATCTTTTGGTAGGTGTTTAAGTTTGATTGTAGTCTCTTTACCAATATTTACCAACATAGGTAATTCTACATACTCTGTTGTGCTTTCTGTTGTACATACAAAAGTCATTCCTTGACCGTTTGGATGTATATCAAGCCCTGTATATTTAGGGAGTAAAGAAAAGAGAGTCATTCTTTCATTTGATAACTCGTTTAAAGTAAACTTAATTTCAAACTCAAAATAACAATCTCCTCTTAATACTTTATTACCAGGGTTTTCAGGAAACGTATCACAAATACTACTCGGCCAAAATACCCATGGTTCCCCTTTTTTTAATTTTAGCATAAAATTCGTTTAGTTCAGGGAATGTCTCTAGAAAGTTAGTTCCTCTTCTTTTATCTAATTCATCTACAAATATAACAAAATCTTTTCTATTTCTGTCTAAATCGAAATCTCCTTCCGAAATTGCATAATCATATATTCGTTTTATCTTTTGAATCTCTACATTTGAGAAACCGTAGTTCTCGTGTGTAAACTCTTTTATACCGTAATATAGTACTTTTTCTGCAGATTTCAAAATTAAATCTTTATGTTCCTTTTCTAAAATTTTTACTGAAAGATGTGTTGGCCATCTAAGATAGGAAGTATCTAGTTGTAATGCAGATACCCAGTATCTCTGTCCATTAGCATGTTTCTTTTTCATTTCAAAAGTTCTATCTATCAGATCATCGTAGCTAAAAACTGATAATGCATTAAAAGTTGCCATAATATTGATAGTAACTTTTGGCAATGTTGTCAAGATTTTATCTATATTTTGCCAGAACTTTTCGTAGTCTAACCCGTAGCGAGTATATTCAGCTTGGTTACCTTTAGCCTCACAGGAAGTAAAGATAGTTAACTCTCTTACTTTATCATTATCACATAAATCTTTTGCAATTTCGATAAACCTATCTATAAGGTTATCAGGTACTCCTAAATTTGAATTGATAGAAAGAGAAAGTTTTCTATTTTGGTGATAGTGATCCTGAATATATTCTAATACTTTAAAAGTATCTTTTGAGAGTAGAGGCTCTCCTCCTGTTATTCGAAAGGTATGTAAGTCTTTGTACAAATTAGGCCACCATTTCCAGAAAGCTTCTACATAGGGATTATCTTCTGATTGCTTATACGGCATCTCTCCTCTCGCCTTTATATTACTAACATCATTAAAATTGTAGCTAGTAGGATATGCACCGTGTCTCTCTATCTCTTCTACCCATTTAGAAGAGTATTGAGGACCGCAGTAAGCACATTTAAAGTTACAGGTATTTGAGAAAGATACTTCTACGTATCTAGGATTATAATCTTCTCTCCAATGGCTTTCGCTTATCTTATGAAACTGATCTATAGACCATGGTTCTGAGGATTTAAAAACTCTATCTGAGAATGAATTAGAACTCTCTTCTACTTTCCAGCAGTAATCACATTCAGAAGGTTTCCCTCCTTCTAACATTTCTTTTCGCTTTTGCTTTTTATAAGACGTGTTATGTAGTGCAGATGGATTTCTCTGTACTTCTCGTAAAGGTATTTTATGAGGTGAAGGGTGATGGCAAGAATGCGTCATTCCCATTCCTAGATGCATAGTTACTTGAGTCCACTTAGCTAAGCAGAATCCGCATCCAACTCCATCTAGTTTATTTTTTACTTCTTGTAAACTCATAAAGTTATATCTAACATTTTAGCCCAAGGAGTTAATTGCTTCTCTCCTACTAACTGGTATTGTACTTGTTTGATTCCGTCTTCCTTATGGTTGACCTGTCCTTGTTGCATCTGTAGAACGTACCTTCTTTCATTTGCAGCAGTAGTTTCACCTTTCACAAATTTGCCGTTTACGATACCTTCATCAGGATGAGGAAGACACCTAAACTTTCCTTCTACTCTGTATGGTATGATTGAATTAGGTATATTAAAATTATCTTCCCGTTCTTCTACTCCATAACTTTCTACAGTAGTTCTTACGTAATCGGCATCTAAATTTAAGACTAAATCTTGTTTATGTAAATTTAAATGTAAGGTAGCAACTTCTTGAGGAGTTAAAGCTCTATTCCAAGCAAACACTTTTGCTATATCTCCTTTAAAATACTTTACTGGATTACCTTCCTCTAAAGAAGGAGTCATTCCTAAATATGCTGCACTTGTTCCATAGCTTTTTAACTTACCTATCCATTCAAGAGGTGAAGGACTGCCGAAGCCTCCTTTTGAATCTACCTCTGTTCCGTTTAAGTATAAATGAGCTGTACTTGTATTTTCATTAACTACTGCCGTAACCCAGCTCCACTGATTATCGTATCTTTTAACCCACATGTAGTTATGATTGTTAAAGGTATTCCAAAACGTAAAGGTCATTGCTCTTGAGTTATTAAATGAAATACCGTAATCGTATCCTGGTAATCTAAAAATAGGATACTCTACATACCGGTTAGCTTTATCTCCTAACAAAAAGATAGGGTTTTTTTCAGGTTGTTGAAATGCTCTTACAAGTACTGATATAGTATGGCTACCTGTAGTAAGTCCTCTTATCTCTCTATGAAAAGGAATCTTTATATAAGAATCTTCTCCGTTAAATCTCCAATACTTATGTTTTAATGCTCGAGGACCTAAATACGTATTTCGCGTAAGACCTTCTACATAACATCTCCAAAAGAGATCATCATCTTCCATTCCCCAGTCCCAGTAGTTATTAGAATATCCGTTAGTAGCTTCTACATGTTCCTTTGTAAATAAAACGGCGCCGCCAAAGTATTCATGATACTTAAGTTGATAATCCATTTGTGAAATTTTAGTAGCTATATGGCGAGGTCCTTTTTCAGGATATGAATAATCACAATCTTCTTCTGGGATCATATCAATATCATGCCATACGATATAGTCACATCCGTCTTCGAAAGCATGTTTTGCAGCAATATTTTTTGTTACACCTCTATTAAATAATTTATCATCTACTTGATGACAAAAATACATTTGAAAATCTATACCCTGTTCTTTTAGGTATTTACCTACTTTAGGTACAAACTCATGTAAATGCATTTCTCTATTTCGATAAGGAACACATACACCTAATTTATGTTTTGTCATAATTCTACTACTAAATGATGATAATTATCTTTATTACTGTTTGAGAGAGTTCTATAACGTAACGTACTTATACCATCTGTCTCAAGAGTTAAACCTTGTTTAATCTTTTCATAGTGCCTCATTTGATTTTCTCTACTAGCCCAATTAACCCAATACCCATCTTTATATCCATTTTCTTTATGCTTTAATACTTTAAAAGTTCCATATCTTCTAGTAGGGACTAACTGAGTAAACTCTTGAGGTTGGTATGTTTCTACTAAGCCACAATCTATAATTTGACCGTCGTTACCGTTACCTGAAAGATCTTTAAGTGTATTCTCAACTGTATTTTTTCCGTCATAATATATTTCTAAATCTGTCTGTGGAGAGTAATCTCCAAATTTTTGGGTTAGTCCAAATCTGGAATTATTATTTAGGGTTTTAATTTCGCTAGAATTTAACTCTCTACTAAAAAGAGCAAATTCTGTAATATAACCGTAAAAGTATTTTTGCTTATCTTCACGTAAAGGGTTGCCGACACCTAGGTACATGTACTTTTCATCCCAGTATGGGTATAGTATATCTTTAATACCTTTTCTTCCAACTTTTTCTCCGTTTAAGTAAAATTCAATCTGCTTAGTTCTTGGATTGATTGTAACTATACTTTTACATGCAATTGGTGGTAGGTTTTTAGTATGTATAGAATGTGGTTCTCCACCTTTGTTAAAGGTTTCAAATTTATAAGTATTAAAGGAATTATACGAGAGGTTTAAATCTTGACCTGGGATAGAGTAAACTGCAAATTCATCTACAATTTCTCTCGGTGCTGATTTTATTCTATACGGTTTAAACGTAGTATATAATGTTAGAGGTTTTCTAAAATTACATACATTAGGGAATCTTACAAAAGAAGTTTCTCCATTAAATTCTAGACCTATTCCATTTATACCATTCTGTCTATAAAACCTATTACCTAAAGGTACTCCTTTTTCTCTACATCTAGCTAGTAGGTCGTTATCTTCAAAACCCCATCCCCAGTATTCGTTTGAATATCCGTTAATATCTTCAAACTGTAGTATAGGAAATAAAGTGACACCCCCAAAATAATCGTCTGTGATCGTTCTATGAATATTTTTTTCATATACAAACCTATTAGCCAATTGGGTTGGTTTGTCTACCGGACTATAATCTACTTTGATAGGGTGCATATCTACGTCATGAAAACATACGTAGGTACACCCTAGTCTTCTTGCTTTCTTAAATCCTATATTTAATAACTTACCTCTATTAAAACCTTTATCATCTTTTTGTTCGACAATAATCAGTTCATAATCAATATTTTGTTTTACTAGGTAGCTAGAAATTTGTAATTTAAAATCGAAAAGTTGCTTGGGTCTATCTCTATAAGGTACTATAATACCTAGTTTATCCATTTATAATTGGATCTTTTGGTGCTTGAAATTTATGAAATTCTGTTAAGTAGAATTGAATACGCTCGCTCCAATCATCCTTATCAACTTCTTCAAACCAAATAGTTAATGCATCCATCGATGCTGCAATTTTTTCTAATGCTCTAACTTTTCTTTCTTCTAAAGCAATTAAATCTAATTCGTCTTGTTTTACTGTTCTGTTCATATTGTAACAATTTTATCTCTTAGTAAATTCCATTTAGAGTAATCCATATAATCAATATATGAAAAATTATTTAAAGATTCAACTTTAAATGCAGGATTACATATATCAATTTTCCAGCCAGAGATTCGAATTGCATCGTGCATAACCCAGTATTCATGAGAATAGGCCCAAGGTTGTTCTAATTGCGCAACCTCTTTTATTCTCTGTATACAAGTCGAATCCCATTTAAAGTGGTGAACTTGAGTAAATACCTCTTCTATAGGAAACCTCTTTGGATGTAATTTTCCCCAACTGTTGGTACCGTCTCTAAACAAAGCGTAGTGTTGTCCGGAAGTAACATCTTGGTATCCTTTCATTAAAGTTACTTTATTAGGACAGGCATTAGACATTGGATATCTGAAAAATCCTGCATAGGGGAATGCTTTATGTATATCAGTATCTCTCTCTACTACAGGAAAAATTCCGTCAGGTCCTATTCTATCTAAAAAACCTCCTGTAATAAAATCGTAATTTTTTCTCTCACATTCTTTTATTATATCTTGAATACTGTAAGGGTATACCTGGAGCTCATCATCATCTGATACTATCCACCAATCGTCAGGTCTAGTCTGTTTAATAAAGTTATATACAGCAGTAACTCTTTCCCAATGATATTTCTCATCTGTTATTACTATATAAGGTTTAATACCTAGATCTAAAACCTCCTCTAATACTCCATCATTCTCATCTTGACGGTATACAGCTACGTATATTTTATCTACCATTCCTTCATAGTGTTTTAACATATGAGGAAGTAGATGAGTATTTCTACCTACAACTGTGACAAGATTAAGCATACTGTATAACTGTTATTCCTGAAGAAGAAGGTTTATCTTTTAATACTCCGAAATTATGTAACGATACTAAATTCCATTTCTTATCTTGCTTTAATTCATCTATCAGTTTAGAAGGACCGTCAAATCTATAATAATCTTTTTTAGCATCTTCTGAAACTATCAGAGTTTCTTCGTAAAGTGGATCTGTATCATGTAATACTATGATACCTTTAGGTGAAAGTAGATTAGAGTATAGCTCAAAATCGGACTTAACTCCTTCATAAGAATGATCTCCATCTATAAAAAGAAAATCTATCTGAATATCTTGTCTAACAAAAAAGTTATAATACGCGTCGATAGAAGTCGATTTGATAAGTCTCGGATAAAAATTGCTACGGAAGAATGAGGATTCTTCTTCAATATCGGTAGGACCACCAATCCCGTTACAAGCATCAACTAAGTAAGTAACCCCAATATCACCCCAATTGTAATCATTGTTTCCATCAAATATTTTCTGTTTATGTAAATCGATTCTAGCCTGAGTCATTATACGCGGAATATAACCACTGCCGCTTCCGATACATACACAAACCTTAGCTCTCATCATTTGAATGAGGCTATAAACTACTAACCCGTCTCCTAAGTGTTCTTCAGTTGCTCCATGAGTCCAACGGTAACTAAGAGGCTGTCCGTTATTAGTTGTTATATTGGTTTTAATATATTGTAAATCTACTAGCGACATTATCTACATACTAAAAATGACATATCTAGTTCTGGCATTTGAATACAGTTTTCTAATACTTTCATTTCTCTTTCGTAATTTTCTCCTCCCTGATCTTGTATTATCCAAACTTTTAATGGTCCGTAATGTTTAAAATACGTTTGTGATTCTTGGATTGGCCAAAGTCCTTTTGAGTGATCTTCATCCCATTCCCACTTTTGGCAATTCCAATAAGTAGAAATAATACTTCTTACCTTTTTATTTTCTCGCTCGAGAAGGTGACTCAATAGTAGTTGTTCTGCAAAAATTAAATACTGAGAGTGAGGTGCACCTAGTTTAGTAAATTCTTCCATAATATCTAAGCTCAAATTTGCATACATTCGAGTAAACTCAGGATCAGGGAGATAAAGAAATGAAACATTAACAGATTCCATTTTCCATCTAGCTTTATAACTTAATTGACTAACTAATGAATCTAACCCAGTTGGATAGTACCCCTGTCCTTGTTCAAAATTACATACATAATGTGTGTCTTTTTCGATTAGATCAAGAATAGGTTTATAGATAAGGGTATCGTTATCCATAAGAATAACCGGTTCGTTCTGTTCAGATAAAACCTCTAGTTTAGATGCTGCCCAAAAGACTGATCTATTTAATTTTTTCTTACGATTTATACGTTTAATATCATCCCAAAGGTATTTTATACCTAATCTATCTAGGTACTTACTGGTTAATTCATCACAGTAGAGTACACAGTTTGTACTAGGATGATTTTTCTTCCATAGTTTTACAGAGGCAATAAGAAGTACTGTATTTAGTTTACCAAATACTTTCTCGTCATCTTGTACATTTTCTAAGACCCAAATTACTTTCAAAACTAATTAATTAAAATATATACTAAAGTTACGAATTTATTCGCAGAATACCAACTTTTAGTTATTTGGATCTATATGGGTAGTTGTAAAGTATGCGTAATAGTTTGCGAAATCAGCATCAGAGGAGTTTCCAAAAGTAAATGTTGCTGATGTGCTAATAGTAGAACCTCCCCCTCCAGCACCTGTTCTCCATGAATTAAATGTCCATGGATAACTAGCTGTTGCTACTATCGTAATATTTGATTGATTAATGAAAAAGTTTTTTACAACAATAGAAGAGGATGTAGCAGATACTGAATAAGGTGCAGTTACGGCAACAGTACCCCCGGTTCCAGCCCAGATTTTACCTTTAAATATAGTTTGGCTTCTTATGGTGCTGACAGAAAAAGGTGCTGATCTAGCAGGATGCATGTCATTTTGAGATGTTGACAACTTTGTATTACTATCCGAGCTAATATTATTAGCCCAGTTATCGAAAGTCCCAAAATTTATATTACTAGTACCGTATGCTTGTCTTGACATCTTATTTAACTGTTTCGATATTATCTATAGGAAACTGTTTGCTCAATTCTTCTTTAAGTACTTGGTAGCAGAAATCTACTAACCTACCAGGTATAGATGAATCAATCACTTTTTTTACTTCTTTTTTTACTCCTACTTTAACCTGTTCTTCAAAATTTACTGTTCTGTACAAAGTAATTTCTTCTCCATCTTCATCAAAAGAAGTATACGGTACTTCTTTCTTTTTAAATTTTGTTTCGTAGATAGGAATTTGAACTTCCTTAACTACTACTGTATCTTTTTCTATATATTGAGGTAAAATTACTTCTACCCCATCTTTATTTTCTTCTGAAAAATACACTACCTTATCGTGTATTAATCCTATCATATTCTTCAAAGGCTCTTCTAAGAATACTCGATTAGCTCTTAAAGCATGGTTTCTATCAACCCAGTAAGTAATCTCAAACATAGCTTTTGCAGCTCCTTTATTAAAACATATACCCTCTACTCTAGCATATACTTCTTGAGAAGGTCCGAGACTTGTCTCCAAATCTACTTTTAAAACGAAACCCATATCATTATTTATTTTTTAATTCTGCTAATTCTGCTTTCAATAATTCTATCTGTTTTTGCTGTTCTTTTATTGCTTCAATAAATAAAGGAGCTAATTTTTCGTACTGAACTGTCAAGTAATTTTCTCCTGATTTTGATCCTCCGTTTTCGTCTAAATCAAAAGGAGCTGGTTTAACTGCTTGTGGTAACACTGCTTGTACTTGCTGTGCTAATATTCCAGCATCACCTTTTTTGATTGTAGGATTAAATCCTGCGTCAAAAGCTTCTTGCTTCCAATCAAAAGTTACACCATTTAAAGATAATACTTTATCTAATGCGTTTGGTATATTTACTACATTTTCTTTTAATCTTTCATCAGAAGAGAAAGCAGTAACATCTCCAGGGAATGTTGTATTACCTGAACCGTCCAACAATGTAGCTGTTCTAGTTAATGAACTGAAGACTCCTGTGTATTGTCTTACATGTATTGGCTCTGTAGCATCATCTGCTGTAGCAATTTCTACAAATCCTGCGTTAGATGATGTACCCCCTACTCTAATACGGAACTGATCATTATCTGCCATGTTACCGTATACTAAATCTGCTGAGTTAGTACCAGTAACTGTATTACTTACTGCTGCTACAGTACCTGATGAAGTCTGGTAACCAGAGTTATTACTCCATTGTGATATATTACCACTCTTGTTAGTAAGCGTATCAGTTGAAGAAGCAGTAATATAACCAGAGTTATTAGTAAATTGGGATATATTCATGCTGCTAAGTGAGCCAGCCGTATCAGCATACCCTGCTGATATTTTAGCCCAGCTTCCTAAAGTATTATTTTCATTATATCTTACAGCTAAATAAGGAGTACCCCCTCCAGTTGCAGTTCTGTTTATAGCAACATACATACCATAAGAACCAGCTCCTGTTGCTGGGTATTCACTACCAAGACCTATATACCAAGAATAATATTGACCACCAGTTGCAGGACCATTACCACTTCCTTGTATATATCTGAAGCCAAAATCATATGAAGCTGTAGAAGCATCAAAAGATGTTCTAGCGCTATGGCTTTGCCCCATGTTATTAAAAAATTGGATTGGGGTTAACCCCCCAACAGTTGCAACATTACCAGAAGAAGTAATATATCCTGCACCGTTTGTTAACTGGTTGTTATTAGTAATAGTATTTGTGATAGTAACTGCTCCTGTTGCACCACTTACTGATATACCAGTACCTGCTACTGCTGAAGTAACACCACTATTTGCAATTGTTACCGCAGTTGAACCATTATAAGATGTTCCACTTAATCCCGTACCAATTGTTAAAGTTGCTAAGTTAGAACCTAAGGAAATACCACTTATTGTTGAATTAGCTAAGTTAGCATTTGTAATACCTGCGGTTCCACTTAAATTAGAGTTTGTTAAACCACTAATTGTATTTGAGCCCGCGGCTATTGTTTTATTAGTTAATGTTTGTGTTCCAGTTAATGTTGCAACTGTACTATCAATACTAAATACTGTACCTGCTAAAGACAAACCAGTAGAAGCAGTATACGTTGTATTTGTATCTGTTGCAGCAATTGTGATTGTATCTGTAGAAGCGTTAGTTGTAATTGTTACGTTACTTCCTGCTGCTAAAGTTAAAGTATCATCATTTGTATCGGCCACTACTGTTGATTGTCCAGCTACGGCTACGTTTTTAAATATATTTTGAGAAGATCCTTTGTCGTCGTTTGTAATTGTTACTGCTCCTGTACCTCCTGATACTGTTATACCAGATCCAGCTACGTTAGAAGTTACACCTGCGTTAGTTAAAGTTATAGAAGAACCTAAAGCTACTGATCCGCCTCCGCTCATACCAGTTCCTGCTGTTACGGTTACAGAAGAGTTAGCTAATTTAGCATTAGTTATGGAAGCATCTACTAACTGTGAGGCATTTATTGTCTTATTTGTTAATGTTTGAGTTCCTGTTAAAGTTACTACTGTACTATCAATACTGATAGTTGGTGTAGCACTCTCTCCTGAGTTGTTTGCTAAACTTATACCAGATCCAGCTACTAAACTTGATACATAATCACCTGTTGTGTCAGTTCCTAACGCAACTGAATTAGCTGCAATTGTAGCTGTCAAAGTTACACCAGTAGATCCGTCAAAAGAAACGTTACCTGACAAATCTCCACCTAATGTAATTGTTCTAGCAGTTGCTAAATTAGAAGCTGTAGAAGCATTACCTAATAAAGATCCTGTTATAGATGTTGCGTTAATCCGAGCAGCTTGGAAAGGTGCTAGTTCGAAAGAAGCATGAGCTGTATTAATATATATAGAGTCGTCTGGTTCAGGATCGTATCCTTGGAAAACTTTCCATGTACCGTCCGAGGCATCTCTAAAGAAACCTGCATGATGATATGTACCATCGTTGTAATTTCCTGCAAAACCTATATCTGGATTAGAATTATTACTGCCGCTATTCAAATGTATAAAAGCATCTTTTACTTTTAAGTTTTCTATATCTAATGATATACTAGAACCTGATACAACAAGATTCCCATCTATATGGACGTTTCCATTAAATGTACCGTTATTAAATGTACCGTTATTAAATGTTACACTATCTGCGGTTGATAACCCAGTTGCTACTGCAGTTATTGTTCCGCCAGCACTTGTAAAATTGATTCCAGCTTGTCCAGCGGTATCGTTAAACGTTAATGTAGTTTGGTAAGAACCTGTAGCTGCTTCTAAAGCTCCTAATCTAGTATCCTGTACGTTATTAGTACTAGTAGCTGTAGAAGTTGATGATTCAATAGGTACAATTCTTGATGCAAAAGAACTTGATACATTAGTCAGATCTGCGTCAGTAGCATAAGTGCTATCTAAGTTATTTATAGTAGTATTAATATTATCTATTCTAGTAGCAAAAGACCCAGACTGTACTGATAATCCTGCAGCTAGGTTTTGAATAGTTGTCTCTAGTGAAGAAGAAACACTAGTAATTCTAGCGTCAAGATTACTATCTACTTGAATTAAAGAAGAAGAAAGTGCTGATAAAGCAGCATCTGTGGCATAGGTACTATCTAGTGCATTAATTGTATTGTTTACGGTAGTAAGTCCGGATGCTAGAGAAGAAGATACTACAGCTAATTCATTATCAGTAGCAAATATACTATCAAGGTTATCAAATCTGGTAGCAAAAGAAGAAGATACTGCTGCTAATTCATTATCAGTAGCAAATATACTATCAAGGTTATCAAATCTGGTAGCAAAAGAA
>Ga0194130_10005929_pt1 | contig 14406 bp, 14 predicted proteins | sample TA2KigsurfametaG_FD_160084 | JGI IMG/M metagenome (GOLD analysis project Ga0194130, IMG submission 160084) | Freshwater microbial communities from Lake Tanganyika, Tanzania - TA2015050 Kigoma 12 surface | ecosystem: Environmental > Aquatic > Freshwater > Lake | place: Tanzania: Lake Tanganyika... | reverse complement strand
TTCCCCCCGGACCGCGCACCCCCGGGCCGCGCACCCCCGGGCCCCTTCCCCCCGGACCGCGCACCCCTGGCCCCATTCCCACCGGGCCTCGAGCCGCTCACTGATCCCGCTCCACGAGCGCACTCGCCATGCACGCAATGCCCTCCGCCCGACCCAACCCGCCGATCCCCTCCGCCCGTCGACCCTTCACCGACACTGGAGCTTCGACGACCGCCGACAACCGCTCGCGCATCTGGTCCCGATACGGGGCGATCGCCGGTCGCTCGGCCACGACCGAGCAGTCGACGTTCACCACCCGCCATCCGTCGACCCGTAGTCGACGGACGACCTCCTCGAGCAGACCGATGCTGTCGGCGCCCCTCCAACGCTCGTCGGTGTCGGGGAACAGCATTCCGATGTCGCCGAGACCAACAGCGCCGAGCAACGCATCGGCAACGGCGTGGGCCACCACATCAGCGTCGGAGTGGCCCATCAACCCCGGCGATCCCGTCACGACGATTCCGCCCAGAACGAGCGGCCGATCGGGGTCGCTGCTGAAGCGATGGATGTCGAAGCCGTTGCCCACGCGCATGGTCACGAGTCTTCCCGTTCCGGACCGGCGAGCGACGATTCGTCGATCACCACTGCAGCAGTCGAGGGCGCTGCAGTCGAGTTGTCGACCGCAAGGAATGCCTCGATGATCAGACGATCCTCCTGCGTGGTCAGCTTCACGTTACGGACCTCACCGGGAATCAGGGACACTGTCCCGCCGGCCGCCTCGACGAGTGAGGCGTCGTCAGTCGCCTCGGGAGATGCGGCATGCACGCTTCGAAGAATCTCCGCCGCAAAGGCCTGGGGTGTCTGCACCGCCCGGAGTTCATTCCGATCCACCACGGCACCGTCGGAACGACGAATCGTGTCCACGACTGGAATCACCGGCACTCCCGCACTGGCACCGTCGAGTACGACACCGACGACCTGGGAGAAGAGTTCGGGTGTGGCCAACGGACGGGCGGCGTCGTGCACAACGATCACGCCGGCGGCGTCGGGCACAGCAGCGAGGCCGCAACGAACCGACTCTGATCGGGTGGCCCCACCGGCAACCACCGCTGTTGGTGCCCCGGCATCGTCGGCCAGCCCCGCTTCGGCCAGACGGCGCTCACGCTCCACAGCGTCGGGTGCTACCACCAGGACGACTCCGTCGCAATGTGCGAGGGCAGCGTCCAGACTTCGGTCGAGCACACGTCGGCCCCCGACCGACTCGAACTGCTTGGCGCCTCCGTAACGGCGACCGGAACCCGCTGCGACGAGAACGCACCAGACCGAAACGTCGCCGTCGAAGGAGTTCCTCACCACAGGCACGGTACAGTCTCACCGGTGAGCGACCTGAGCCTCCTCCGCAACGTCGATCTCTTCGGAAGCTTCAGCGACGACGAGCACCGTCGGCTCGCCGATGCCGCTGACTTACTCGACCTCATCCGCAACGATGTGCTCTTCGTGGAAGGCGAAGAGGCCGCCGCCTGCTACGTCGTCACCAGCGGGCGCATCGCCATCTCCAACCGATCCGTCGACGGCCGTGAATCGATGTTCGCGCTGATGGAACGTGGCGACCTGTTCGGGGAGATGGGACTCTTCGACGGGCTCGGACGCTCGGCTGAGGCTCGGGCACTCGAGAGCTCGCAGGCAATCCGCATCCCCTACGAGGCCCTCCGCGCCGTGTGGGACGACCGGCCCGATCTGCTCTGGTCGGTCGTTCAGCTATTGAGTCAACGAATCCGGTCCACCGACGAGGCGCTCGCCGATGCGTTCTTCCTCGACGTGACGGGCCGCACCGCCAAGCACCTCCTCGAGATCGCTGGCGATCAGGACGAATTCGAGATTCCGATCACACAAGAGGAGCTCGCCGGACTCGTCGGAGCCTCACGGGAGCGTGTCAACAAGGCGATCGCCAGCTTCCTCAAGCTCGGATGGATCGATCAACAGGACCGGCACTACCGGATCCTGAACCGCAGGGAACTCGAGATCCGCTCGACGTGAACACCAGCTCTCACCGGCGAGCACCCTCATCAGTCGGGCCAGGCGATCTGCACCGCCGCTCGATCATTCGGATCGACGAGCACATTGAACTCGTGACCGTTCACCATTCGCACGAGGTGCCGGTGCGGGACGACGAGACGAACGATCTGCTCGTAGCTCTCCCGACCGTCGAGGCGGATCTCGAGGTCGACGTCCCCGACGGGCTCGAATCCGACCATCTCGCCCGTCGCTCGGAACCCTCCTCGGAGCAACGCCGTACCGGTGAGGCCGCCGGGAATCGGGACGGTCGCAGCAGCCGTCTGAGCCTGTTGCTCAGCGGCGAACTGCGCAGCCTCACCGGCGGCGGCCAGATCGTCGGGGATGTTCTTGATGCGACCCCACGTCGTCGTCGGACGCCCGGCAAGTCCTGCGGACTCGTTGCTCGAGTCCCGCAGCTTTCGCCAGTCGTCGAAAACTCCCACGACGTGACCGTAGCGGGAACGACCCCAACCGGGTAGTGTCCCGGCCACATAGAGTGACGAACAGGGAGATCTCATGGGAATCTTCAAGAAGATCAAGGACGGAATCGACTCCGGTGTGGCTGCGGGGCAGTTCGCACAGGACAACGCCACGCAGCAGGCCGCAGGAGGTCAGATCGGCGTGTCCGGCATGCCCGTCAACCCGGCAGTGATCGGAGGTCCATCCACCCAGCCGCTGGCCTCCGACGACCCCATGCTGCAGCCGATCAACGGCATCGGGCTTCCCGAGTACGCCCACGTGGCCAAGGAGGCCCAGGCCCGCGGTGTCACCGACGAAGCCGGGACGGTGGCGCTCGCAGCCGAACTCGGTTACGACCCAGCGATCTTCGAACCGGCCATGAAGGAGTGGATCAGCCGGATGGGCAAGTCCATGGTCGTCGGCCAGGAGTTCCGCAGGGCGCTCGGGTACTGATCTCTGGGGGGACGCCGGTGCCGTTGCGCCGGGGTCAGGCTCCGGCGATGAACGACAGGGCTCGATCCCACGCATCGGCCGCATCGTCTCGACGATGCGACGGCCGACTCGGGTCATGGACGAATCCATGGTCGGCGCCCTCGTAACGAAACACCGCCACTCCGGTCGCAGCGAGTCGGTCGACGTGTTCCGTCGGCGTCCAGGCATCGAGGGTCCCGATGATCGCGGCCACGTCGACCGACCCGCGTTCGCTGAGCGCATCGAGCGGCTCCCGGTGGCCCGGTCCGCGCCATGCTTCGGGCACCTCGATCATCCCGTAGAACGACACAATCCGGTCGAACCGACCCGTGGCCGACGTCGTGAGCGCGTACATGCCACCCATGCAGAACCCGATCAGCCCGACCGGCGTCGCCTCGGTGGCGTCCGCAGCTGCTCCGGCATCACCGAGCAGGGCGGCGTCATCGATGTCCCTGAGTACCTCGAATCGCCGAGCGGCGCCGTCGGGATCGTCTGAGCCGGGTAGTCGCCGACCGGGGAACGGCTCGAACGTCGCCACCGACCACCCGGTCCTGGCTGCGAGCGTGTCGCACAGATCGGTGAAGAGCGGTCGAAGGCCCCAGATGTCGGGAATGACCACGAGACCCCGATGAGCACCCGACGTCCGCACGACGTACGCAGGCGTGCCGGATTCGAGTTCGACGTGCATCGTCTGGATCCTAGGAGGCGGACCGAGGCCCGGCCGGGCCGGAGAGCGAGACTGCCGGTCAGGCGTAGCGGTCCAGGATGCTGGACTCGGCGATCCGGTCGAGGGCGTCCTTGATTGTTCGAGCCCAGACATCACCCACCCCGTCGATCGCAGCGAGCTCATCGACCGATGACCGCATCAGCTTCTCGAGCGAACCGCAGTGGGCCACGACGGCGTTGCGGATCTCGTCAGGCACGCGGGGCACCCGGGCCAGCATCCGATACCCCTTGGGATTGACCGAGGAGTCGAGCTCATCGGTCTCGCCGGAGAGGTGGAGCAGGTGTGCGATCTCAACAGCGTCGAAGAGATGGTCGGTGTCGAGTTGGCCCAGGGTCTCGATGGCCTGCTCCAGATCCCAAGCGGCATCATCCTGGACGTAATCCTTGATCACCAGCAGCCGCTCATCCTCCACTCCGGCGAGCATCTCGTTGAGTTGCAATCGGATCAACCGGCCGTCGGTACCGAGCTCCACGAGATAACGATCGATCTCATCGGAGATGCGTGCGACCATCTCGGCCCGCTGCAGCAGTGTCACCACGTCGCGCAGCGTGACCTGATCCTCGACCTCGAGGTAACTCAGGTTGTTCGACTCCTCGGTCAGCCGCTGCTTGTACCGCTCGAGTGTCTGGAGCGCCAGGTCGCAACGACTCAGGATCGCCGGGATCGGCTCGAGCTGGTAACGGGCATTACGCGTGTAGACGGTGACGACGGCCATGTCCTCGGAGACCGAGATCACGGGGACACCGATCGAACGGGCGACGCGCTCAGCGGTCCGGTGCCGGGTGCCGGTCTCCTCGGTGGGGACGTTCGGGTTGGGCATCAGGTGGACGTTGGCCCGTGCGATGTAACTCACGTCGGGCGTCAGGACGATCGCCCCGTCGGTCTTGGCCAACTCCGACAGTCGCTGGGCGTTGTAGGCGGCATTGACCAGGAACCCGCCTGAGGAGATGTTGAGCACCTCGGGCCCGTCCCCGATCACGATCAGCGCACCCATCTTGGCCTTGAGGATCCGGTCGAGACCCTCGCGCAGCGGCTTGCCGGGAGCCACCGCCGCCAGCGCAGCGAGAAGGTCGGGATCCCGGTGTTCCACCCGGGCAGTCTAGGGGAGGAAGTCGATCCTCACGCCGAGTTCTGCGGTGTCGGCCGAGGCCCTCACGCAGCGAGGAGTTCATTGAGGGCCTCCGGGAGCGAACCGATCCGCTGGACCCGCAACGACGACCCAACGGTGGATTCGGCCTCGATCGGGGGCGTGGAGCGTGGCACCACTACCGTGAGCGCCCCGATCCGGATGGCCTCGGCAACCCGGTGCTCCACCCGACCGACGGCACGGAGTTCCCCTCCCAGTCCGACCTCACCGCAGAGCACGACGCCCTCGGGCAGCGGCACGTCGAACGCAGCTGACGCCAGTGCGGCACACACGGCGAGATCGGCTGCGGACTCAGCGATCCGAGCCCCTCCGACCGTTGCGGTGTAGACGTCATGACGGCTGAGGTCCACGGCAGCTCGCTGGTGGAGGACTGCGAGGAGCAGCGCCAACCGGCCGACCTCGATCCCTTGCCCCGAGCGGCGAGGTTGGGGGTGTGCGGTGGGGACGACCAGACCCTGCACCTCCACGAGCAACGAACGAGAACCGTCGCAGGCGGCGCACACCGCTGAACCGGATCGATCCGGATGACGATCAGCGAGGAAGAGTTCCGACGGGTCGGGGACAGCCACCAGGCCGCCTTCGAGCGAGCGGAACACCCCGACCTCATCGGTGGAACCGAACCGGTGCTTGGTCGTGCGGAGCAACCGGAGATCGTGGTGGCGGTCACCCTCGAGCGTCAGGACCGTGTCCACGACGTGAGTGAGAGTCTGTGGGCCGGCGACGTGGCCCTCCTTGGTGACGTGCCCGACGAGCACCACTGGCACCCCGAACCGCTTGGCCGCCGCCACCAGACGTTGGGCGCACTCTCGTACCTGCACGACGCTGCCCGGGGCCGAACCGACCGTTGCGTCGCTGAGCGTCTGGATGGAGTCGACCACGCACAGCGCAGGCCGGACGGCGTCGAGGTGGACGAGCACGTCGGCGAGGGAATTGCTCGCCGTGAGCAGTACCTGCGGATGCAGGGCTCCGATTCGTTCGGCCCGAAGCCGAACCTGGCCAGCGGACTCCTCACCGGTCACGTACAGGCTCGTCCGCCCGGCTCGGGCAGATGCAGCGAGGAGTTGGAGAACGAGCGTGGACTTGCCGACCCCCGGTTCGCCGGAGAGCAACGTCACGCTGCCCGGAACCAGGCCGCCACCGAGCACCCGATCGAACTCATCGATGCCACTGGCGACGGGACCACCATCGAGCAGGGGGACATCGGTCACGGGCACCAGGGGCGACGTCGGAGCTTCGGGCTGCGCTGTGGCCGGTGGCGTCTCGAGTTCCTCTGAGAGCGTGTTCCAGTCCCCGCAGGACTGACACCGGCCGGACCACTTGGCCGCGCCGGCACCACAACTCAGACAACGGAACACAACACGAGCTCGAGTCACGCCGAGAAGGTACCGGGGTGCTGTGACAACGACTCGAGCCCCGAGTTGCACACCGGAACTCCGCACCTGCCCGAGCACTCCGCACCTGCCCGAGCAACGGCGGACGTTGAACCCGGCGTCGGGACCGAGCTCAGCGCCGAGACCTGACAGCAGCGAACAGCGCACCGAGGAGGAGGGCGACGACACCGATCAGCCAGAGCAGACGGGGCCAACTCATCACCGTCGAGGTGGCAGCGAGAGGAACCGACGACGCTTCGGCGCCGGCCAGCGGCACCGAAGCCGACTCCTCCACGCCACCGGGCAGGCGAACGACCAGCGACGCCACGGCGGCACCGGGTTGATCGGCCCCGGTGGCGGCGAGCTCGTCCGCTGTCCGGCCGAGCGGCAGACCGTCGAGCAGTTCTGCGATCTCGGGATCGGACAACACCGCGAGTTCCCCGGTGGACCGGAGCACCGACTGCCATCGGTAGTCGGTGCTGAGCTGCGACGAGACGACCTCCAACGTCGCACCCTCGATCAGCACTCCGGTGCCGGCGATCTGTTCGATGATGCCGGGCACCTCCGACGGCGAGTCGAACGAACGTCGGGCGCCGACTTCCAGTCCACCGTCACCGGTGGGTGTCGGAGCGACGAACTCCCATCCGCCCGGAGCCAGGTCGGCGACGCTCAACTGGGCCGGATCGCCGAGTTGACGGACCGCTTCGGGGTCGAGCGTGACCGTGACCGTCACGAGACCGGATCCGTCCGACCGCACCTCCACGAGCGTCTCGGCGTCGACCCGGCAGGCGCCGAGCACGAACCCCCAGAACAGAATCAGCAGCGACAGGGACCAGGCCCGGCGACCCGGGCGACGAGCGCCCGTCGGCCTCCCGGGCGTGCGGGGTCTCACTCGCCAGAGGTGCTGGCGAGTTCCTCGAGCGGAGGCGGGGTGTACCCCTCCTCGGCCCGGAATGCGATGCGTTCGGAGGTCGGATCATCTGGATCCGGTTCCACCTCCACGACGATCGTCTGGCCGGCCCGGAACTCCTTCCAGAGGAGTTGCTCGGAGATGGGGTCCTCGACGAGGCGCTGAATGGCTCGGCGAAGAGGACGGGCTCCGAGAGTGGGGTCGTAGCCCCGCTGGCCGAGGAGAACCTTGGCGTCCTCGGAGATCTCGAGGCCGATGCCCTGGCTGGCGAGCTGTTCGGCGACACGGGCCATCATGAGGTCGACGATGGAGGTGACCTCGTCCTGGCTCAGTTCGTGGAAGACGATCACCTCGTCGATACGGTTTAGGAACTCGGGCCGGAAGTGCTGCTTGAGCGCCTCGTTGACCTTGTCCTTCATGCGCTCGTAGGTGACCGCCTCGTCGATCTTGGTGAATCCGACGTTGGCCCGACGCAGGTCAGCGGTGCCCAGGTTGGACGTCATGATCAACACGGTGTTGCGGAAGTCCACCGATCGACCCTGCGAGTCGGTGAGACGACCCTCTTCGAGGATCTGCAGGAGCGTGTTGAACACGTCGGGGTGGGCCTTTTCGATCTCGTCGAAGAGCACCACGGAGAACGGCTTGCGGCGCACGGCCTCGGTGAGCTGGCCGCCCTCCTCGTAGCCGACGTATCCCGGCGGCGAGCCGACGAGTCGGCTGACCGTGTGCTTCTCCATGTACTCCGACATGTCGAGGCTGATCATCGCAGTGTCGTCACCGAAGAGGAATTCGGCGAGCGTCTTGGCGAGCTCGGTCTTACCCACGCCCGACGGGCCGAGGAAGATGAAGCTGCCCGACGGCCGCTTGGGGTCCTTGAGGCCGGCCCGGGTCCGACGGATTGCCTGGGACACGGCGTGGATCGCCGCCTCCTGACCGATGACCCGCTTGTGGAGCTCGTCCTCCATCCGCAGGAGCTTGGTGGTCTCCTCCTCGGTGAGCTTGTAGACGGGGATCCCGGTCCACAGCGACAACACCTCGGCGATGGCCTCCTCGTCGACCTCGTCGAAGAGGTCCACACCGGCGGCCTTCATCTCGGCGTCCTTCTCGGACTTGCGTGCGAGGAGTTCCTTCTCTCGGTCACGGAGCCGACCGGCCTCCTCGAAGTCCTGCGACTCCACTGCTCCCTGCTTGGCGTTGACGACGTCGGAGAGTTCGTTCTCGATCTCCTGGTAGTCCGGCGGCGTCTGCATGCGGCGAATACGCAGACGGGATCCGGCCTCGTCGATCAGATCGATGGCCTTGTCGGGAAGGAACCGATCTGAGATGTAGCGGTCCGCCAGGTTGGCTGCGGCGACGAGGGCCTGATCGGTGATCGTCACCCGGTGGTGCTGCTCGTAACGCTCACGAAGCCCCTTGAGGATCTCGATCGTGTGGGCCACGGACGGCTCGTCGACGATGATCTTCTGGAATCGGCGCTCGAGCGCTGCGTCCTTCTCGAGGTGCTTGCGGTACTCGTCGAGCGTGGTGGCGCCGATGGTCTGGAGTTCGCCTCGAGCGAGCATCGGCTTGAGGATCGATGCGGCATCGATGGCTCCCTCGGCGGCGCCGGCACCGACGAGCGTGTGGATCTCGTCGATGAACAAGATGATGTCGCCCCGGGTCTTGATCTCCTTCAGGACCTTCTTGAGCCGCTCCTCGAAGTCGCCCCGGTAACGGGAGCCCGCCACGAGCGCTCCGAGGTCGAGCGTGTAGAGCTGCTTGTTCTTGAGCGTCTCGGGCACCTGATCCGCAGCGATGGCCTGGGCGAGGCCCTCCACGATCGCCGTCTTGCCGACGCCCGGCTCACCGACGAGCACCGGGTTGTTCTTGGTGCGTCGAGACAGGACCTGCATCATCCGCTCGGTCTCCCGATCGCGGCCGATGACCGGATCGAGCTTCTTGTCCCGGGCGAGCTGGGTGAAGTTGCGCCCGAACTGATCGAGGACGAGCGAGCCGGCCGGGGTCTCCGAGGAGGATCCACCAGCAGTGGCGCCAGCCTTCTCACCTGACGGAGCCGTTCCACCGGAACCGGTGTAGCCGGACAGCAACTGGATGACCTGCTGACGCACGCGGGACAGATCGGCACCGAGCTTGACGAGCACTTGGGCCGCGACGCCCTCTCCCTCGCGGATGAGGCCAAGAAGGATGTGCTCGGTCCCGATGTAGTTGTGTCCGAGTTGCAGGGCCTCCCGCAGCGACAACTCGAGCACCTTCTTGGCCCGGGGGGTGAACGGGATGTGGCCGGAGGGCGACGCACCTCCCTGACCGATGATCTCCTCGACCTGACTGCGAACTGCTTCGAGGGAGATGCCGAGCGACTCGAGCGCCTTGGCCGCCACGCCCTCTCCCTCGTGGATGAGGCCGAGCAGAATGTGCTCGGTCCCGATGTAGTTGTGGTTGAGCAGCCGCGCTTCTTCCTGCGCCAGCACCACCACCCGGCGAGCCCGATCTGTGAATCGCTCGAACACTCACGACCTCCTCGTCAACTCTGTGAAAGTGTACCCCTGCGACCGGACACCCGAGTCCGCGAGTTCGACCCTCCATGGATCTGAGTGAGCAACCTGCCAGATGTGACAGACGGCCGGGAATGGGCAGAGATCCGTTTCCCGCACCCTCGCATGGGCCGATTGCGCACACCACCTGTAAACTTTGCCGATGGCTGGTCCCAATCCTCTCGATGCGGTGCCGTTCATGGCAGCCGACCTCGATCGGGTTGAGGACCTCCTGACCCTCTCGGCCGCCTCCGCTGATCCGTACCTCACCGAGATCTGTTCGCATCTCGTCACCGCCGGCGGAAAGCGCGTTCGGCCGGGTTTCTGTCTCGCCTCCGCAGCCGTGCGTCTCGCCGAGGGTGGGTCATCGCTCGAGTCCACCATCGCTGGCGCCGCTGCGGTCGAACTCGTGCACCTCGGGTCGCTCTACCACGATGACGTGATGGACGAGGCGGTGGTTCGCCGGCAGGTCGAGAGCGTCAACGCCCGGTGGGGAAACATCCGAGCGATCCTCGCCGGGGACTTCCTGCTCGCTCGCGCCTCGGAACTCGCCGCCTCGCTCGGCGTCGAAGTCGCAGCGCTCCTCGCCGCCACGATCGGGCGACTCTGCGAGGGGCAGGTACTGGAACTCAAGCACTCCTTCGACGTCGAGCGCACCGAGCAGCAGTACCTCGCCGCAATCGACGGGAAGACCGCCTCGCTCCTGGGAGCATCGTGTCGGATCGGCGCCATCGTCGCCGGGCTCGACGCCGAGCAGACCGACGCCCTGACTGCGTTCGGGAAGGAATACGGGATGGCGTTCCAGATCGTCGACGACGTCCTCGACATCGTCTCGACGGAAGCCGATCTGGGCAAGCCCGTCGGTCACGATCTCGAAGAAGGCGTCTACACGCTCCCGGTCATCATCGCCCTCAACTCCGGACACGGGGAAGATCTCCGGGCCCTGCTCGGCGCGCCGATCGACACCGCCACCCGGGACAAGGCCCTCGACATCGTGATCGACAGCGCCGGTGTGACCCGCTCGATCGAACGGGCGCGCTCTCGCGCAGAGGTGGCGGTCGCTGCGCTCAACACGCTGCCTGACAGCCCCGGCGTTCGAGGGCTGCGGGCCGCTGCGGACTACCTGCTCGCTCAGGTCGAACTCGCTGCGGCCTGAGTTCGCACCGGTCGACCCGGTTGCGATTGCTACATCAACTGGGTTGTGTCGGTCACAGCGTGTTGGAAGATGCCGGTCCCACCGGTGACGCGGAGTGATCCGATACCACCGAGGAACGCCGCCATGTGCGGTGACGCCATGTGCTCGGCCATGGCCTCGAGCGACTCCCACTCCTCGTACACACGGAACCGTCCCGGCTGATCGATGTCGGCCCAGAAGCCGTACGTCACGTTGCCGGGTTCGGCCAGCGTGTCCGCAACGAGCGGACGAAAGAGATCCTCGGCGGCGCCGTGATCCTCGGGATCGAATTCGATCACTCCACTCACAATCAACATGCGATCCAACCTAGCGGAGCGGTCAGTGGCCTTCGGTACCTGCGGACCATGCGTTCTCCACCAGTACGACAACAGCGACGGCGGAGAGGGCGGAACGTTCCGACCTCACCGGGTCGGTTGGCGAACGTTCGATCAGTTGCTCTCGGTCCGACGGAGGACCACCAACCACGTCATGAGGCCGGACACTGCGGCCAACGCCAGAGCGTCGAGTCCCATCTGGGCGTACGAGCCGAACTCGTACGCGCCCCAGATGCTCGTCGCCAGCGTCGAGAATCCGGCCGGGGCCAACAGAAGGGTGGCCGGGAGCTCCTTCATGGCCGAGACCATCACGAGCCCTCCACCGGCGAGCAGGCCGGGCAGCAGGAGGGGCAGGTCCACCGAGACGAACCGTCGCCAGGACCCAGCGCCCAGGGAACGGGCGGCGTCACCGAGGCGATCAGGTACAGCCTCCGTGGCCACCGTGGCGCTCCGCATTGCCTGGGCGCCGAAGTGGATGGCGTAGGCGAGTACCAGGAGTGGAATGGTCTGGTAGAGGACGGCGCCCACATCGGACGACAGTGCCCAGAAGATGAGCGAGAGTGCCACGACGAGCCCCGGCAGGGCGTAGCCGGCGACCACCAGCACCGATGCCGGCGCCGCTGAGCGATGGTTGCGGCGGGCGAGCGATCTGGCCACGGGAAGGACCAGCACCACTGCGAGCAACGCCGCAGCGGCACTCGTGGTCACTGTGCTCAAGGCGGGTTCGGTGAGGTCCGTGACATCGAGTCGGAGTGCCACGGCCTTCGAGCCCGACGTCATGCCTCGCACCACCCACGAGATCAGCACGGCGAGCGGTCCGACCACCGCCACGCCGATCAGGAGCACGAGCAGCCCCGAGACCATCCACCGCTTCGATCCGAGGTCGGTCCGACCGGCAACTGATCCCCGGATCAGGGGTCGACGCAGGTCACGGCGGGCCACGAGGCGTTCACCGCCGGTCACGATGAGCGCCAGAGCGGCGAGCACCAGGCTGAGGGGAAGCCACGTCGACGGGTCGAGCTTGGACAGGAAGATCTGCTGGGTGAGGGTGCCGTAGCGCATGAGCGCCGGCACCCCGAAGTCGCTGATCGTGTAGAGCACCACGAGCAGGGTTCCAGCGGCCACGGCGCTGCGAACCTGAGGCCACACGACAGCAAGTCCGACCGCTCCGGGCGACCGCCCGAGCAGGCGACCGCTCTCCTCGAGTGGCGCCGGGAGGTGAGCCAGACGGGCCGAGACGGGGAGCACGACCAGGGGGTAGGTGAAGAGACTCAGCACGAACCACGTTCCCCAGAAGCCCGATGCACGCGGGAGGCTCTCGACTCCCATCGGGGCGAGCACATCAGCGACGAGACCACCCCGGCTGAATCCAGCGAGCAGGGCCGTGGCACCCACGAACGACGGCAGGACGATCGGCAACACGGCGAGGGCCCGGAGGACTCGGCGACCGGGGATGTCACAGCGCACCGTCGCCCAAGCGACCGCCGTCCCGATCACCGCTGTCGTCGCTCCGACGGAGCCGGCGAGCAGGACGGTGCGTAGGAGTGGGAGCCAGGTCGTCCGGGCGCTGAGCACCTCGGCCAGACGGACGTCGGCACCGACGGCACGGACGATCAGGTAGATCAGTGGCGCCGCAAACAGGACGCCGATCGCCGCCACCAGCACGCCAGCGAGCGGCGACCCCGGTCGCCGCCGAACCCGCTCGATCACTGCTGGAGGCCGCTCGCCCGGATCATGTCGATCGTGCTCGTCAACGAATCACCGAGTCGTTCGAGGTCGAGTCGGGTGACGGGCAGGTCGGTGAGCGGCGGGAGGGAACCCGGTGCAGCCATTCCGATCGCCAGTGGGTACTCGAACTTCTCGTCGGCCACGAACCGCTGCGACTCCTCCGACAACAAGAACGCAAGCAACTCATTGGCGCCGGACCGGTTCGATGCGGTGCTCGGGATGCCACCAGCGGTCACCAGCAGGATCGATCCGGGATCGCCCGGAGCAAAGAAGTGGTTCTCCGCAGCGAGGTTCGGATCCTCCTGAGCGGCGATCTCCCGGTAGTAGTGGTTGACCAGGCCGCTGGCCACCTCCCCCCGGTTGACCGCCTCGAGGATCGGAGAGTTCCCCGGGTAGGTCGGAGGTTCATTGGCCGCCATGCCGGCGAGCCACTCCTTGGTGCGGTCATCACCGACGATCTGGCGCATACCGGAGACGAAGTCGATGAAGGATCCGTTGCCGGGGGCCAACGCCACGCGTCCCTTCCACTGCGGATCCGTCAGGTCGAACACCGAACCCGGAAGATCAGCGGCGTCGACCTCGGTGGTGTTGTATGTCTGCACTCGCGCCCGACCCGACAGCCCGACCCAGTTCCCTGAGTTGGACCGATCCTCCGGGGCGACGCGATCGAGCACGGGCTGGTCGATAGGGGTGAGACGATCCTTGGAGGTGAGGTAGCCGACGGCGCCGGGCGACTGGGACACGAACACGTCCACCTGACCCCGGTCGCCCTCTTGGTCGATCGCCAGTGCGAGCTCGTCGGAGTCGCCGTAGCGCACCTCGAGATCGATGCCGGTCGCCGCTTCGAAACGCTCGTACAACGGCCCTACGAGTTCCTCGTTGCGACCGGAGTAGACGACGAGCTTGGATCCACTCGCCGCTGTGGTCTCCGAGGCGTTCTCGGACGCCGAGTCGGTGCCGCCACAGCCGGCTGTTGCGGCGCACACGACGGCGACGCCGGCGAGCAGCGCCCCGAATCGTCCGCCACGGCGGTGTGAACCCGATTCCCCAGTGGCATCCGGCCGGGCGTCCCGACCTCGGGCCCGGCCTCGGTCACCGGCGGGGCGGGCCTCGAACCACCGCGAGATGCACCGCCTGAGAATGCCCTGCTTCTGTGAGGGACGAGGGGATTCAGGAAGGATCATGAGATCAAAGTAGTGACAGTTCAGCCACAGTGTCAAGTGTACCTAACAACGATGCGGACCGGGCGGCTCGGATCACCCCGTCGGCGACTCGGCGCTCCCGCCGAACACACGGACCGGCCCACCGTGGTGGTGGATCAGCACGGGATCGCCGACGGCGAACAGTGGAGGACCGAGTGCCCTCGCCCGCAGCACCGCACCGGCCGACTCGACGGCGTACACGGTGTCCCGGCCCACGTACTCGACCGCTCGGACGACGCCCGGAGCATGCGGGGCGTTGTCGGTGGCGTCGGGAACCGACACCCGGAGGTGCTCAGGGCGGACGAGGACCGACACCAT
>Ga0194130_10005924_pt1 | contig 14409 bp, 15 predicted proteins | sample TA2KigsurfametaG_FD_160084 | JGI IMG/M metagenome (GOLD analysis project Ga0194130, IMG submission 160084) | Freshwater microbial communities from Lake Tanganyika, Tanzania - TA2015050 Kigoma 12 surface | ecosystem: Environmental > Aquatic > Freshwater > Lake | place: Tanzania: Lake Tanganyika... | reverse complement strand
TCTCCCGGGTACCACTTCCCTGGCCAACATGAACAAAACCGCCGACTCCATAGCGTGCTTTCATTTGAGCCATCAAATCAAGTGCGAAATCGCGCTTGCTAGGGCCAAGCGCTTCGGTATTCCATTCGGGTGCATCGCGGTCCGAAATCGACACAAATGTCGGTTCGCCACCCATGGTTAGTCGCACATCGCCTTCAGAAAGCGCGCAATCGACCAAGGCGCCGAGACGATTGATTGCTTCCCACTGTGTATCGCTATAAGGCTTAGTCACTCTGGGTGACTCATGGATTCGCTCGACATGCATTTGGTGCGAAAATTGCACCTCGCTGGCTTCAAGAGCACCATCAATGGGCGCAGCGCCTGAAGGCTCCGGCGTACAAGCTAAAGGAATATGCCCCTCACCGGCAAGCAATCCCGAGGTCGGGTCAAGCCCTATCCAGCCTGCACCAGGCAGAAACACCTCGCACCAGGCATGTAAGTCAGTAAAGTCATCAATAACGTTAGCAGTTGCCCCTGGTGGTACGTGATCGGGTTTAAGTTGAATCAGATAGCCAGAAACAAATCGTGCAGCAACACCAAGGTGCCGCAAGAGACAGACCAGCAGCCATGCGGTGTCACGACAAGAGCCCTTAGCCTCGATTAGCGTTTGCTCAGGACTTTGCACACCTGGTTCCAAACGAATGGTGTAACGAATATCCTGTTGCAGTTGCTGGTTGATGCGGACAAGGCAGTCGATGGTCGGCCCCTGCATGGACTGAAGTAATTCGACTCGGCTTTTGAGTTTGGGCGTGAGTTTGTCGGTGAGGCGATAGGGCTGCAAATCTCTAGCTAATGCCTCGTCGTATGAGAATGGAAAATGTTCTACTTCTCGATCGAGAAAGAAATCAAAAGGATTAAAAACCGCCATTTCCAAAACAAGATCGACGCTGACGCAAAATGTATCGCTGCGCTCGGGAAAAACCAGGCGGGCTTGATAGTTTGCATAAGGATCTTGCTGCCAGTGAATGAAATGGCTTTCGGGTTGTACCCGCATGGCATAGGAAAGTACCCTGGTTCGTGCATGCGGCGCAGGCCGTAGGCGGACGATTTGCGGCCCGAGACGCAGTTCCCGGTCATATTGGTATTCGGTTTGATGGTGCAGTGCAATATGAATGCTCATCGGATTCAGCCTGTTGATGATTTCCCTTGACTATGCAAGTGCAGTGCCAAGCGAGGCGCTATGATTTCGCTGTGGCTAAGCAGCGGCGATTACCGAGCGGCGAATTCACAAACACGAACCCCATCGCCTTGACCGATGGACAAACCACGAGGAAATTCTATGTTGTACAGGCTTCAACAACAACTTATTCGGAGCGCTTTGCTGAGCGCTGCCTTGTTCACCAGCTTGAATGCGCTTGCGCAGACCGTTCAAATCCAGGAACCTTGGGTGAGGGCTACCGTCAAAGGGCAACAGGCAACTGGTGCTTTTATGAAGCTGACTTCGCAATCACCCATGCGTCTAATCCAGGCCCAATCCCCAGTGGCGGGCTTAGTCGAGATTCATGAAATGAAAATGGAAAAGGACGTCATGAAAATGGCCGCAATCGCTGGACTTGACTTACCGGCCGGCAAAGCGGTCGACCTCAAGCCAGGCGGGTATCATGTCATGTTGATGCAACTAAAGCAGGAAATTAAAGAAGGCGAAACCGTGCCAATTACGCTTGTATTTGAAAATAAGGAAGGCAAAAAAGAGTCGGTTGAGATCAAGGCCCAAACCCGTGCTTTAGGGCAGAGCATGAAGCACAAGCATTAAACAGATTCAAATAAATTGAAACAGATAAGTGGAGCGTTGCAGGGAGAATCAGCGATGACTGAAGTGCAACATGATGAGGGCTCGAGCCCCGACCAAAACCTGACACAAACGCTTGCGCCCGATCGCCGTTGTTGTGGTAACTGCGTGTGGTGGGATGGCAGTCGAAAGTTCGTCAAACGCTTCCCTCAAGGGCGCCCCTCCATTGATCACCCGGCTGTCTTTTACACCCGGGTTGCTGATCATGCCGCAGGACATTGCCTTGCACCCAGTGCAATGAAGCAAGGTCAAGAAACGCCTTACTCAACCAGTTGTCTACAGTTCAAAGCTTTTTTCAAAGGTACTCAAGCCGACCCCAGTATGGCCTTGGTGCATTTGAATCAGGCTTGCTGTGCCACTTGCTCATGGTGGGAGGGAGAGCGAAAATTAATCAAAAAAGAAGAACGAGACAGGGACGATCGGGTCACCAAGAAGGCTTACTTTCTCCGCATTGAACGTGAACGCAGCTTTCGTTGTATTAACCTGACCTCAGATACCTCATCGATGTATATGAAACCGATTCAACATTGCGACCACTATCGTTACTTGTTCACGTGATCAGGAGTTAGAGCAATGAATACCGTGAAAGAATTTTTGGCATCAAGAACGAAGTCCCTCGTGACCACCACAGAAGATACACCGGTCACCGAGGCGGTATCGATGATGACCAGAGATAATATTCACAGTCTTATGGTGATGAAAGACGATCAGATGATCGGTATCTTCACCGACCGTGATTATGTACATAAAATTGTAGCGACCCAACGAGACCCTGCCCAATTGAAGGTCGGTGATGTGATGACAAAAGAAGTCACCACCGTGTCGCCAGATACAAGTATTAAGACCTGTATTGAATTGATGCACGATGGAAAATTCAGGCATTTACCGATTACCGAGGCAGGCCAGGTGATCGGCATGATTTCGATGACCGATGTCATGAAGATACTCATCGATTTCCATGACCAGGACATCGAAACTTATTTTTAAGGAGAACCATGTTGAAACGCACCGCAAAACAAGAGCTCGTCGCCCTTTACTTCCGCTACCGTCAATTGATTGAAACGGTTCGCGAGTCCTTTGACTTTGATGGCTTGACGCCGGATCACGAAGAGTTACTTGATGTGGTTTGCGAACATTGGCATAACGGCGCGCCACTAACTGTGCGACAGGTGATGAGTTTTGAGCACTTGGCAAGTACGGTTACCATTCATCGACGTCTGAAAAAACTTCGCGCGCTTGAGCTCATTGAACTTGAAACCTCCCAGTCAGACTCTCGCAAACGCGAAATCATCCCAACGAAAAAGGCACTTGACCTGTTTTCAGCCAAGGCCAAAGCGATGCAAACAGCCACCCGTTAGCGCTTTTCGACTCCTCTTTCAAACCAAAGTTGTATTCGGGGGTCTTCCACGCTCAGTGAAATCGCCGTAGACTCAGAAGTGCAAGAATGAAGTCTTGAGAACGTTCAAGGTTACGCTTGTCTGCTGGGTCGCGGATATCCTCAGACAGGCGGCATCCATGCGAAGCGGTGTACCCGATGGAGAATTCGCGCAACACGGAGCAAACATGAAAAAACGTTGCTATTGGGAACGGGTTCGCTTTGACGGATCGCTCCAAAACAATACCTATGTGGTGATGGATGGCGGCAAGCTTGTTATTTCCACAACATCACTTGATATGGCCCGAATGGCTTATAGAAAGGCTTTGGACGGCAAACATGTTGGCCAGCAACTCGAAGAGGCCGCAGCAGGCGGCAGCACACCCGAACTTTAATCAGGTCGGGCCCAGTGGTGACTGCCACCTGAGACAGGCTCGGTGTTAAGCCCCAAGCAAGTCAAACCCGATTTGGCCGAGGGCGCCAATGGCGAGAGCCAGCGCCTGAACCCATCATTAGCAACGATTCACAAAGAGGCCACGAAGTCGATCGATTTGCGTGGTCATCAGCTACAACTCAGTGAGTTGATTCAGCACGAGCACTTGCGTGTGCACTTGCATGATGGAAGCATTTTCGAAGGCAAGCTTCTCGACGGTCTGCCTCATGGCGATGCGAGCTGGACGCAGCCACAAGGCCTACGCATTGAGGGACGTTGGGAGTCTGGCGAACTGCATGGTGAAGTCCGCATCAGCTATCCCGATGGTTGCCTCTTCCAAGGCGAAGTGCTTCACGGATATGCTCAGGGCCGGGGTAAAACAAAGCGTCCCAGCGGCATGATCCACGAAGGGCAGTATCACGCAGGACAGCCAAAGGGCTTAGGTCGTCTGATTTGGCCAGATGGACGAATATTTGAAGGTCGATTTGAGGACGAATCGAATGGCTTTGGGCGGCTCGAGTGGCCCGATGGCAGGACATTCCAGGGACTTCTGCGAAACGCCGAGCTTGCCGATGAGGGCGAGTTGACCTGGCCAGATGGCCGAAGCTATCGTGGATCTTTATGGATGGCTGAACCCAATGGCCAAGGTGAAATGCGCTGGCCCGATGGCAGTATCCATGTTGGGGAATTCAAAGCAGGAAAAGCCAATGGTCCAGGGGAGAGGCAGTTCAGCAATGGTTTGCGCTTCCTTGCTAGCTGGCAAAGCGGCTTAGCCGAAGGCGAAGCCACAAGCTTCACGCCTGACGGTGTTCGCACCGTGGGGCAATGGCGACGGGGTAAGCGCGATGGCGAAGCAATCTCCCACTGGCCCGATGGACGCCAAATGCTTGTGACTTGGCGAGAGGATGTGGTGCAAAGCCTGGCAACGATGACCTGGCCAAGCGGCAAGCAACTTTGCGGCCCCCTTGTCGATGAACGTATTCGTGGCATGGCTTGTCTGCGCTTTCCTGACGGCCGCGAACTACAAGGGCAATTCGAAGGCGACATACTCCGCGGACCAGGCAAACTTAGCTGGCCTGACGGGCGGGTTTACACTGGGCAGATCAGCGAAGAACGCCCACAGGGCCAGGGAAGTATGCACTGGCCTGACCAAACCGAGTATGTTGGACAATTCGATCAGGGTGTACCGCAAGGTGATGGTCGATTGCGAAGCGCAAGCGGTAATCTATTCATCGGACGCTTTGAGCGCGGCGAACCTGCAGGCTTTGGCACACTCACCCTTGTCGATGGCACAAGCTACGCAGGCGACTGGTTGCAGGCTGCCATTCGCGGACGAGGTAGCATGGTCTGGCCGGATGGGCGCCGCTATCAGGGGCCTTTTGATGGCCATACGCCAAAAGGCGAAGGAAGCCTGCACTGGCCCAACGGTAGAAGTTATGAAGGTTATATCGAAGAAGGAAGGCCCCATAAGCAGGGCGTGATGCGATTGCCCGACGGCAGGAGCTATGTCGGCGAGTTCGAACAGGGGCGATTTCATGGCGAGGGCATCTTGTCTTGGCCCGATGGGCGAATGTATTGCGGCAGCTGGCACCACGGCAAACGCCACGGACAAGGTTTGGCGATCCTTGAAGGGGGCCTTCGCTATGAAGGCGACTGGCATCGACATCGTATGCACGGGCAGGGACATTTGCGCTGGCCTGACGGGCGACGCTACCTCGGACAGTTTCAGCATGGCGACCCGCAAGGGATCGGCCAGATGGATCTGCCGGATGGACGGCAATTCGAAGGCCATTTCGTAGCAGGCGTACCACAGGGTCAGGGTATCTTGAGGCTTCCCGACGGTCGAATTTTCCAGGGGCAGTGGCTTGAAGGCAACATGATCGGCGAGGGGTCTTTAAGATCTCCCGACGGTAGCACTTACCGAGGTTTGTTTCTGGGACATGAACCCCACGGCAAAGGCCGCCTCAAAACAGCCGATGGCAGCATGTACGAAGGTGAATTCGAGCACGGCAAACCCCAAGGTATCGGTTGCTTGCGATCGCCTGATGGGCGCGTCTACCGAGGTTTGTTTCAGCAGGGCCAGGCCGAGGGCCAGGGTGATCTGCAACTGAGCGATGGTCGACGCTATGTCGGTGGATTTGTTGCCAAACACTTTCATGGCCATGGCAGCTACTACTGGCCCGACGGCAAAAGCTACCATGGACATTGGGAGCAGGATAAACGATGCGGACGAGGGATTTATACGCTCTCAGACGGCTCGCGTTACGTTGGTTTTTTTGAAGCCGACCACCCTCACGGACTGGGGATACTTTACGACCCCAAAGGCCAGGTTAAACAAGCAGGCCGATGGGCAAACAATCGCCTCGTTGAGCCGATCAAACTGCAAGTTAATGACTATCCGTTTGAAGCCAAAAACGAAGGAACCGATCCTGTTTGACGCGATTCATAGTCTTTTTGAATCGATTGCGCTCGCGCAAAATAAGCCCTTGCGTCTGAAAATGCGGTCAGATCGCTGGTTTCGCAGCTGATGACCGATTTTGACGCTAGCGCAACAATACCAACAGCTCGGGTATTTTCCGGTTCACCTTCAACGACAAATATTGCCCGGTTTGAGCCATTCACATACCAAGCACCGATCAGTCGGCATTGCGCCGACTGGAATAGCGACTCCACTTGCGACTGCCTGTCTTCGGGGTGGGTCATGAACCATTCCATCGCCTGTGGGGCGTAACTGATGTTAAGCATTACAAGGGCCATTCTTTTCTCCATCGCTGCGCCGTTCTCAGGCATTCGTGATCAGTATGCTTCATCTGCCATAATTAGCATGCTACGCGCCCTTCATCTTGGAGCTCTTTATGCGCATTCCACCGAAACCGAATGATTTGTCGGAGCCAGCCGAAACGATTGCTGCGATGCGCAAGCGTCGCGGTGGACCGCTTTCGAACCTAGACCGTATTCTTCTGAATTCCCCGCCGATGGCAAAGGCCTGGAATGATTTTATGGGCATCATCCGTGGCGACATCATGGTTGACGCACGAGTTCGGGAGTTGGTGATTTGCTCCCTGGCTGCCTTGCATTCGACAGATGCTGCCTTTAATCAGCACCTAGCAGCTTTTCGCAAGCTCGGTGGCAATGAAATGCAGGCATCGGCCCTGCGTGATCCGGTAACAGCGGTGGGCAATCGAGCACTTTTCCCAGGTCTTGACCGAGCAATCCTTGCGCTCACAGTCGAAATGACTCGCAAAACCAAGGTTAGTGACCCGGTGGTTGCGGCTATCCGCACTGCCCTCAACGAACAACAGTTGCTTGACTTAATGAGCCTGACCGCTTCTTACATCATGGTGTTTCGCTTTACGGCTGCTCTTGGTTTTACAGAGGCAGACGGTTGCCCTGAGTAAAGATCGAACTCAATAACCGGCAGCAGCACCTTCTCGACGCGGGTCGATGCCCGCCTCGAGGACCCGCTTGCCGGTGAAGTCCCGCCTAACGCGAATGCTTGCAACGCCACTGATCTGTGGTTGAAAATAAAACCGATGACCGCGCCGCTCTAAATCTTTGAGCATACTCGCGAAATCGATGCCCGGTGCCGGGTGCTCTGACCCGACAATCGTAGGCGCACGATTGAACGCGCCAAGGTGGGGCATCATCGCCGCGATTTGAGGATCTTTACCCCAGGCAAGCATCGCAATAAGCTGGCGACTTATGTATTGAATAATGGCTGAACCCCCTGGGGTGCCGGTGACCAAGAAAACTTCTCCCAGTGATTGATTTGCCGGATCGCCAGGAGCAAGCACGATCGTCGGCGCCATCGAACTGCGCGGCCGCTTTGAACCACTTAGTCTGTTGGCAATCGGCTTTCCCATGGCATCGGAAGGCACAGGAGAAAAATCAGTCAATTGATTATTGAGGAAGAAACCTGCATCGGTATATAAATAAGATCCAAAAGAAGACTCGATGCTTGTCGTGAGAGAAACAGCACGCCCCTGCGAGTCAATCACTGAAACATGAGTCGTTCCAGATTCCATGTCATGAGGGGCACTTGCCAAATCAAAGCCATGTGGTGATTGCCCTGCAGGTGCTGTTCCCATGCTTTGTTCGTCGCTAATCAATCCAGCTCGTGCCCTGAGGTAGTCGGGTTCAAGCATCCAACCCCAAGGTGCAAGCCCAAGGGTTTCGGGGTATAAGTCTGCAACATATTTATCCCGGTCGGCGTAGGCTAATCGCTGCGCCTCGATAAGACGATGGTTCATGATTACTGAGGGCTCGCGCACATCAAACTGTGAAAGGATGCCCAGAATTTGTGCGATCGCAAGGCCACCCGAAGAAGGCGGTGGCATACCGCAAACCTGATATTGCAAGAAGACCGTGCATAGAGGCTGCATCGTGCGAACGCGATAGTGATTCAGATCAGTTTGCCTCATGCGGCTTGGGGTAAAGCCAGCCCGGACTCGTGTTGCCTCACGGATCACAGCGTTAGCGATCGGACCTTGGTAAAAGGCAATCGGGCCTTCCCGGGCAAGCCTCTCTAGCGTATTCGCCAGCGCAAGCTGTTTCAACCAAAAACCTTCTTGGAGCGCCCTCCCCTCGGCATCAAGCCAAAACGAAGCCGCCCCGGGATTAGCGCGAAGCCCATGCTCAGCAAGGGCAAGTGACTGTGCAAGTCGACGACTTATCGGGAATCCATCGCGAGCAACAGCGATTGCATCCTCGAGCAAAACAGACCAGGGGAGCAAGGCGTCTGCCTCATGGGCCTTTGCCAGTAGTGCAACCAGGCCGGGTACGCCAACTGATCGACCGGAGGCTCGCGGACTTGGCAACGGTGATGATCGATCTTGCGAATCGATATAGCGCAGATCATCGGCCAGACTTGCAGAAGGGGCTTGTTCGCGACCATCGTAAGCAAACATACGATTCTTCGAAGGGTCAGCAAAAAGCAAAAAACCGCCACCACCAAGACCTGAGGACTGTGGCTCGACAACAGCCAACATCCACTGTGCTGCGATCGCTGCATCCAGTGCTGACCCACCTTTGGCGAGCGCTCGATAACCCGCCCAAGACGCAAGCGGATGCGCACTAACAATCATAGCCTCAGGGAACCGAATTGGTACATTCGACAAATCTTGGCGAAACCCTAAAGCCGATTCGGGCTGCCTGGCTGTCGATTCAATTGCATTCGAGTTCTGCGCAGCGTTCGCGGCCTTAGGAAATGAAAGCCCAAGGGTTATTGAAATCACAAGCCCGAACAGGGCTGTGATAAAAACAAGGATCGCGTGAAAATTGAGGTCTCGTGAGTCCACTTTGACTGAACCAAGGCGAAGTTTCATGAATAGTTTTCAAAATCCCCTAGAACGCTGGAACAGCCGCTTCGCCGAACCAGGCTACCTTTTTGGTGAAGAACCCAATAACTATCTACGCGAGGCACAAGCCTACCTCAAACCCGGCCGGTGCTTAATGGTCGCAGATGGTGAAGGCCGCAACGGCGTGTGGCTTGCAAAACAAGGCCATCAGGTAGAGGGTTTTGATTTTTCTGACCTTGCCATCGAAAAAGCACGAGCGCTAGCCAAACGTGAGCAAGTGAGTGTGCAATGGGAAGTTTGCTCCTGGGAACAGTTCAACTGGAGGCCAGAACGTTTTGACAATGTGATCGGTATATTTTTCCAATTTGCAGCACCCGATGTGAGAAGCCAGATTTTTGCGAATATTGATCGGGCGCTAAAACCAGGCGGCATGCTGGTCATTCAGGGGTACACCGCAAAGCAGCTCGCCTACAACACGGGTGGCCCCGGCATTCTTGAGCATATGTATGACGAAGCCTTAATGCGTGAGTCATTCAAAAACTATCGCATGCTTGATTTGCGCACTTACGAAACTGAAATTCACGAGGGACGCGGGCACGAAGGCATGTCGGCCCTCCTCGGTATGGTGGCGCAAAAGCAAAATTGATGCTTGCACCCTTTCGCGTTCGCGGCTTCCGATTCCAATGGGCTGGCGATCTTGCCATGTCCTGGGCTGTCGAAATGGAAGTACTGATCCTGGGTTGGTACGTGCTCGTAACCTCAGGGTCAGTCAGCTTACTTGCTGTTTTCGGGGCGCTTCACTACATCGGCTCCTTGATTTCGCCGGTTTTCGGTGTGGCGGGTGACAGGATCGGCTATGCGAAGCTCTTTTGGATGACCCGCGCTTTTTACGCCCTGCTCGCGAGCGTATTGCTGGTTCTTGCCTGGCAGGATGCACTCACACCGATGGCTGTGCTGGTGCTTGCCTTACTCGCTGGCATCGTGAGGCCCTCAGATATGGTGATGCGCTACGCAGTTATTGCCATGATACTGCCACCCCAACAATTGATGGGAGGTCTTGGCATCGCGCGAATTACCTCCGACTCTGCGCGTATCGCGGGTGCGCTTGCGGGTGCTTCAACAGTGGCTGCGTATGGCATGGTTTGGGCTTACGTTGTGATTGTTTTCCTTTACTGCATAAGCTTTCTGCTGACCAGGCAAATCCTGTCCATGCAAAGCAATCGCGTGGATTCGGAACCATATGTCGGTAACAAAAGACTTAGCGCTGCGATCAGTGAACTCGGCACAGCCTTTCGCTATGTCTGGGATAAGCCCGCGCTTCTTGGCGCAATGTGGCTCGCCTTTCTTGTCAATCTGCTCGCATTTCCATTTTTTCTTGGCCTCCTACCTTATGTCGCAAAACATCAATACGGTCTCGGTCAAGAGGGGTTGAGCACGCTTGCCGCAAGCTTTGCCTTTGGGGGCTTAATTGGCTCAATTGCACTGGGATCTAACAAACTCCCGATTGGCGCAGCGCGGGTCATGCTGCTTGCAGCCTTACTATGGTTTTTGATCGATGTCGCTTTCGCCTTCAGTCGCGAACTGCGCATTGGTATTGTTCTTTTAACACTCGCGGGCCTTAGCTCAAGCCTTTGCCTCACACCGCTTGCTGCAGTCATGCTACGAGGCACTGAAGTCGCTTATCGGGGTCGCGTGATGGGCATGCGTATGCTTGCCATCTGGGGTCTTCCGATTGGATTGTTACTTGCAGGACCCTTGATTGAGCGATGGGGCTTTGAACAGGTTGCACTGGGATACGCTGCAACAGGCTTGGCACTAACACTTTGGATGTCTTTGTACTGGCGCAGGGATTTATGGTCACCGCATGCGATTGCTAATCGACTCGGCGAATTAGGTTCATCGAAATAAGTTCTTGTTCAGCGACGCAACGTTAGTGCAAGATGCTTCGCTCGACGCTGCTAGTGACCAGCAGACCGCTGAGGTGGCGTCTTCTAATATTTTGTAGCGGTATTTAGAGTTCTCAGATGAGTCAAGGCTTACAAATTGTCTGGTTTAAGCGCGACCTTCGTCTAGAAGATCATGAAGCACTTCACCATGCAATAAGCGAAGGTCCGGCGCTAGCCCTGATACTGATTGAGAGCGCGCTTTGGCGCGCAAGCGGACTTGCGGCTCAACATTATGAGTTTGCACTCGAATGCTATCAAGATTTGCACAAAGAGCTAAGTTTTTGGGGTACGGGCTTGAACATCATGCTATGCGATCAGGCTCAGGAGGCCTTCGATTACTTACATCAAGCGATCGGCATTGCTTGTATTCATAGTCATATGGAAACCGGCGACGGATCAAGCTACAAGCGAGATCGCGAGATGCTTGACTGGTGCAAGCGGCATCGCGTGCGTTGGTGTGAATACCGGCAGTTTGGCGTGGTGAGAGGTCTTAAGCAACGCAAAGCATGGGCATCCCAGTGGGAACTTTTGATGCGTCAGTCGCGGGTTAATTTTGATCCCACTAAGGCTGCTGAAGCGCTTCGAGCAGGAAGAGCATTGCTACACAGTTCATTGGTTAAAAAGTATGGGCCCAAGTCCCATGAATCGGATGCGCAGATCAGTCTTGACGCTGAAATTGAACGCGATCGACTAATCTATATTCCATTACATTCCGCAAGGTTTTTCACTGTAGACGAGCTATCAGACCTACCGTTACCATCAGCCGATGCGCTCGCGCTAAGTCCACTGCGTCCACCCCATCGGCAGCGTGGAGGATTGCGAGCAGCCAAGGCTCATTTTGCAAGCTTTCTAGAAACCCGCAGTACGCTTTACCGCGGCGGCATCTCCTCACCACTTATAGCTCCGGAGGCCTGCTCCAGGCTATCGGTTTACTTGAGTTATGGTTGCATCAGCATGCGCGAGCTTGTCCAGGAAACCAGGTCAAAACTCGAGGCAATCGGCGATCGATCGAATCGCCAATACAAAGGGCTCGAGGGATTTTTGAGCCGCTTGCACTGGCACTGCCACTTCATTCAAAAGCTTGAAACAGAACCAGAAATTGAGTTCTATAACATGCACCGGGGCTATGATGGTTTGCGTGAGTCTGACTTCGATCAAGCCCGCTTTGAGGCCTTGAAAGCAGGGCAAACCGGATGGCCGATGGTCGATGCCTGCGTTCGCATGCTTGAGGATTGTGGATGGCTGAACTTTCGTATGCGGGCGATGTTGGTATCGGTTGCAAGCTATGCGCTCTGGCTGCACTGGCGCGAGCTTGGCCTGTGGCTTGCCAAAAACTTTCTTGACTTCGAAGCCGGCATTCATTGGAGTCAGATGCAAATGCAGTCTGGCACCACAGGTATCAATACCACCCGGGTTTATAACCCGATTAAGCAAGCCATTGAACATGATCCTGAGGGCATTCTTGTTCGCCGCTTTCTGCCTGCGTTACGGTCAATTCCTGATCAATTTATCTTTGAGCCTTGGCTGGCGCCTGCGCGCTTTCGACAATCAACAAGCGGTCTGATTATTGAACCGATCGTTGATCTGGCACAGGCAACCCGGGAAGCCAAAGTCAAGGTGCACGCCTTAAGGGCGCAATCGAGCGTTGTTGCTGAAACCCAATCGGTAATTCGCAAACACGCCTCCGCAATGCGAAGCCAGGAGCGGTTTTTGCCAGGCAATAACGGGAAAATTACTCGAAAAACCAATGCCGGGAGAAAGGAACCGAAACTTTCGAATCAATTAAGTTTTGATTTTGAATAAGCTACATCGATCGGTGACCGACGAGCACACAATCTCATCCCAGCAAATCGGTTGTTCGCTAAGGACTTCGAGCGACTGATCCTCAAGTAGGTTCACACCGGGCTTGCGATCGATCCAATCGGCGAGGTTGCGGTCTCGAGCCCGCAAACAAGCTTTGATTTGCGGCTCTAGGCATGCCAGCAAGGACTCTAGCCACAATCCAACCAGGGTGAGGTCTTGCGTCGATTGATCCATATGCTCACAGACACGCCAAGCATCAACCCATCGACGCTCGGTGCGGATTCGCCACTTCTTAAAATGCTGCCAGGTTTGCGTTGCGGGCATCCAGGTCTCACCGGTGACCCATCGGTTCACACTAAAGAGCCGATGGGGCCAGCCATGCCAATTTAAAGCCAGTGCAAGCAAATGCACATCTTCGGGTTGATGATGCTGAAAAAAATGAAAATGCCCTGCTTCGACTTGCTTTGCATCATGGCGATGAAAAAAACAAAGGCTCTTATCGCTTTTAGATTTTAAATCGAGTTCTGGAAAATGTAGCTGCTCATCGCGGAGGCTTCGATGCGTTGCGCGACTGATACCAAGTGCCCCTAAAACGCCATGCTTCGGATATCGCAAGCGTAAGACCTGTTCGCATTGCTGCCAGCGCCATAAATGCAAGACTAAGGTACTCATTGCTCTAACTCGTAAAGTGAGCACATCTCAAGGGATCGGGGGGTGTTGCAAGGAGTTCCCTGCAACACCCTAAGCCCGCATGACCGGACCGACATGGGCGATAAAGCCAATGTCCTCAGCAGTGTTGGCCTCTTCGAGGACCAAAGCTGTGCAAGTTTTTGCGCAGCACCGTTCTTACTTCTTAGCGCACTTGCCGTCCTTCTTGGCGCACTTGGCCTGTTCCTTCTTGGATCCGCATTTCTTGCCGCAGGCTTTCACTGCGGGTGCCGCAATCAGTGCAGACGAAGCGAGCGCCATGGCCAATAGAGCTTTGCGATGTTTCACAGATCACCTCCTTTCCTTGTTGAACGAGTCGATATCGTAGCGCAAGCCAGACCGCTATGGTAAGAAAGCAGCAGACCGCTATGGTAAGCAAGCAAATCTTTAAGGGAATGATCATGAAGCGCTTGATGAATAAGGTAGTTGTTGTAACGGGCGCAGCCTCAGGTATCGGCCTCGCATCGGCTAAAGCCTGTCATGGCGAAGGGGCAATCGTTGTGCTTACCGATATTGATGCTGATGCTGGGAGGATTGCGTCTCGCTTACTGCCATCGAGCGAGTTTATTGCTTTGGACAGCAGCAATGACAGCGCCTGGGATGGCGTACTGGATAGCGTACTTGATCGCTATGGCCGAATCGACGCGCTTGTAAATAATGCTGGCATCGGGATTCGTAAAGGGATCATTGAAACCACCAACGAGGACTGGCATCGCATGATGAGCGTAAATCTCAGCGGCGTATTTTTTGGTATGCGTGCTGCCATTGCAAGGATGCGCGATCACGGGGGCGGCAGTGTGATCAATATGAGTTCTATAGCTGGCAAAATAGGCCTGCCCTTGAGCCCTGCATACTGTGCATCAAAAGGTGGTGTTACGCTTTTAACTAAATCTGCTGCCCTTGAGTGTGCCGAAAAAGGTTGGCGAATCCGCGTGAATTCGATTCATCCAGGCTTTGTTGATACGCCACTGGTTCAAGCTGCCGTCAAGCACATGCCCGATCCCACTTGGGGACTGCAC
>Ga0194130_10005921_pt1 | contig 14411 bp, 14 predicted proteins | sample TA2KigsurfametaG_FD_160084 | JGI IMG/M metagenome (GOLD analysis project Ga0194130, IMG submission 160084) | Freshwater microbial communities from Lake Tanganyika, Tanzania - TA2015050 Kigoma 12 surface | ecosystem: Environmental > Aquatic > Freshwater > Lake | place: Tanzania: Lake Tanganyika... | reverse complement strand
ATACTAATAAATAAATTTTCATTTAGCTGACCCTACTGGAATCGAACCAGTGGCACTACTTTTTTCCCCATAGTTGATTTACTTTGAGTACTGAAGCTTGCTCTAACCTACTGAGCTAAGGGTCAGACATGGCATCAATGTTTATGCACCGTCTTCAGGTAGTGAAAGATAGACTCGAACTATCAACCTGCCGCGTATCAGACGGCTGCTCTAACCAATTGAGCTATTCCACTGTACTCAGTACGGGATTCGAACCCGTATCACCACCGTGAAAGGGTGGTGTCCTAGCCCTTAGACGAACCGAGCTATATTAAATCCTGATTTTAATTTAAAATCCTAATTCAGGTCCATTATTATTTTCTTTCTTATCTGTTGGTTCTTCATGGACAACAGTTTCAGTTGTTAATATAGTACCAGCTACAGCAGCTGCATTTTCAACTGCTAATCGAGTCACCTTAGTTGGATCTAAAATACCTTCATCTTCCATATTAACAAATGTTTCTGATTTTAAATCATAACCAAACCAAGTACTTTTTAATTTATTTAATTCATACATATACCAAGTTGGATTTGGTAAACCAGCATTATCTAAAATTTGAATAAATGGTGAGGATAAAGCAGAATAAACAATTTTTTTACCAATATTAAAGTCATCACTATCATCTGAATCAAATGTGATAGTCTCTCTAGCATATAATAAAGCTGCTCCTCCACCTGGCAATACACCTTCTTCAATAGCAGCTCGAGTAGCAAATAAAGCGTCTTCAACTCTATCTTTATATTCTTTTAATTCAATATCATTATTACCACCAACATTAATAATAGCTACACCTCCAATTAATTTACCTAAACGTTCTTGTAATTTTTCTTTTTCAAACATTGATTGAGCCTTATCAATTTGATTTTTAATTTCTTCAGCTCTAGCTGTGATAGCTTCTTCAGTACCTTTTCCATCAACAACAGTTGTTTTTTCTTTATCAACTGTTACTGTTCTAGCTTTACCTAGATAAGCTGATAATTGAGCTACATTTAGTTTGTCAAGTTTTAATCCTTTTTCTTTACTAATTACTTGACCACCAGTAACAATAGCTAAATCTTCTAATAATAATGTTCTACGTTCACCAAAGTCAGGTGCTTTAACAGCTACTACTTTAACAATACCTCTCATTTTATTAACAATAAGAGTTGCTAATGCTTCACCATCAATATCTTCAGCTACAATTAATAAAGATTTATTTTCACTATTTGCTTTTTGTAACACATTTAATAATTCAGCAGCAACTATAATTCTACCATCATAAATTAAAATATAAGGATCATCAAGCACAGCTTGCATTGTTGTGTTATTAGTTACAAAGTATGGTGATTTATAACCTCTATCAAATTGAATACCTTCAACTACTTCAAGTGTTGTTTCACCTGTTTTACTTTCTTCAATAGCAACTACTCCATCACGGCCTACTTTTTCAAGTGATGTTGCTACTAAACTACCTATAAATTCATCATTATTAGATGAAATTGTAGCTACTTGTTTTAATTGTTCTTCAGCTGAGATATCTTTACTATTTTTCTTTAAAGCTTTAACTACTTGTTTAATAGCTGAGTCAATACCTTTTTTAATTTCAACAGCATTAGCTCCAGCTCTAATTTTACTTAAGCCTTCTTTAACCATAGTGTTAGCCAAAAGAGTAGTAGTGGTAGTACCATCTCCAGCTGTGTTGGCTGAACGTATAGCAGCTTGTTTAACAATCTCAGCACCAATATTTTCAATTGGGTCTTTAAGTTTAATTGATTTTGCAACTGTGACTCCATCTTTAGTTGATTGAGGTAATTCATTTTCTTTTTCAATAATAACATTACGACCAAATGGACCTAATGTTGTGACAACGGCTTTAGATAACTTATCTACTCCGTCAGCAAGTTTTTGTCTTGCTTCTGTATTATAAATTATAATTTTACTCATAAACTGCTAATATTTCTGTTTCTTTAGTTACAATATAATCTTCACCATCTACAGTGATTTTAACTGATCCCATTTTAGGAATAAGTACTTTTTCACCTGGTTCTAATTTAGACTTATATATAGTTCCTGTATGCCAATTATATGTATCACTAACAGCTATTACAACTCCAATTTCAGGTTTTTCTTTTCCTAAATCAGGAATAACAATATTACCATACATTTGTTCTTCTTCATTAACAGGCTTAATAATAACATGTCCATTAATAGGTTCTAATTTACTCATATTCTTTATTTTATTAAATATATTAATTTTTTAGCTCAAATCCAAGCACTTCAGCCTCTTCTATTTCATCTAAAAAAAATAAATAACCTTCCTTTCTTAATACTTTATCAGCTTTAAGCCATTGCATTAATAAATCAAGATTGTCTCCAACGTATTTAGGATCATCCATAATACGTTTAATTAAGATATAAGCTTTGTCTTGAAAATAAATTATTTGTTTTGAAATCATAACTGAGATTTGGTAGGTCTCATTTTTAATTATCCTTTAAGGATTTGTTTTTTGTTTATTTTAATTTCAATTTTCCTTGGTGCTTTCTCAGCAGCATAAGGAATATCAATAATTAAGAGACCTTTATCTAAAAATGCACTTAACTGAGTTAAGTCAAATTTAGAAGCAATCTTCCATGCTAAATCAAATGAACGTTTAGCAATACCTTTTTGTAGGTAAGATTTGATTTCTTCTGTTTCTGGTTTGTTATAAGAGATACGTAATGTTTCTCCATCTACTTGAATGTCTAGATCAGTTTCAGATAAACCTACTACTGCTAGTTCAAAACGTAACCCATTTTCTGTTTCTAAAATATCAACTGGGTAGTTGATTTTGTTTTCAAATGTGTTAAATGTGCTGTTTGCGTCGAAAAAATTTTTCCAGACGATGTCGAATGGGTCAATACCCCAATGTGCTATTCTTGTCATTTTGTTTTGTTTTGTGCTTCCCTAAGGTAAGCGGTTAATTAATTCATAACTTGAGACCTACCGTATCTCATTTATTATAAATATATTACTGTTGAGAAAGACGAACCAAATAATAAATAGATTCTACACTTCCTTCCTTAAATAATATTTTCATTAGTCCTTCTTGACTAATTTGAATAGTACCACTATCTGCTTCTTCATTAGCTTTTAATAATTCCATCATCACATCAGCTGGAAATGGTATTTCATTTAAACCAAATAATGATTCACATGGTGTTTTAAATTTAATTTTATTAGCATAACCACTTCCATCACCAATTACAATAACTAAATCTTTAGTACTATCACTATTTAATTCATCTTTAATAGTAAATTGTTTAACATCACCTAATGCTTTTTTAGCATTAGCAAATCTAGATATAAAATCAGAATCAATTTTAGCCTCAGCATCATAATTAGCTGGTTCATTAATAGTAGGTACTGTTTCAATTAACATTAAATCTGACAAATAATAATTTAAATCATATTGGTTATCAGCTAATGTTAGTTCAATTGGAGTACCATATGGACTTTTAACTAAACCTAAAACTACAGTACCATCCATTATCTTAACTAATTTATTAAATTGACTAGTATTATATATACCTAAATCAGTATCATCTAAATCAAAATTAGGGCTAGTGACTTTACCAACTAAATTCTTCATTGGTGTAATAAAATCAACAGTTATATTTTTATCTTTAATGTTCCATTTAACTGATTCAACAATACCATTCAAATGATATTTGTCAATAACTGATGTTAATGTTTGTTTCTGCATATATTAAATATAATATCTTTTTTAGAATGAGAAAAACTTATTTACATAAGTGTTCAAACTTGGAAATGACCATTTTAAATCATTATAAATACTTTGTAATTTATTTAATAATATTGAATTAAATCCTTCTTCTTTATCAACAAATTTTTCTATAAATTCATTTATAAATTTTGGATCATTACCTGTAAAACCTAACACTTCAATTTTATATGGATTGTCTTTTAATTGGACATAATACATTTTATCACCTTCAGTAAAACATGAATATTTTTTATCTAATTTTTTAAAACGTAATAAATCATTATAATAAATAGCTGCTTTAGTATTAATAGGACATTTTTTCTCTAATTTAGAAAATATTTGTCCTAATGGTGGAGCTGAGGCTATATATGTTCTAATGTTTTTAACCCCAGTTGGTTTAGCAATACTTTTATAAGGTAAAGTATTTAATGTGTTTTTAAAGTCAATAATTTTTTTATCAATGTCTTTTTTAGCTTTACCATACATGATATCAAGTAATATTTCCTCTCCAAACTTACGATATAATGGAGTCATATTTGATTTCATTACATCCATACCTTTAATGTCTAATTCTTCAGTTGGTACACCTTCTTTATTAACAATAAATTGAGCATATCTTCTTTTACCAGCAAAATAACCTCGTTCTAGTACAACCTCTTGTTTTAACTCAAAATATTCATTATTAGTGTTAAATAATGATTTACATAGATTTTGTAGGAATGGATTTGTTTTGTCTTGATATTCTTTAGTTATTTCAAGTGCTACAGGTACAACATCCTCTCTATTATTAATATTAACATCTGGTTTACGTTTCTTAATTAAATCTTTTAATTCAAAAAATAAACTATCTGTATCAGCTGTTATCACATAGTCTTTTTCAACACCTAATTCTTTAGTAACTTCATTATTAACAAAATTAATACTTTCTTGGTCTAGGCGTTGTCCTGTAAGTGTAATGGCTTTAGAAATAAATAAATTACCATCACTGTATCTCCATCCATTTTGAGCAAATACTCCATAAACATCATTTAATTTAATTTTAAACGCGTGTTGCCTTTTATTATAAAACTCACCTAACACTGGATCTTTTTTTACTTTATAAGCTTCCTTCATTAAATCCTTATATTGTTTTCTTTTATTAAACCAATCATTTAATATCTCCACTACAATACTTGATTTATCTTGTCTAAATAAAGTACCATTAGCAGCTATAATTAATTTATTTTTCTTAATTAATTCAATTAAATCTTTAGCTTTAATACTACTTACTTTTACTTTTCTATCAGGTGTTACTTTTTCAATAATAATATCATCATTTGGATCTAATTCCTTTAAATCACTTAATCCCCATTTATTATCATATTTATCTCTATTTTGTATTCGTCCAACTAATGTTTCAATACCCATATTTAAGTTACGAATAATTGATGGATATAGTGAGGTGAAGTCTAAGTCAGATACCCATTCATATAATCCAGGTATTGGGTCTTTAAGATAACCACCAGCATATTCTTCATTCTCTTCTTTTAATGCTGGATTGTAAGTAGTTGGTTTGTTAGGTGAAACTATACCCTTTCGTTTTAGGTATGTTAGAATAGCCCCTTCATTTAATGCTGTTGAATAATAAATGTTTTCATATGGTACATGACATAAATGACAGATGTTAGTTGTTAAGTCTATAAACTGTAATTTTTTATCTAACTCAATTAATATCTCAACATCACGTAAGTTATACTCAATAAACTTATTTACATCTTCTTTAAATAATTTATCAAGTGAACCTTCATATTCAATTTTACCTAATTTAACATATTTTTCTCCTATATCACCTAATTTATAAGATGATTCTTGCTTCATAATAAATTTTTTATGAAGTAACATGTAATCAAGATGATTAATACCAGCTATAGTGACTGTTGATTCAGTTGTTTGAGTTCGTCTATTAAAATAATCAACAACTGATGTTATACCTAATGGTGATAATTTTTTAGCTACATCTTCACCAAGTACCTTACAAAGACGATGATACAAGTAAGGCATATCAAAAAACTCACTATTCCACCCACTAATAATAGTTGGATCAGTTTCATTCCATAACGAGATGAACCTGGATAGTAAGTCGAGTTCAGTATCACAGGGTAAGATTTCTTTATTTTCTTCTTTTGTTGGTTGTAATTGTTTTTTTTCATCTAAAATAAGACAGTAATACTTTTTAAGTGTCATATCATAAATAGATATAGAAGTAATTTTCATTGGAGCTGACTTAATATACTCAGTAGTTAAAGCACCTCCAATCTCACACTCAATATCTAAAAATACTATATTATGATATTCAGGAACATCATCTAAGTCTTTATAAGCATCCACTAACACCCTAGTTTCCATAGGAATGTCTATCTCATAATATGTTAATGGATCATTTTTATCACAAGTGTAAGTAGGTGAGACATGTTTACCATCTAATGTTTCATACTTACCATTAGGATCTAATTTATAATAAGTAGGAGTATAATCAAATGATAACCATCCTTGCTTATCATCTCTTAAATGGCATGTTTTATTTCTAAAATTGTAATATATGGCTTGAAACATAGATTAAATATAAGAATCTAATCTAGCACAGGCAAACTTTAATTCCCTATACTATGTAAATGTTTTTTAAAAATATTAGTACCTTGATGAGGATTATTACCAGTGAATCTGTTATCAGGTAATGTATATGGAATAATGCTTGTGTCTTGAACTACTTTAGGAAAACCAACTTGATCTTGTGTAGTATATTTAAGTGTTTGTAAATACCATAGATCTAAAAATTTAGATATTTGTTGATCTTTATTATTAAAAGCAGTAAAGCATGTTAACCATACTCCAAAATGATTACCTGGGTGGCTACCTTTTCCTTCTATTCTAGTCACATGATCCCAATATGTTTCATTATATCCTTCTTGAAGATAAGTGTGATATTGAGATATAACATCTTGATATGGTTGGCTTTGTCCTAGATAATTTCTATTTAAATATCTAGGTAAGTAAGAAGCATGAGCTTCCCATATTAAACGTCCTGCTCTCATTTCATGTTGCCATGAAACAACACCATATTTAGGACATAATTCTAACATGTATTCAGATACTTCTGAATGAAGTATTTCTATACTTCCGTCAATCCATATAATAACATCATAATCTTTTAATCTAGGTATAAACTGGAAAGATTGTTTATAATATTTGGCTAAATTAAAAGTATGTCTATTTCCCTGATAATCATTAAATTCAGTTAATGGTGGTTTTTTAGTAATAGAATTAATATAGTATCCAGTATCTATAGGATTAGGATGAGTAAGATGATATGGATTAGTATCTAATTTCCATCCACTCTCATTTTTTATATTCTCATTATCAGTGAAACATATAAAGTCTGTTTCTACAGTTTGTTTAACAAATGGTTTACACTCAGCATCATATCCACCTAATATTGATGTTATAAAAGCTACTTTTGCCATTATATTGTTTTTATAAAATTTAAAGCTGATTCAATTACTTGATGCATATCATAATATTTGTACTCAGCTAATCTTCCACCAAATATGATGTTTTCTTCTTTATCAGCTAATTCTTTATACTGAGAGTATTTAGTATTATTTTCTTTATCATTAACTGGGTACATTGGTTCAGTCACATCTGCTTTATATTCAGTTGGATATTCATATGTTATCCAAGTATGATCTAAATCTTGAAATTCAAAATGTTTATGTTCTATTATTCTTGTGTATTGAGGACTATAATTTGTAAAATTCATCACAGCACATCCTTGGTAATTACCTTTAAGTTTTAAATGCTTAAAACTTGTTGTTTTATATTCTAATTCTCCAAATTGATAATTGTAAAACTTATCTATAGGTCCTGTGTAAATTAGTTTTTTATATTCAGGTATATGGTTTTTATCTTTAAAATAGTCTACTTTTAATCTAACATCTATTCCTTTTAATAATTTTTCAAATATTTGAGTATATCCTCCAATTGGTATACCCTGATATTTGTCATTAAAATAGTTATTATCAAATGTAAATCTAACAGGTAAACGTTTAATTATTTCTTTAGGTAACTCAGTACATGGTTTTTTCCATTGTTTTTCAGTATAACCTTTAATTAATACTCTATAAACATCTTTGCCTACTAATTTAATAGCTTGTTCTTCTAAGTTTTTAGGTTCATTAATATATGAACCTTGTTTTTCAATTATTGCTTTAGCAGCTTCAGGTGTGTTTACCCCCCATAATTGTTTAAAAGTCCACATATTAAAAGGTAATGAATATAACTGTCCTTTGTAGTTGGCTATTGGACTTAATCTAAAATGATTAAACTCAACAAATTGATTTATCCATTTCCATACTTCTTCATTTGATGTATGGAATATATGAGGACCATAAGTATGAATATTAATACCATCTTTATTTTCAGTGTAACAATTTCCACCAATATGTTCTCTAGAGTCAATAACATAGATTTTATATCCTTGTTTATTCAACTCATAGGCACAAATTGAACCATAAAAACCAGCTCCAACTATAAGATAATCAAACATTAAAATTAATTATTTATTTAAAAAAATATAAGGAAAAAATCTTTCTAAAGTCCAAGGACTATAATTATCTTCTTCTATAACATTAAGTAATTTTTTCCAAAAATCCAAAGATTTATTAACTATTAAGTCTTTATGTATTATAAATTGAGCTCCATGACCATAATAATAAGTAGGATTAATAAAGTTTATTAAATACTCTACCATACCTATTTTTTTAATAATATTATATAAACTTCTTCTATGTTCTGGAGGTACTGTATTTAAGTCATTTAATAAAACTGTGTCATCAACAAATTCAAATTTTTTAGAATTATTATCTATTTTAAACTTAATATCTCTAACATGATTAAAAGGACAACCTTGTAAAAACACTATATACTCTGGTAATGTATTATAGTTAGTAATTATATGATGTATATAAGTGTGTGATTCTCTTCCTATATTAGGTAATGAAATATATGGTAAATTAATATTATCTAATCCTTTATTATATATAATGTAAGAATAATTAAATTCTTTCACCCAGTCTATATTTTCATTAAAACGAGAAATTACTAATTCTATATTTTTCATATTACTTTAATTTTAAGAACCCATCTTCCCATATAGTGGGAATTTGTATCCATGAATCACAATATAGATCTTTTGTATTTTCTTTTATGTCAGGTCCAAACCAAGTATCAGGAGCTATAACTACTTTATTATCTGTTTTTGACAACCAAGCTCCCCACCAACTAAATGTTGAATTTGATATAATAAAATGATCACATAAAGATAATAACCAAAGACCTTCATGATCCCAAAATTTACTTTGATTATTAAATATAACATTTGGTAGTTTAATATTTTCTTTACACCAATCCATATCATCACTCATTACAAAAAGAACATCATGTGGAGGTAAATATTTATAAGCTTCATTTATATACTCTAAACTTATAACTGGATGTCTAGTAGATTGGGTTAAATAATCTCCTCTTCTGACATTAATAGCTGCTATTATTGAGTTTAGAAAAAATGGATATTCAATAGTTACTTTTTTTATAAAATCTAAAGTTGGAGAAAATAAGTCCCTAATTATTTCTTTATAGTCACCAAAATATTTTTCTGATTGATACCATCCTGTAAATACAGTTGGTTTATTATGGCTTGGTTCTAACTCAATATATTCAAAAGGAGCATTAATAATTTTAACTTTATCACCAGTTGGTGTTTTATCAATAAAAAAATCTATTTTTCTAAATAAATTTTGCTCAAATGGTCTTGAACTTGATTCAGCATATGGAGCTACAAATTGTCTATTATATTTTAATGATTTGGTATATCCATGAGCTAATTGAAACATCATATTACCTGTTCGACCTTGTAGTCTACTAGTTATATAATTATGTGTTAAACATGTACCTACCTTTCTCATTGTACAAGTCTTTTAGGTATTCTTCCAACTTGGTCTCTCCAAAAATTAACATTAAATGATTTACCACCAGCATCTAAGTCACTTATACCTATTCTTTGAATAGCAACTGGTGGATATATATAGTATTTATTTAGTCCACTAAAACAAGTATCTATAGCTCCACCAATAAATGGCTGGTATTTGTGTAATAATGCTTCTATACATTTAATATTGTAACCAATAGCATGTGTTGTTAAAGTTTGGTCTACTCTTATAAGGTGATCAGATACTTGTCTTACTTCTTTATCTTCAACATGGCCGCCAAAATAAATTAAATCCCAGTCAGGGAAATTTTGTAGTTCATTTAAAGCTTTATCTACTACATCCAAAATGTCTTTATCATCTAATACATTAATAAACTGAGTATCATCTTCAAAAATGATAAAATTTTTAAGATCTGTCATTTTCTTTATTCTATTAAAAAGAACATGATATGTGGTACCACAATAATGATGTTTTCTTATAATGTCAGGATCATTAGTACCATCTATAGCTCCTACTCTTTCAAAAAAATCTTCTAGACCAATTTTTTTCATTTCATCTTCAAACTCAGCTTTACGGTCAGTTCTTTTATCTAAATTTATATAGAATCCTTTGTCAAAAAATTCATTAATTTTCATTTAATAGTTTTTTACAATATTTAATAAATAATGTTTGTTTATCAGGTAGTCTAATTTGAAAATTATGGAAGGTACCACTTTCATATTCAGTTCCATTTCCATAAGCGAATTTAGGATATCCAAATTCACCATTGTATGTCCAAGTAAAATCTCTATATGTTTTTGTAGGATATGAAAGAATAATTTTTCGTCCTTGTCTTTCATTTTCTTTTGTAAATTTTTCAGCCACATCAACCTCAGTGATATGACCATCAGGGTTTGGATAGTGTGTAAATTTAAAATCTTTACATTCTGATGTCTCCCAAAATTTTTTTGTGAAACTTAAAAAACTTGGAGAGGCAAAAGGAGGTGTTTTATAAGGATTAATATCAAATAAATTAGAGGCTTGGGCATTACCATACAAAGTATTATCATCACTAATTATTTCAATAGCTTTGTTTATACAATTTTTTGTTATAGGTATACAATCAACATCAAATAATGTTATGGAATCCCAATCATTATTTGTAGTTAAATATTTTTCTATAGCAATAGCATGTCTATCATTATTTAAATTATCTTCAAAAGGTATTTGTTCTAGACCAATTTCAAATAAATTAAATATTTTTTTTTGTAATTCAATTATTTCCTCTGGTAGGTCATTACCATAAAAACTTACTATCTTGTGTCTCATACTAATTCATTAATAAAGTCAATCCACATTTTACCTACTTTATTAGCGTTAAAATTATCTAAAACATACTGAGGTCCTTTAGCTCTAAAATCAGCTTTAATCTCTGGATGTTCTTCAAGATGTTTAACTGCTTTAATTATATTAGGAACATTATTTTTAAATATACCCTCTAAGTCTTTAGATAAAGATTCTGTTTGCATTTTGTTCAAATCAGCTCCTTCAGGTGGGTCAATCCAAAAACAATGATCATTAAACACTTCAGGTAAAGCACCTAATGGATATGTTATAGGTATAGCACCTAAAGCTACAGCTTCAGCCACAACACATGAAAAAGTATCTTTATGGACATCCTCATATGGTGTATAAAGTGGATAAACAAAATATTCACTTTCTGCTATATGTGTGAATAAAGTTTTTTTATCTGTACCTCCATGTTTAACAAAGAATGGATCTTGATGATCATGAATAACCATTAAATAATCAAAAGCATGAAGTTCTTTATTTAATATATCTAATTGTCTAACAGTTTCAATAGCTACATTTCCTCCTCTAGGCCATGAAGCATGGAATACAAATTTACCTGGTTTTTTAGGTATATTTAAAGCTCTAACTTCATTTATGATTTCATCAAATATAGGATTTGGTATAAGTGTCTTTTTAGAATTTGAATGTTTATTTTTTATATGATTAAATATACCTCCATTCATACTTTCTTCCCAATTTGATATATGAACTAATCCTAAAGCTAAATTATGTTTATTAACATAATTAAGCATATGATCAATTCCATATACCCACTGCATATGAGACCAATATATTAATGCTTTAGTGACAGTGATTGGTAATGTGTCATAATCTTGAAACCATAACATACTAATTAGAATATCAAATTCTTTATTATCAATACCATCAAATTCTTTATTAGTGTATTTTACACCATAAAATTCTTCTCCTGGGATGTATTTATAGCCTATTTTGTTAAAGGTTTCTAATAATTGAGACTCCATTTTATCAACTGCAAATACAACTTCATGTCCTTGTTTAGCTAAATATTCAGCTACCAAAATACAACTAGTATCAGTTCCTGATCCTCCACCTTTACCATATCTTAAATTATAACCATTTAGATAATTACTTCTTCTACTATTACCTATAACAATAAAAACTATTCTCATAATTTAATATCTTTTTCATAACGTTCACTCCACTGTTTTTCTTCATCAAATAAGTACATAACTAATTTAGAAGGCTTATCAATAGAATTTACAATAGCTGAATAACAATTATTTTCTAAATTAACATATTGAGGTTCATTTTCAATGGTAAAATCTTTTCTAAGTAATTCAGTACCTGATTTAGATATAACACCTAAAGTTAAAAATTTAGGTTTTTTAAACTCATGTTTTTTAAAAAATTCAAGATCCCAATTACAAGTCACTTTAAACTGACTAGTGATGAATTGATCTTCCCAAGGTATTGGATTAGGTGGTTCTTTAACTTTTAAAGTGTAATCTTGTATTCTACATTTTTTAAAGTCAAATCCTCCATATATTTCATATTCATGTAGTGTTCTTACTGAGCCTAAACCATATGGACCTAGGTCAATATTATGTTCTTCTTGTCCAAATAATTGACGAGTTTTATTACGAGCATAAATATCTCTTTCACCACTTGTTTTTTTAGTTTGACTTTCTTTACCATGGTCTTCCCAATGTTTAGACCTATAACTTCTAGTATATTCATGCCACATAACCATTCTATATGGACTAAAAAAATCATATCCACTAGTCCAGGCTCTAATACTTAAACTAGTTTCTTCAGTGTAACCACCAAAATAAATGTCAGGATCATAAGGTACTTCTTTAATAAATTTACCTAATGTGAAATAAAAATGACCACTTATTGTTCTAGCTTTAATAACATGATTTTTATCTTTATAATCTTGAATATACCAAGGCATACTCATTAATAACTTATCTCCACTAAACTCATATTGTGACATTAAACTAGGCATTTTCTCCCATATCTTAGGTTCTTTTTCTGGATTAAATGGAGTACAGTAAGTTGTTATAATAGGTTTTTTAGAGACTTTTTTAGCTTGTTTAAAATCTTCTAAACATATATCATCCCATCCTTTCACAAAGCGATGATGAGAATCTATTTGTAAAGTATATTTTTCTCCACTATAAAGTGTATTTGTTATATGTCTAGCCCAACCTAAACCTTCACTTTCTGTATAATGATGTTTACTAATTTTAAAATGAGGATCATTATCATATTTAGTTATATCCTCTGTATCATCATACTGCCAACAAATACCAAATGTTAAATTTTCTGGGTGAGATGCTTTTTCAAGCATATCTTCAATAGTAGGAATTAGTTGTGGATCTCTATAACTAGCAATCTGTATAAATATTTTATCTTTCATAACTTAAATATAACTTAAATTTCTTGATTTTCTAATATAAATTTAGCTTTATCATAATTCATGTTATAAACTTTCTTTCTTCTATTACCTATTGTGATTTCAAGTTCAGAACATAAAGCTATAAAATTACCAACATCAGTTTGATTACAATTTAATTTTTGAGATGCTGTTAAAGCTATAAGTTTAGTTTTAGCTAACACTGAATCTTGTTCTTTTTTTCTTCCATTTTGAAAATATAATTTTAATAAATGTAAATTTAATTCTAATTGTTTATATTTAGGTGTTGTTAGTAAATTTTTCATTTCATTATATGAAGTCCAAATATAGTAAGTATTAAAAGCTACTCCTATTAAAATAATTAATTCTAAAAAGAATACCATCACAGCAAATGCAAAATCATTTTGCTTTAATTCTTCAACTTTAATAACTGATTTATTTTGTATTTTAGATTCAATTTCTTTTATTTTAGTATCTTTAGCTGTTTGTAAAACAGCCACAATTGAATCTCTATACTTTCTATCAGCTCTAGTAGTTGTTCTTTGATCACGATAAAATTTAATTTCTTTATCATAATATTTAGCTACTGAATCTACTTTAGTAGATATAGTTTGATCAGTTATTACCTCAATATTTTCAGAATTATCAACTAATCTATGAGCACCATTTAAACCTAAATAAAATGATCCTATTACTAATGATAAAGTCACTAATACCCCAATAATAATATTAAATGTAATTTTTTTAACTTTTAATATTGTATTAGTTAATTGTTCAAAAGCAAATCGTTTAAACAATTCATAACCAGTCATGAATAAAATAATGAATATAGAAAAAAATATTCCTTGTCCTGGAAATAGGTTAGGAATAGT
>Ga0194130_10005919_pt1 | contig 14415 bp, 14 predicted proteins | sample TA2KigsurfametaG_FD_160084 | JGI IMG/M metagenome (GOLD analysis project Ga0194130, IMG submission 160084) | Freshwater microbial communities from Lake Tanganyika, Tanzania - TA2015050 Kigoma 12 surface | ecosystem: Environmental > Aquatic > Freshwater > Lake | place: Tanzania: Lake Tanganyika... | reverse complement strand
CTCATCCTTACATGCGTATAGCAAGGGAAATGGGACTATTTCTTTGCAAGGAGCTAATTCCTTTTTTCGCCTATTATTTAACATTGCCGAACAGGAAAAGATATTGCTTAGTACCAAATTGGACGATTTGGATTTGACACGTAACCGTACCAGTTTTTTAGGTTACGCAGAATACGATAATCGCAACGGGATAACCTTTTCCCAACGCAGGAATATTGCCGTATCTGAGAAAAAGAAATTGAATGTAGAATTGCGCTTCAAGCAGTATGCCTTTAATGAAACGTTAAGTTTTCCTTTTAGTATCCCAAAAAATTATCGCCGCGGTTGATGAATAAAATTTATTTTGCACGGAATCGTTATAGTAAATCCATGCGGCTTAGCTTTTTAGTCTTTTTATTGCTCTTGCTCACTAGTACTGCACAGGCTCAGCCTGGTGCGGAGAAGGGGCAATTGGAAAAAGAAAGACAGGAAATACAAAAAGAACTCAAAGAGATTCAAACCTTATATGAATCCGTTAAAGGGCAGACTAAGAAAACATTGAGTCAGCTTAATGTATTGAATCGAAAAATCTCTTTGCAAGAACGCTATATCAATAGTATTAGCCGCGAAATTCGTTCTATTGATGATGATATCTATCTGAGTGAACTTGAAATTTATCGACTAAACAGACAACTAGATACATTGAAGGTGCAGTATGCTCGTTCGGTGGCCTATGGCTATAAGAATAGAAGTAATTATGATTATGTCAATTTTATCTTTTCAGCCAGCAGTTTTAATGATGCCGTAAAAAGAATTTCTTATCTCAAGAGTTACCGGGACTATCGCGAGAAACAAGTGGGTACTATTTACAAAACCCAGGAGTTGATTTTGCAACGGCGTAAACAACAACTGGTTCGTAAAGATCAAAAGAATGTAGCACTCGAAACACAAACCAAACAAGTGCAAGAGCTGGCTGTACAGAAAAAGGAAAAAAATGCTGTGGTGGCTCAATTGAAGAATAAGGAGAAGGAGTTGTCCAGACAAATTGCTGAGAAAAAGAAGAAAGACCGTGATCTGCAAAATGCTGTGTTAGCGATTGTTCGTCGGGAAATTGAATTGGCTAAAAAAGAAGCGGAAGAGCGTCGAAAAAAAGGCGAAGAGGAAAGAAAACGTACCAATGCTACCACCGTAACTACCACCACAACTACAAAACCAGCAGTTAATACACCCGCTCCAACCAGTGAAGAGCTGGCTGCGGCAGCAAAGCGTACCGAGCCTACCCGTCGTCCAGATAGTTACCTGGATCTTAATGCCAAGGATATTGCACTAAATAGCAGTTTTGAAGCAAACCGTTATAAACTTCCCTGGCCTGTTGACAATGGAAATTTGGCGATAATAAAATTGAAAATACTTTCTTAACTATCGATAATCCGGGTTTAACTATTGCCACTCCCAGTGCCGGATCTAATGTAAAAGCTGTCTTTGAGGGAGAGGTGCGAGGTATATATAACCTGGGGGATGGCATGGCAATTACTATTCGTCACGGTAAATATTTTACTACCTACAGCAACCTAACTGCTGTTACTGTATCCAAGGGGGCCTTGGTAAAAACCGGACAGATCATTGGTAAAACGGGTAAGGATGACGAAGGAAATGGTGGTCAAATTGATTTTATCATGACCATGGAAACAAAGAAAATAGATCCGCAGGGTTGGTTACGTCGTTAATCAACTTTTTACAAAGTTGCTATAGAGTTTTTCATACTGAGGAACAATATGATGAATATCAAACTTACAAGCTTGTTTGAATGCGTTGTTGCGAAATGTTTTAAGCGTGCTTTCACTTTGTAGTAACTGAATCACTTGTGCACTCATGGAGTCTGTATCTCCAACTTTACTTAAAAAGCCTGTTTCTCCGTGAATATTGATCTCGGCAAGACCGCCCGCATCACTGGATACTACCGGCACTTTTGCTGCCATGGCTTCCAGTGCGGCCAGTCCAAAACTTTCATATTCGGATGTGAGTAAGAATACATCGGCAATGGCTAAAATATCTTCCATTTGCTCTTGCTTTCCTACAAATAATACATCCTCACTTACTCCTAATTCACGACTTAAATCTTCCGCGGTACTACGCTCTGGTCCATCTCCAACAAACAGCAGTTTACTTGGAATTTTAGAACGAACAGTAGCAAAAATTCGTACTACATCGGGCACGCGTTTTATTTTTCTGAAGTTAGAGGCATGAAGCAGAATGCGTTCGCCCGAAGGGGCAATTGCTTTTCTAAAGGCATCAATTGGTTTGCGATTAAAACGTGCTACATCCACAAAATTCATGATCACTTCTATTTCCTTGTCAATCTTGAAGTGTCTGAAGGTTTCCTCTCGGAGGTTGTGAGAGACCGCTGTGATGGCATCGCTCTCATTGATAGAAAAAGTAACAACCGGCGCATAGGTTTTGTCACGGCCTACCAGTGTGATATCTGTTCCATGTAGGGTTGTGATAAATGGAATCTGAATGCCTTCTTTAGCTAAAATTTGTTTTGCCAAATAAGCGGCAGAGGCGTGTGGAATGGCATAGTGAACATGCAGCAAATCCAAATGATGATTTTTGATTACATCTACCAGCGTACTTGCTAAGGCGGTTTCGTAGGGGGGGAAATCAAATAAAGGGTAGGTAGGTACCTGCACTTCGTGATAAAAAATATTGGGAACAAATCTTTCCAGCCTAACAGGTTGCTGGTACGTGACAAAATGAACCTCATGATTTTTTTGCGCCAATGCTTTCCCCAGCTCAGTGGCTAAAACGCCAGAGCCACCAAAAGTCGGGTAACAAACCATACCTATTTTCATACGCGTTGTGGGGTCTGCAAAGGTAGGTTATTTGATAGGAGCGTCTTCCTGCACAGGATTCTTTACCTTCAGGAATCAAAACAAGTAAGCTATGTTTCTGTTCAATCGACTAGTACTTCTAGTAAGCCTTTTTTGCATAGGGGTGGTGCAGGCGCAATCCATGGACTCTATTTTTATTCGTCAATTAGCCGATGAAATTTTCTTACGTTCCAAGGCCTATGAAAATCTACGGGTATTGACCAAAAATATTGGCCCTCGTTTAGCGGGTTCTTCCGGAATGGTCAAGGCTGAAAAATGGGGCTTGGCTGCTATGCAAGCGGCTGGTGCGGATCAAGCTTGGATGCAAGCATGTATGGTCCCGCATTGGGTGCGGGGTGGTGCAGACAACGCATCAACGATGGTGAATACGGTTGCTGGAAAACGTGGAGTATCCTTGGATGTGGTAGCATTGGGTAATTCAATCGGATCGGGACCAAAGGGTATTACGGCGGAGGTAGTGGAAGTAAAATCTTTTGAGGAATTGGAATTGAAAAAAGAACAAGTAAAAGGAAAAATAGTTTTTTACAACTATCCTTTCAATGCCACTTTTGTAAAAACCTTTCAAGCCTATGGAGATGCCAATAAATATCGTGGACAGGGTCCTTCACAGGCTGCAAAGTATGGCGCGGTAGGAACCATAGTAAGAAGTATGAGTCATGGTGCCAATAATCACCCGCATACGGGTTCAACTCGGTACGATAGTTCATACGCTAAAATTCCTGCGGTGGCAATTGGGTTGGTAGATGCGGATCAATTAAGTCAGTGGCTTGAAACACAAACTGTAAAGGTTAAGCTTGAAACACATGGTTATTTTTTACCAGACACCATTGGACATAATATCATTGGAGAATTAAAAGGCACTGAGTTTCCTGATCAAATTATTACAGTGGGAGGGCATCTGGATAGTTGGGATAATTGTGAAGGAGCGCATGATGATGGGGCGGGTTGTGTACAAACAATTGAGATATTACGCGCCTTTAAGGCAATTGGTTATCAACCAAGACATACGATTCGTTTTGTACTTTTTGCCAATGAGGAAAATGGATTACGTGGCGGAACCAAATACGCGGAGGAGGCAAAGGAGAAAAATGAAAAGCACATTTTTGCATTGGAAAGTGATGCGGGTGGCTTTACACCACGCGGTTTTGGATTTACCATGTCTGCATCACAATACAATCGAGTATTGGGTTGGCAATCCCTGATTGCGCCCTATGGCTGTAGCGAATTCAGCAAAGGGGGAGGGGGTGCAGATATTGGCCCATTAAATAGAAGTTTCAATACCCCGGTGGCAGGGCTTCAGCCTGATTCACAACGTTACTTTGATTATCATCATGCCCGTAATGATGTTTTTGAGGCAGTCAATAAACGTGAGTTAGAGTTAGGCGCCATTAATATGGCTGCACTACTTTATTTGGTGGATCGCTATGGACTAGGACAATAGTTCGGTAAGGGACTTATTCACTTGTTGAAAAGGAAATCCTTTCAGCGTTTCCTCCATTTGTGTTTTAATCTGCGTATTACAAAGGTTCCCAATGCTACCCTCATGTGTATGGTGTAGCGTGGTAGACGCTTGATACGTACCTTTTTCAATGGCTTCTCCTATCTGTCGGTATGCATCTCGAAAAGGAACTCCTTGGTTAACGAGTGCGTTTACGGCTTCGACACTAAAGAGGTATTGGTATTTTTTATCAAGTAGTAATTCTTTTTCTATTTGAACAGCGCCTATCATTAATTCCAACATGGCAATACATTCCCGAAGCTGTTCAAAGGCAGGGAATAAATTTTCTTTTAGTAATTGAAGATCGCGGTGATAACCAGAGGGAAGATTGGTAATTAAGAGACTGATTTCATTGGGCAAGGATTTAATTCGATTACAGTGTGCACGAACTACTTCAAAAACATCCGGATTTTTTTTATGCGGCATGATACTACTGCCAGTTGTTAATTGATCCGGAAAAGAAATAAAACCAAATTGTTGATTCATGTACAAACAGGCATCCATGCTAAAGCGACTCAATGTTTCTGCAACACCCGCTAATGCTTGTGCCACTACGCGTTCAGTTTTACCTCTTCCCATCTGTGCATAGACCACATTATAGTTGAGGTCTCCAAATCCCAATAGGGAAGTAGTATATGTTCTATCTATTGGGAAGGACGAACCATAGCCAGCTGCAGAGCCTAATGGATTTTTATTGACAATTTTATAAGCTGCTTGTAATTGTATGCAATCATCTACTAAACTCTCTGCATAGGAACCAAACCAGAGTCCAAAGGAGGAGGGCATTGCCAGTTGCAGGTGCGTATAGCCAGGCAAAAGCGCTTCTTTGTGTTGTTCGCTTTTTTCTTGTAGCAGTGAAAAAAGTGATTGAAGCGAATGGACTGTTTTTTCTAGTTCTTCACGAAGGAAGAGGCGAATATCAACCAGAACCTGATCATTTCTGCTTCTTGCCATGTGCACTTTTTTTCCTGTATCTCCCAGTAGCTGTGTCAGCTCCCATTCCACTTGTGAATGAACATCCTCCATCTCAGGACGTAATAGGAAGCTGCCTTCTAAAACTTGCTGATAAATACCACCAAGTGCCGTTACTAATTGCGCTGTTTCCGATGTGGTGAGCAGTCCAACTTTTCCTAACATTTTTACATGTGCTAATGAGCCCAGCACATCAAATTTTGCCAAGTAGGCATCCATCTCCCGATCCTTTCCCACGGTAAAATTGCTTACGGCATCCGTTGTTAGTGTATTTTTTTGCCAAAGTTTCATACCAGCATTGTTGAATGGGTTAACTGATTGATTAATGTGCAGTATAGGTCAATTCCACTTTCTATCTCATCAATACCCACCCATTCATCCGCACTATGACTGCGTGCTGAGTTGCCGGGTCCTAATTTTAACGCAGGGAAAGGGAGCAAGGCTTTATCGGATGTGGTGGGAGATCCATAATAGCTTAGTTGGTTGGCCAGTCCTACTTTTATCAGGGGATGTTCTACTGGAATGAGAGAAGAGCGTAGTCGGGTACTTCGTGGTTTTAATTGAACGGCAGGTGAAACAATGGATTGTAATGTGTTAATGACTTCCTCGAACGTGTAGTGCTCGTTCACTCGAATGTCCACTACAAATTGACAAGAGGCGGGGACTATATTATGTGCTTTGTTTACAGTTTCAATTACGGTTGTACTGCATTTGACAGCACCTAGTAGCGTTGATTTTTTTTCCCATACAAAATCCCGAATAAGTTGAATGGCATCCAATGCATGATACAAGGCATTATCTCCTTCCTCGCGTGCGGCATGTCCAGGTTTTCCTGTTGCGATGCCGTCGAGCACTAATAATCCGCGTTCTGCAATTGCCATCTGAAGTAAGGTGGGTTCACCTACTATGGCACAGGTTGTTGGATGAATGTTTTCTTTTACTAAACAGCCCTGTGTATTTTCAATAAATGTAGGATCTTGTAAGAGTGCTTCAATCCCACCACTACCACTGATTTCTTCTTCAGCTGTAGCCGCAAAAATCAGGTTCCAATGGCTACTACTTGAAGCACTGCTTTGTAAAAAACTTGCCAATAATGCTACGAGTGAAGCACCCGCGTCATTACTTCCTAATCCATAGAGCTTTCCTTCTTCAATGTGTGGGGAGAAAGGATCTCTGGTATACTGCGCGTTTGGTTTGACAGTATCATGGTGAGAATTGAGAAGCAGCGTGGGTAGGACCGGATTGAAACCACCTGCAATTGCATAAACATTATTGCCTACCCGATTGGGTGCGGACCCTTTTTCCTTTAAGTAGTCAAACAGTATTGCAGCAGTTTTGTCTTCTTGTTTGCTAAATGAAGGAATGGCAATCAACCGTTGTAATAACAAAATAGCCTCTTGCTTAATGGTTGTATTGTTCATTTTATATCGCTAAGGTTGTACCGGCTTTACCATTTATTAGATCATGTAACTTTTCAGCTTTTCCAATTACCACATTGCTAACGCCCGCTTCCAACGCCTTGAACGCATTATCTAATTTAGGAATCATCCCAGCAAAAATCTTGCCGGCTGCTTTTAATTGCTCATAGGAAGCTGTATCGATACTAGGGAGTACAGAATCTGCTTGGTCTGAATTAGCCAGTACACCTTCTTTTTCAAAGGTATACAGGAGGCTGGTTGTAAATGTATCGCTAAGTGTTATGGCTAATTCTTGTGCCATAGTGTCTGCGTTAGTATTAAGTAAATGACCTTGGCCGTCATGCGTTAGTGGTGCCACTACGGGTGTAATGCCTGCCTTTAAAAGTGTTGTAAATAATCCCGTGTTAACTTGATCAATGTCTCCCACCCAACCATAATCTATTGTTGTGTGTGTTCTTTTGTGTGCCAAAAGGCTGTTTCCGTCTGCACCGGTTAACCCCAACGCATTACAATCTAATTGTTGTAACTGCGCTACTAATTGTTTATTCAAATACCCTCCATAAACCATTGTCACAATTTTCAACGTTTCACTATCGGTGATTCTTCTGCCTTCAATTAATTGTGCAGGAATTCCTAATTGTTCACTTACCTGTGTTGCCATTTTTCCTCCGCCATGCACTAATATTTTAAAGACTGGATTTCCTGTAGCGGTAGTCTTTGGCAAGGTGGCAAAGAGTTTTAAAAAAGTTGCCAGTTTTGTTTGCTCATCAATCAGATGTCCTCCCACTTTGATAATATAGAGTAGGGGCTTATTCATACTGTTGTAAAAGATTTTTTAACACGGCCTGAGCGGCCCATACTCGATTACCTGCTTGTTGATTTACTAAACTAGCCGAACTATCTAATACTTGGTCACTTAGTTCTACATTTCTTCGAACAGGGAGACAGTGCATCACCTTTGCTTGGTTTGTGCTCGCTAAGTGTGCGGGGGTTAACATCCAGGAATCGGTATTACCTGCAGCCATTTTTCCATATTGTTGCACACTGCTCCAGTTTTTTACATACACAAAATCAGCACCGGCTAAAGCTGTTTGTTGATCATGTAGGATCTGTGCGCCTTTTGTAAAGCTTTCTTCCAGCTCCATTCCTGGCGGATGTGTTACGATAAAATCTGCCTTCCCCCAGTGTGTAACCCACTCCGCAAAACTATTAGCTACACATTGTGGTAGTGGTTTAATATGAGGCGCCCAAGTTAGTACTACACGCGGTTTCCTGGCAGCAAAATTTGCTGGGTGATTATTGATTTCTTCTTGGATAGTTAAGAGATCTGCTAAGGATTGTAGGGGATGCCGTGTAGCAGATTCTAAACTTAGCACGGGAATACCCGCATACTTTACAAATTGGTTCAAAATATTTTCCGCATAGTCGGTTGCACGATCTTGTAGTCCTGGAAATGTTCGGATGGCCAGTATATCAAAGTATTGACCTAAAATGGGAGCTGCATCTTTAACATGCTCTACCGTGGTTCCATTCATGATAGCACCTTCTTCAAATTCCATAGACCAACCATCAGCACCCACATTAAAAATAATTGCTTCCATCCCCAGCTGTTGTGCTGCAATCTGTGTGCTCAAGCGGGTTCGCATACTGGGATTGAGAAATAGACAGCCCAGTCTTTTCCCTTTACCCAATGCCTGATCTGCCAATGGATTCTTTTTATAATACTGTGCTTGTGCCAGTAATGATTCTATTGAATCCGCATCTTTTACAGATAAGAAATGTTGCATGTGTTAGTGTGAAGAGGATTGAATTTCTTGTTGAATACTACTAATAAACAGGTTGGCATCTGCCTGCGTTAAGGCCAGTGAAGGAAGTAGTCGAATCACATTTGGCTTTGCCTCACCGGTAAAAATATGTTGTCTGGCTAGCAGATTTTTTTTCAAATCAGGAAGTGCAGCAGGCACATCAAAACCAATCATTAAGCCCCGCCCTCTCACATTTTTAAGTTGGGATAATTGAGTTAGCTGTTCCGTTAACCAGTTACCCATGTGAAGGGCATTGTCCATGAGCTTTTCTTGTTCCATCACCTCTAGCACAGCTAATGCTGCTGCACAAGCCAGATGATTTCCCCCAAATGTGGTACCCAGTTGAAAATGTTTGGCTGGAATGTGGGGAGCAATTAAAATTCCCGCTACCGGAAATCCATTTCCCATCCCTTTAGCCATTGAGTAAATATCCGCATCAACACCTGCGTAATCGTGACTGAAAAACTTTCCACTTCGTCCGTAACCACATTGCACACTATCCGCAATATAGAGGGCTCCATAGCGTGTACACAGTGAACGTATAGTTTGTAAAAAAGTATTATCAGCTATATGAATACCTCCCACGCCTTGAATGCCTTCAATGATTACACCTGCAATCTCATTTCCTTGTTCTTGAAAACAGGCTTCTAATGCCACGGCATCATTGAACGGTAAAAAAATTACATTTTCTGTTTCATTGACAGGAGCAATATAATTTTTATTGTCTGTGGCTGCTACCGCCAAAGAAGTGCGTCCGTGAAAAGCTTTTGTGAATGCAATTATTTTTTTTCGGCCGGTATGAAAACTGGCCAATTTTAGTGCGTTTTCATTTGCTTCTGCTCCGCTATTACAAAGGAAAAGCTGATAATCCAGTTTTCCGGCTAGGTTTCCAAGTTTTGTAGCTAATTCTTGTTGTAATGGAATACGGATGGAGTTAGAGTAAAAGGCAATCTTATCTAATTGCGTTTTAATTCGTTCAACCCAGTGAGGGTGCGTATGCCCAATACTAATCACTGCATGGCCTCCATAGAGATCCAGGTATTCTTGCCCCTGTTGATCCCAGACACGGGAGCCCTTTGCTTTTACAATGGTTATATCCTGAATGGGGTAAACATCAAAGAGACGCATGGCTAGAAATAATTTGCTTTTAGTTGAAGCCCACATAGCTCATCTAAGCCAAAGAGTAGGTTCATGTTTTGAATGGCTTGTCCGGCTGCTCCCTTTAAGAGATTATCAATGATACAGTGTATTACAAGCTGGTTACCTTGTTTCTCCAATTGAAGCAATGCTCTGTTAGTTCCCACTACTTGTTTTAAAAAAATGGGCTCATTGCTTATATAAACAAAGGGGTGCGTTTGATAATAAGTAGTAAACAGTTCAATTAGTTCTTCCAACTTGGTTGAAATAGTAAGTGAGGAGCTGCAGAATATTCCTCTCGTAAAATCACCTCGCCAAGGTATAAAATGAACGGCAGGAGCTTGCTTGTTCATTGATTGGCATAATGACTCATTTATTTCATCCAGATGCTGATGAGTCAGGGTTTTGTAAGCTTGAATATTATTGGCACGCCAGCTAAAGTGTGCCGTGGATGCCAGTGTTTGCCCAGCACCGGTGGATCCCGTAATGCCGGTTGTATGCACATCGGTTAATAAACCAGCTTTTGCTAAGGGTAATAAACTCAATTGAATGGCTGTTGCAAAACAACCTGGATTAGCAACGGCTGTTGCTTTTTTTATTTCTTCTTTATTTAGTTCGGGTAACCCGTAAACAAATGTTCGGTTTCCTATTTGATTCTTATCTCTTAATCGAAAGTCATTGGTCAAGTCAATTATTCGAATACTAGCAGGTAGTGTTTGTTGTTCCAGAAATTGACGCGATTCGCCATGACCGAGACATAGAAAAAGTAAATCTACTGTTGTATCAATTTCAGCGGTAAAGCAAAGCGAAGTAATCCCTGATAAATCCTGGTGAAGTTGACTTACGGCTTTTCCAGCATTACTGCGACTGTGAATAAAGCCAATCTCTACAGCGGGGTGTACTAATAATAGCCGAAGTACTTCTCCTCCGGTATAACCGGCTCCGCCTATAATTCCTGCTTTAATCTTTGTCATGACCAACTTGTTGAACACGATGATAAATTCCAATTTGATTGCCAGCGATCCGGGTAAAACCCCGTACGTCTTGACCGGTGAATCCGGTATTCATTTCACCATATTTTCCAAACTTACTGTTCATCAAATCATAAGGGCTTTCGATGCCAGTAATTTGAAACCGGTAGGGAAGTAGTTGAATAAATACCTTTCCTGTTACCTGTTGTTGGCTGTTAGTGAGGTAGGCCTCTATATCTCGCATAACGGGATCTAGTATTTGGCCTTCATGTAGCCAATTGCCATAGAATTGTGCAAGTTGATCCTTCCACTGGAGTTGCCACTTTGTAAGTACATGTTTTTCCAGGGCATGATGTGCTTTCAAAATAAGTAGCGGGGCTGCTGCTTCAAAGCCTACACGTCCTTTAATACCAATAATGGTATCGCCTACGTGAATATCTCTGCCGATGGCAAATCCTCCTGCAATTTGTTGTAATGTTTTTATGGCTTCTACCGGATGCTTGAACGCTTTTTCATTGATGCCCATTAATTCTCCCTGATTAAAGTGGAGTATCACCTCTTCTTGTCCTTGCTTAGTCAGCGGCGTTGGCCATGCTTCCTCGGGTAACATACCATTTGAATGCAAGGTTTCCTTACCACCCACACTAGTTCCCCAAAGACCTTTATTAATAGAGTAAAGGGCTTTCTCAAAATTCATTTCCACACCCTTGGATTTCAAGTATTCAATTTCCTGCTCCCGACTTAATTGAAGATCCCTAATAGGAGTAATAATTTCTATGCCTGGAATCAGAATTTGAAAAATCATATCAAAACGAACCTGATCATTTCCGGCTCCTGTGCTTCCATGCGCCACGGCTGCTGCTCCTATTTTTTTTGCATGCGCTGCAATATGCAGTGCCTGGCTGAGTCTTTCTGCTGATACAGAGAGCGGATACGTATTGTTCTTTAATACGTTTCCATAAATTAAGTAGCGGATAATTTTATTGTAGTAGTCGGTGGTAGCTTCTACGGTAGTATGCGATTGAACGCCTAGCTTTTTTGCGTGTATTTCAATTTTTTCTAATTCTTTTTCATCAAACCCACCTGTGTTGACTAGTATGCTATGCACTTCATATCCTTTTTCCTCTGTCAAATATTTTACACAGTAGGTGGTATCCAGTCCTCCGCTAAAACCTAAAACAACTTTTTTAGACATAGCCTTTGTAGTTTATCTAGTAAAAAAATGATGAAGAAAACCTACGCTCTTACTGCCATTACTTTTTTTCAGAAAGGGTCTAAGTAGTTTCCATTCTTTAAATCTTAACAGACGTTCAAAGCCCCTTTTGTTTTCTTCGAAATATTTTTTTGTTTCGGCTGGTTCGTAATGATCTGCAGGGTCATAAAGCATAGCTGTGCACATACAATTTTTACGATCCTTGCTCATCAATATATCATAGTTGACACAGCTCTTACAGCCAGCCCAGAACGCTTCATCTTGTGTTAATTCAGCATAAGTGACGGGCTCGTATCCTAGTTCGCTATTGATTTTCATAACGGCCAGTCCGGTAGTCAAGCCAAAAATCTTGGCCGCTGGATATTTTTCTCGAGAAAGTTCAAAGACACGCTTTTTAATAGCTCTTGCTACACCGCTTTTACGATAGGCTTGCGCAACAACCAATCCGCTATTAGCAACATATTCTCCATGACTCCAGGTTTCGATATAGCAAAAACCTACCCATTGATTATCTGGCGTTAATGCAATGACAGCTTTTCCTTCTTCCATTTTCTTGGACACATAATCGGGACTGCGTTTTGCAATACCAGTTCCTCGTGCAGCGGCTGAAACAGCCATTTCCTCAGTAATGATAGTGGCAAAGACCAAATCGGCCATCGTAGCCACTCGAATTATGAATGGTACACTCAAAGTAAACTGTTGGTAAAGGGTTGGATCACCAGTCCAGATAGGGTTGTCGGGAGTCATTCACTGACAGGGACCAGGGTGAGAGGTTCGTCCTGTCAGCAAATACGGAGCAACCTGGATAAAAGAAAGAAATGGATTCTTTTCATTTTAGATCCTTTTGTTTGTAAGGGATGCAAATCTAAATTATTAATTTAAATATGACCCCCTTTTTTTAGCTGGCTTTGAAGGAAAATATAACCAGGCGCCGGTGCAAGTCAGGTGGATCTTTCCTCCAACAAACAACTGTTCGTGTGGCAATCCATTCGGTGGGGCTGGTTAAATCAGCCGCAATACATAGCTGTGTGGTCGGGGAGAGACATTTTAGTAGTGCTTTGAGCAGGGGATTATTGCGATAAGGCGTCTCTATAAATAACTGGGTGCATTCCTCTTTACGAGACTGCTGCTCCAGTTCTTGAATTGATTTCTCGCGTTGTTTATCCTCTATGGGCAAATAGCCATTGAATTTGAAGTGCTGGCCATTGAGACCACTAGCCATCAGGGCCAATAGAATAGAATTGGGTCCTACCAACGGTGTAACAGGATATCCAACTTCGTGTGCCAGAGCAACAATTGCTTGTCCTGGATCTGCAACGCCCGGACAACCGGCTTCACTCACCAAGCCAATAGTTTTTCCTTCCTTGAATAATTGTTTGCAACGAGCTGCTGTGTCCGCATCGCCTACATCGATCCATTGATAATTATCAATGATGATATCCTTAGAAATACTTTTGAAATATCGACGTGTTGTGCGTGGATTCTCCACTACAAAAACCTGACAGGAAAGAATAGCCTTCCAAATGTAGGCAGGTAAGGCTTCTAAGCCCTCCTCATGTAAAGGGGCAGGGATCAGCAATAGTTTACTCATGCTTTTTTTACTTGTCTTACACTTAAAGTAGCTGCAATTATTGCATAAGCAGGAGCGAGCAACACAAATAAATGCATGGCAAAAAATAGTAGACCGTTTCCAACGGCTAATCCTTTATGATGGCTGCAGAAAACAGCACTTTGTTTGGGGGTTAATTGATTACGTGCAAAAGAATAGTCTAGCATGGAGAATCCAAAATAATAACCTTGCATCAATAGTCCTATTGATGGTGTAATCCATCCAACAACAGGAATCAGTGCCAGTAAAATCAGTCCCCCAAAATAGAGTGCTTCCAGCCCGGTATTTTTTATGGCTAACCGTATACCACGTTGTGCATCTCTCCAAACTTCATCCCAACAAAATTGATGGTCTTTTTTTTCAAGTAATGCTTCGGTCTTTTCACTCAGGTAGGCAAAGCCAGGAGCGCCTACAATTAGAACTAGGTTTTTAAAAAGTGCAAAATAAAATAGAAGCAGTACTAGTCTTAGCATCATTCCGTTCATCACAAACAAAAAACTAAGCCACTCACTTCTTTCTTTTTGTAGCCATTGTTCAATTCCAATAGTTTCACTCATCCAGCTAACGGCATCATTGGAAGAAATAATAAAGAGTATTAACCCAAGAACTGAGAGTAGCGTGTATAAAATACCCGGCCAAAGAATTCCCCGCAGCAGATTTTGTTGCTGAATAAAATGGCGTGCCTCCTGCCAGGAGCGAAATGCAATTACAATCTCTTTCAAAACTGTATTTTAAAAGTAGCCGTTAGAAAGTAGGACAGTTGAGTCTTTTGAGACTGGGGTCAGATGGCTTTTTGATATAGATCAGAGAGATTTCTAATCCTCCTCTAGCATTAGAGGCAGGTTTTAAAATGGACGTGTTAGCATCGTAACTAGCACCCAATCTGAGTCCACTAAATTCAAGACCAATGTAAGGAATCACC
>Ga0194130_10005917_pt1 | contig 14418 bp, 16 predicted proteins | sample TA2KigsurfametaG_FD_160084 | JGI IMG/M metagenome (GOLD analysis project Ga0194130, IMG submission 160084) | Freshwater microbial communities from Lake Tanganyika, Tanzania - TA2015050 Kigoma 12 surface | ecosystem: Environmental > Aquatic > Freshwater > Lake | place: Tanzania: Lake Tanganyika... | reverse complement strand
GGCCAGTGCGGTCAGGATTTTTTTGACGATTGCTGGCAGATACATTCCACTAGGGGCTAAACACGACATATTTCATCTTTGCAAGATGTACTCCCATTCTCAGAAGGCAGGTCACCTATCTGATAGAGTTTTCAGCTGAAGTGGGCAATTCACTGCCCAGTATCCCCAAGGGCATATAGTTTCTGGTAGGGCGACAGGCAGGTCTAGGTGCCTTGTTGATCCGGCGATCGGTTGCGTTTGAGGTATTCTCACTGCAGTTTGTACTGGGGGTGAAGGGGGTCGTCGATGGCATTCAACTTACCGTCTGTCCGGGTCTGAGAATCCAGCAGGGAGGCGTAGTCTGTCGGCTTTCTGGGCAAGTACCTGTCCACTTGTCGGGCTTGTTATTCCGTAACTGCTTTCCTGGAAGCCTTTGCGTAGTCGAAGTATTATGCTGTCATCATGAGCGCCGCCTTCGGGTCGGCGCTTAGGCGGGCTTGCTGTGTAGCTTCTCCCCGGACCATCCCTTTGTATGTATTGAAATGCGGCACGTGGAAAGGATCACCTTCATCTGAGAGCTTCAGGATCCTGTTGTAGCGGTCTAGGCAGCTCTCTATCAGGCCACGGGCATCATTCTAGGTATAGGCATTGCCTTTGTTGCGGTAAAATATGCGGATGGCAGTTTCAAGCACCATCAGTCCCGGGTATGCATGAGGAAAAGCCGATACTTCGCGGGTCTTGAACAGCAACCGCTGCTGGGAGCTGACTTTGCCGGGGATGGAAGCATCCCAGATCATCTGATGGTGAGAAGGTATGTTGTCTGTCGGCAGCGAAGGCTGCCGGTGCTGATGACTGGCACATCCCTGGATTAGACTGAGTCCGAGGCCGAACAATATCCACATCGGACGCCTACATGTCCTTAGCCCTGTCAAAAAATACAGAACCCCCGAGATTAGGCCCGAGGGTTCTGTATGGATGATTATTGAAGGGGGATCACTCTGCAACAACTTCCAGTTCGAATTCTGTCTCGTGACCGTTACCGAAGTCAACCCTCAATTTATAAGTTCCCAATTCACGGATCTCGTCGATGATGTAGATTTTACGGCGGTCCACCTCATAGCCGCGCTGCTCGCGGATGGCCCGGGCGACCTGCACATTCGTCACAGCACCGAAAATGCGTCCAGACGTCCCCGTCTTTGCTCCGATGCGCAGGGGAGAGGCTTTGAGTACGGAGATGACCTGGTTGATTTCAGCCATCATCTTCTCTTCCTTTTTGCGAATCTGCTTTAGGCGCTCTTCCAGTTGTTTAAGGTTACCGGGGGAAGCTTCGATGGCCATTTTCTGGGGTATGAGGAAATTTCGTGCATACCCGTTTTTGACCGTCACAACCTCGTTGGCTCCACCGAGGTTGTTTACATCCTGTATTAGAATGATTTGCATGTTCGTCTCTTTTTACGTGTTGTCCTCGCCAGCTGACGCGGCAACGGTGTTTCTACTTCAGGAGGTCGGTCACATATGGGAGGATGGCCATTTGGCGGGCCCTCTTAATGGCTTCAGACACCTTGCGCTGATATTTCAGCGAGTTGCCGGTTATCCGCCTTGGGAGCATCTTCCCTTGTTCGTTGAGGAACTTCTTAAGAAATTCCGCATCCTTGTAGTCGATGTACCGGATGCGATACTTTTTAAAACGGCAGAACTTCTTGCGAGGCTTCTCCGTTTTTATGGCTGTCAGATACTTAATCTCGTTCGCTTTCGCCATGGCTCAACCCTCCACTGCTTTGTGATAACCGGTAGATACGCCGCTTCTCTTTTTCAGGTTGTACTCAACGGCATACTTGTCGAGCTTGACAACCATTTGACGAATGACTTGCTCGTCACGCATTAGCTGGATCTTCAGCTTCTCGTTCATGTCGGATGGCGCATGATACTCCATGACCCAATATAGACCGGTGGTCTTTTTCTGGATGGGATACGCCAGTGATCTCAGCCCCCAGGGATTGTCATGTACTACAGAACCACCGCCGGCGGCGATCAGATCCGTGTATTTTTTCCGAGCGGATCGAAATTCTTCCTCGCTCAGGACAGGGGTGAAGATCACCATCAACTCATAATGCTGCATGTTCCCTGTATTTGATAATTAGATGGGGGTGCAAAACTAGTCCATTTCCACGGAAAAACCCCGGGATTGAGACATTTTTTTTCATCTCGGCCGGGAAAATTGACAGAGTGTCAGTCGACCGGCTGCTGGCATCCCTTTTGGAGATCTATGCCGGACAACATAAACCCAGAGTTATGCAGAAAGGACAAATCCGCGTGCACACGGAAAATATCTTTCCAATCATCAAAAAGTTCTTGTACAGCGAGCACGATATTTTCCTACGGGAGCTGATCTCCAATGCCATCGACGCTACTCGTAAGCTTTCGACCTATGCGGCTGCCGGGGAGTCGACTGGGGACTTAGGAGAACTCCGCATAGACGTCGCCATTGATGCCAAGGCCGGCACCCTCAGTATATCCGATCGGGGCGTGGGGATGACCGCCGAAGAGGTAGATCGGTATATCAATCAGGTTGCCTTCTCCAGTGCGGAAGAGTTCCTTGAAAAGTACAAAGGTCAGAACGAGGCAAGTGTCATTGGGCATTTTGGTTTGGGTTTCTACTCTGCCTTCATGGTCAGCGACCATGTGCAGATCCTGACCCGTTCCTTCCGTGAGGGTGCACAGGCCGTTCAATGGGCCTGCGACGGGAGTCCGGAATTTACCCTGGAAGAGACATCCAAGCCTGCGCGCGGGACCGACATCATCCTGCATATCAACGAAGAGAGTAAGGAGTTCCTTGAATCTTCCCGCATCCGGCAGATCCTAGAGAAATTCTGCCGATTTCTCCCCGTACCCATCTACTTTGAAGACAAGCAAATTAACAATATAAACCCTGCCTGGGCCCGTAAGCCCGCTGACCTCACCGAAGAGGATTATCGGAATTTTTATAAGGAGCTTTATCCCTTCCAGGAGACCCCCCTTTTCTGGATTCATTTGAACGTCGACTACCCCTTCAACCTAACCGGAATCCTCTTCTTCCCGCGCATCCGACAAAGCTATGAAGTGCAGAAAGACAAGATCCAGCTTTACTGCAATCAGGTATTTGTCACAGACGAAGTGAAAGATATCGTGCCTGAGTTCCTCATGCTGCTGCAAGGTGTGATCGACTCACCGGACATTCCCCTCAACGTCAGCAGAAGCTATTTACAGGGTGACCCCAACGTCCGTAAAATCAATAGCCATATCACCAAGAAAGTGGCTGACAAACTCGATGAGATTTTCCGTACTGACCGGGAGTCGTTCCAACAGAAATGGGAGAGTTTGGGGCTGTTCGTCAAATACGGTATGATGACAGATGACAAATTCCGGGAAAAAGCAGACCGTTTCCACATCATGCAAGATGCCAAGGAGGGAAACTGGTACACCATAGAGGAGTACCGTACCGCATCCGAGGCGCTTCAAATAGACAAAGATGGAAAGCTGGTCATCCTCTACACCACTGACCCGGTGCAGCAAGATGCCTATGTGCGCGCCGCCAGCCAAAAAGGGTACAAAGTAGTGAAACTGGACACCCTCGTAGATGCCGGTTTCATCAACCATATGGAGAGCCATTGGGAAAAAGTGCGCTTTAACCGCGTCGACGCAGACATCGCCGACAACCTCATCGACATCCAGGAAAATGCGGAGAGCGTGCTGACTGGTGAAGAAACAGACCGATTGAAGGGCCTTTTCGATATCAAAGCAGAAGGACTGCAGGTGCAGGTGGAGGTCAAAGGACTCAGCCCTGAGGTCAGTCCGGTACAAGCCACCCGGCCAGAGTTTGTTCGTCGGATGAAGGATATGGGGAATATGGGCGGGCCGATGGGAAGCTTTTACGCCAATATGCCAGACGAAGTGACTTTGACCGTGAACGGTAACCACCCTGTATGCCGTTCCATACTGCATGACACGGACTCCGACAGGCAACAAAAGCGGACGCGTACCCTAGCCGACCTAGCTTTACTCTCTCAAGGCTTGTTAAAAGGCCAATTACTCACCGCATTCATAGATCGGAGTGTGGAATGGATGGCTGGGGAATCTTTCACGGAATAGATTTGACCCTAACTACATGTATACTAATGGAATATGATTGTGAGCGAAGTGTAGCTATTGGCAGGAATTAAACTTTGAAACTTCTCGATATTTATCGGCGGCGGTCGGTCGAAAAACGGACCAACTCCTCCAGCGCTTTCCGAACGGGGGTATCCTCAAATTCGTGGAGTCTTGCCAACGCCATGTCGCGGAATTCTATCATCCGCTGTTGCGCGTATTCGATGCCGCCATGGGCCTGGACTTCCCGGATCAACCGATCGACTGCTCTTCGATTTCGATTCCTGTTGCGCAGGATGTGAAGTAGCTCTTTGCGGGTGGTGCGGTCGCATTGGGAGAGGGTATGGATCAGAGGCAGTGTCATCTTTTTTTCCCGGATGTCATTGCCGGTAGGTTTGCCGGCATCTTCTCTGTTGTAATCGAATAGGTCGTCGCGGATCTGGAAGGCGATCCCCACCCATTCTCCAAACTCACGCATTCGCTCGGCGCTTTCCTGGTCTTCGGTAGTGGAATAAGCGCCGGCGGCACAGGCGGCGGCCAGCAACGAGGCTGTTTTGTTCCGAATAATCGTAAAATAACTATCTTCATCCGTGTCGAGCAGTCGTGCTTTCTCCATTTGGAGGAGCTCCCCCTCGCTCATCAGCTTAACTGCCCTGGACATGATCCGCAGGATCTCAAAATCCCCATTGTTCAGCGAGAGCAGCAGTCCCTTGGCCAGCAGGTAGTCCCCAACCAAGACGGACACTTTAGATTTCCACAACGCATAGACAGAGAAAAACCCTCTTCTTTCCAGAGAGCCGTCCACCACGTCGTCATGTACCAGGGTGGCGGTGTGTAGAAGTTCTACGAGCGAGGCTGCACGATACGTTGGCTGCTTTGCGTCGCCGAAAAGCTTGGCGCTGAGGATGACGAACATGGGGCGCATCTGCTTCCCACGGGTTCTGACGATATATCGCATGATCCGGTCCAGCAGGGGAACCTGGCTCTGTACTGACCCTTTGAAGACATCCTCAAAGATTTCGAGCTCAGCTCTAATAATATCAGGTATAGCCGCCATGAAAAAAGCATGAAAGTAGGTATATTTCGCGTCCTCCTTTCCTTACCCCTGGGCAAGTGCCGGTGGACTGACTATTGAATATTCAGGATAATTAAAATAATTGGTAAAAATTTGCTGATTGATAATACGTTCGGTATATTTGTTGCATTATGTAGAATCACGTATTTTTACCTTTGGATCCAATATTGAACCTTTACCACTCAACCCTTAACTGCTATGTCTATTAAAAATGTGCAAATCCTGCTTGCTCTCGCAGTCTTCCCGGCCGTTTCCGGGCTACAAGCCCAGACCTCCGGAGGTTATAGCTGGAGAGATTCCGCGGTGATCCCGGCTTCGCGGGCTGCCCAGCAGAGCGAATTCATGAACAATCAGTATGACTTTCCTGCCAAGCCACGCAGTATGTGGGAGCTCGGTGTTAAAGTCGGCACATTCCAGATTAATGGCGACGTAAGTCCGGTGCCCAGTTTCGGTTTTGGCGCACACGTCCGCAAATCACTTGGTTATTTGGTATCTCTCCGAGCTGCCTATTCCCATGGCAATGGTATCGGTTTGAACTGGAAGCCTTCAGGGAATTTTCGCTACAACACAGCATGGACCGGTACTGGTTATATCCCCAACCGAATTGACAATTCCGGTAATGTGCTGCCTGGCGGCCAGGTTGTCTTTTACAACTACAAAGCCAACGTGAATGATCTGTCCGTTCAGGCTTTGTTCTCCCTTAACAACATTCTATTTCACAAAGCCTCCAGCAAAACCAACGTGTATCTGTTGGCAGGTGGTGGATTGTCCTGGTACAAAACCAATGTCAACGCATTGAATGGCAGCACACGTTACAATTTTGCCCCTCTCGCGGGAAGACCCGTCTATGCCGATCGCGCAGACGTCCGTAAAGCTCTGAACGATCTACTTGATGACTCTTATGAGACTCCGGCAGAATCCCACGGCGCTTCCAAATCTCAGATATTTGATGACTTTACTGCCCGTGCCCATGCCTCCATCGGCTTTGGCTTCTCCTTTAAAATATCATCCCGCGTGAATATCAGTTTGGAAGAACGGTTCACTGTTATCCAGGATGACCTGTTGGACGGTCAGCGCTGGTCTGCCCAAGTTGTAGGGGCCCCGGTCATGACGCCTCAGAACGATACGTACAACCACCTCTCAGCTGGCATCAACTTTAACTTGGGCAAGCAAGGCAAGAGTGTTGAGCCTCTCTACTGGGTCAATCCACTCAACTTCCCCTATAGCGAGTTGTCATCTCCCAAGCGCATGAAAATTCCGAAGCCTGTGCTGGATGATGCTGATGGCGATGGGGTAACAGATCAGTTTGACAGAGAGCCCAGCACGCCCAAGGGTTGCCCCGTAGATGTTCAAGGTGTATCCCGAGACACGGATGGCGACGGTGTCCCCGACTGCAAAGACAAGCAGCTCATCACCCCCACCGAGTGCCAGCCTGTCAATGCGGACGGCGTAGGTAAATGCCCGGATCCCAAATGCTGTAGTGAAATGAACGCTCCTCGTGTTGAGCCCTGCGCAAACATTGGTGGCCCCAGCATCCTTTTCAAGAAGAATTCTGTTGCTATTAGCCGCGATGCTGAGTTGGCCCTTACCTTCCTAGCCGGCAGTGTTCGTAACAGTCCTACCTGTAAGATAGTGGTCACTGGATATGGAGAGCCTTCCAAGTCAGGCCAACAGCTGAGCTGGGATCGTGTCAACAATATCATCCGTTTCATGGTAGAGCGTCAGGCCATCAGCGAGAGCCGTTTCATCTTCCGCCATGGTCAAACTGGCGGAGACGCCAACACGGTAGATATTCGTATCGCAACCATGGATGAGTCTGGTCCCAATACGGTGCCTGCCCCCCACCCCAACCTCAGCCGCAAGAATTAATCAGGGGGAAAAAATTTACAAAAAACGGGACCTTCGCAAGAGGGTCCCGTTTTCTTTGTAAAAGGAAGGTAATTGTTATCTCCGCGCTCCACTTCGCGCATCCAATAAATGGTTTATCTTTGCCTCCCACTATGGCTTTACGACCGTTACTTTTTCTCTTGGTGATATATACCTGCTCAACCTCTTGCTCCAAATTCAGCAAGGTGTTGAAGAGCAAAGACTATGAGTATAAGCTTAAAATGGCAGAACAGTATTATGCTAAGAAGTCTTATCGTCAGGCACAGACCCTGTTTGAAGAATTATTCCCGATCTACAAAGGGTCGCCCCAGTTTGAGGATTTATATTACAAATTCGCCTATTGTAATTATAACCTGAAAGATTATCTCACGGCTGAAAACCTGTTTAAGGGGTATCTAGAAGTCTTCCCCGGCAGCCCCAGGGCAGAAGAAGTGGAATATATGCAAGCGTATAGCTTTTACCGGCAGTCGCCCAAGCCTGAGCTAGATCAGTCTAATACGATTAAAGCCATGGGTATGTTGCAGGTGTTTGTCAATACCCATCCCGGGTCTGTACGCAATAAAGAAGCGGAGCAGATCATTCAAACCTGCAATGAAAAGTTGGAGAAGAAGGAATTCGGCTCCGCCCAACTGTATTTCGACCTGGGGCATTTCCGGGCAGCAGCCCTGGCTTTTGCCACACTGATCAATAACTTCCCTGACTCGCCCACCGCAGAGCAATATAAGCTCATGTCCATCCGCGCATACTACCGCTTTGCTTCTATGAGCATAGAAGAAAAGCAACCCGAGCGGTTTGAGAAAGTCGTCTTGGAAGTACAGGATTTCCAGGACCGTTTCCCGGAAAGCAAGTTGCTAAAGGAGGCGGAGCGATTGCTTGAATTGTCACAGAACCAAATAAAAAAGGAGACAGCAAAATGAGCCGTTCACGCCGCCATTCCGGGAGCAACCCCAGCAATGTTGTAGATACCCGCGACACCAAACAAATCAAATTGAAAACGGGTAATATCTACGAGTCCATCTCCATCATTGCCAAGCGGGCCAACCAGATCAACATCACCCTCAAAGAGGAGTTGCATAACAAACTGGAAGAGTTTGCCACCCATACGGATAGCCTAGAGGAAGTGCATGAGAATAAAGAGCAGATAGAAATCTCCAGGGCCTATGAGAAAATGCCAAACCCTGCCCTGCTGGCAACCCAGGAGTTTATGGACGACAAGGTCTATTTCCGAAAAAACGAAGAGGATCTGTTCCGCTGACCAAGTGGTATATCTACCTTCAGCCATTGGCTGAATGCTCCGCATGATGGGGACTTCTGATACAATGACCATCCGGCTTCGAAAGCCGGGGATTTTCCCTCGTTGGGGATTGTATATTTTAATGGGTATATACACAGTGTCGAGCCAGGCGCAAGAGATCAATGCCCGGGTGTCTGTCATATATGCTCAGGTGGCCACCACTGTCGATCGAAAAGTTTTTCAGACCCTGCAGAGCGGTCTCACCAATTTCATCAACAAACGAAAATGGACCCCTGATGCCTTTGATCCCAGAGAACGCATCGACTGCAGTTTTCTAATCCAGTTGCAATCGGTCCAGGACCAAAGCATCTTCCAGGCCACCCTGACGGTCCAGGCGGCTCGAACTGCCTACCAGACCAGCTACCTCTCTCCCCTGATGAATCATCAGGACAATGATTTTACTTTTCGCTATGTAGAATTCCAGCCCATCGAATTCAACGAAAATCGCGTGGCAGGCATGGAACCCCTCTCTGCCAACCTCACTGCCGTATTGGCTTTTTATGTGCACATCATCCTTGGATTGGATTATGACTCCTATGCCCCTCGGGGAGGGGACCCCTACTTTCAGAAAGCCCTGAACATCGTCAACAGCGCACCCGATGGGCGCGGCATCAGCGGCTGGCGGCCCTTCGATGGCCAACGGAACCGTTATTGGCTGGCAGAGAACCTTATGAACAGCCGCTACTCTATGATACATGATGCATACTACACTTATTATCGGTCAGCGCTGGATAAGATGTATGAAGATGAAAAGGCCACAAGAGAACACTTGCTGAATGCGTTGAACATGCTCAACAGCCTGCGGGAGGCCACCCCCAACCTAATGGTGATTCCATTCTTCTTTCAGGGAAAGACGGAAGAGCTGGTACAGATTTTTCGAAAAGCCGACCCACAGGAACGCCAAAGAGCCTCCGAATTGCTCCAGCGGTTGGATATCACCAATGCCGCCCGCTATAAACAGATGCTCAAATGATAGCAGGTCGAGTTATTCCCTTGTTCGTTTACCTTACCCTCGTCTTCGCCATGGCTGCTTGCAGCCGCTCTCAGAAAGTACCCTCCGGTATCCTGTCTCCTGAAGAGATGGGTCGCATCATGTACGACATTGGCTTGGCCGAAGGCGCTGTTGAGACGGAATATTATCGAGATTCTGCCAGAAATAAGGACTCATTGTTGCGCGCGCAGTTAGACAAGGTGATGCGCATCCATGCCACGGATCGCAGGTCCTTTCAGCACAGCTATGCGTTTTATAAGAAGCATCCCCAGATTATGAAGAGGGTGGTCGATAGTCTCCAGGCTCGTTCACTGCGCAACCAGCAGAAAATGTTCCAGGGTGTCCGCAAGCGCGAACGTTCGGATGTTCGGTTGGAACTACCTTCGCCCTAATATCATTCACCTATGTTTCTCAGTGCGGATGAACTAAAGCTTGCGTATGGTGTAGACTTGCGCATTGGCAAAGTCTATGTCGATCGAAAGGTGCCTGTTGGCAATGCTTACTGGGAAGGTCGCCGGCTTTATATGCCTCCGGTGACGGGCTTTTTGTTCATGCCGATCTTCTCCGACCTCTGCCGCCGTTGTGGGCTCCCCCTGGAGACTCTCTTGTCTGAAGCATATTTGCGTCTGGCAGAGGGGATTCTGGCCAGTGCGGCCCGTCTAGAAGCGGGAACCCTGACATGGGATGAGCATGTAGCAGAATGCCTGCATTTGCCGGGGCCTACTCCAGCAAACCCGGCGGTGCTTGCTGATCTCACACATTATTTGCAAGGCGATGTGGCGAAGGCTTCTGTGGCACTCGGCACCCCTTACCCATCTCTGAACCGCGCTGATACCTATCTGGTATTGCTCTGTGCTATCCCCTTTGATGCGCATGCGTGGGTGGCTGTGACTCGGGCCTGGTATGCGCTGATGGCTTACTTTCTCATCCTTGACGATCTGGCAGACATCCGCGAAGATTTACAGGAGCAGCAGGAGAATGCCCTGGTGGATGCCGGGCTGACAGAAGAAGGTGTGGCAGGGATCCAGGCTCTGATCGATTCGAGCTGTGAAGAGATGGAACGAATAAATCCTGTGATGGCCAATCGGATGGACCATAAGCGGTCCACCCTCAATGTCCGAGGACTTGTTCAGGCGATTCTGTCGGAAAAAGGTTGATGGCATTCAGACTGCCGGCGTATAGGCTATTGGCTGGACATCTGTTTGTCGCCTTCCGGCCATAACAGCGGCACTGAAGAGTATGAACCGAATGCAGGTGGAGACGGTAAAGAGCAGGGCAAAATCCCATTGTGAGGCCCAGTCGCCGGATTGTTCGCCAATGGCCAGGGCGAGGAGGATGGACATGCTTCCGAAGTGGAAGAAATGTCCGGCCTGAAGCCAGTAATTGGGGATGTCTGTTAGATATTTTTCCAAAGGGTCGGAGGCCATTGACTGATGGGTAAGTGTCCCCAGTGCCAGAGCGGCGATGGCGATATGGCCTCCGATGAGTAGGTTTTTCAGATAAGGGACTTCTGTTTCCAGGAAGATGAGGGAGGCCATTGACCCGCAGAGCATCACACCGGCGGTGAGGATGAGTACCCGCAAGAATTTGTTAGGGGTGCTGCTCCAGAGCATGATCATAGCGAGGGAGAATTCCAGGAGGATACCTGCGAGGTAAAGGTCTGTCCGGAGGATGCCAGGTGTTCTCATCATCAGGCTGAAGAACACGTTGGCCAGGATGGATGTGACGGAGGCGGTTAGGATTGCGACGTTGAGTCCAGAAAAAAGGTTTTTTCGGGAGATCATAAATGCCAGGGGGAGGGCGGGTGCCGCCATTGCCCAGGGCATGAGGGTATGTGACAGGAGGTCTGCCGGCAGTAGCATAGGGGTACGATTGTGGGTCCGGTGGTTTCCGGTACTGCGCGGTTTCGGTCACAGGGATTGGGGGGCAGGTCAGTCGACCAGATGGTTCTTCACTGCGTAGAAGACGAGTCCTGCTGTGTTTCGGGTACCGAATCGGTCCATCAGTCGGTCTTTGATGGCTTCGACGGTCCGCGGGCTGATCTCCATTTTCTGGGCGATCTCTGCGGCCGTGTATTCCATGCAGAGAAGTTGTATGACTTCCTTCTCTTTGTCAGACACCTGCACCTCTTGGCTTAGGTTAGGTGCTGTTTTGACCTTGGTATGGGCCTTTTTCAGCAGGATGCGGTTCACGAAAGGGGTCAAGTAGAACCCTTTGGCCTTGGATTCCAGGATGGCTTTTCGGATATCGGATGGGTCAGCACTTTTGAGGAGATAGCCGTGGGCACCGTGTTCCATCAGGTGTCCTACAAAGCGTTCGTCCTCATACATGGTCAGGATCAGGATTCGGATGTCTGGATAGGTCTTACTGATCCATTTGGTGGACTCTATGCCGTCTTTATTCGGCATTTTGAGATCCATCAGGATAACTTCCGGCTGGTAAGAAGGAAGATCCCGGATCAGTTCTTCACCATCGTTGGCTTCCTGGACAAAGAGGATATTGGTATAGGCTCGGAGGGAAAGAATCACTCCTTTCCTAAAAATCTTGTGATCATCAGCAATGGCAACCCTTATCGGGCCCATGGGTGGTTTTTTTAAGATATGGATGCTGCCTTAGCTCCTGTGGAACCTTTGGGAGGCTTCAACTGACCGCCATTTCTGTTTCCACGACGGGGATATCCAAGGTTATCTTGAAGTATGTCTGTGAAATATCCTTTTCAAAGTTAATGTTTCCCTGAAGAACTTTCATACGGCTTTGTATATTTTTCAAGCCAAGTCCCAGGGAGCTTTTGTTCATTTTCTGGAAGTCGTCTTGTGTGATGCCCCGTCCGTCGTGGTGGAGGCGGAGGTAGAATCGACTTTCCTGTATATTTTGAGTGATGTGCATAAAGCTGGCATTGCTGTGCTTCAGCACGTTGTTGATGAGTTCTTGGGCCACCCGAAAAACGAGGAGTTCTTGTTCTGGAACCAGCCGTTGGCGGTAGTCATGGAAGCGGCAGCTGGCATTCATGGCACCGGTGGCGCTGATCTTCTGGAACAGGTCGTTGACGGCGGATTCCAGGCCAAAATTCTTCAGGGTCGGCGGCATCAAGCTATGGGAGATGTTTCGGATTAGCTGGATGGTATCGTCGATGATCTGTTTGGCGTTATAAATGCTCTGCAGCTGGGTGCTGACATCCTGCTTGAGCAGATTTTCGTTGAGGTAGAGGCGGGCTGTAGCTAGCAGGGGTCCTGCATCGTCGTGGAGGTCAGCTGCGATGCGCTGTCTCTCCTCTTCCTGCCAGCGGATGGACGCGTTCAATAGAATCTTCTGCTGCTCCTCCTCCATTTTTTGGAGCTGCAACTGGTAGCGGATAACCCTCCGCTGGTGAAATACTACAAACACGACTAAGGCGATGGCAAGGAGTAACATCCCCAAGGTACCGACGAAAATCATCGGTGTGAAAGGATAGGAAAGATCCTTATTCCCAATGGCCTGTAGCCATACCATCTTGAAAGTCAGATTGTTGTAAATTTATGGGGTGCGATCCGATGATGGTAGAGTGTGAAGGTATAAAAAAATATCATGAAAGCGTAGATTTACTATTTCGCCTCACAAATATTGCTGTACACCAGAATATATTTCTTAGTATGGAAAATGAGGTTAGAAATATGTTGAATAAAGTCTTGAATTGGGGGTTTGAAAAATTTTTTTGTGAGGATACAAACAAAAACAAGGTTCCAGAAAAATAAATGATTATCCCAACAATTTCCCAAAATTCTGGCTTGGCGTATATAAAACCAGTGTGAACATTTTTTAATTGGAGGAAGAAAAAAATAACTGAAAATAGGATAAGCGAAATAGCAGATAAAGCAGTTGGTAAAGAGTCAAATAAGCTTTTTGAATCGAGAAAATAATCCAAGATCGAGATTAAAATGAATAAAAAATTCCAAGAAATAATAAATAATGTATTTTTTTTTGTTCTCATTACACAGATGAAATAATAAGATACAATGCAAAATTCAAAAATCGTAAACATTCTCAGACCTAAGGCATATTCATTATTTGTAAATTTGATTAATGGATTTATAATGTAGTCAGTCAATACACTATACGATAAGTAAAACAATAAAATATTTTGGGGTCTACCTTGTTTTAGAAAAACAAGATAAACCCCAATGAGTATAAAGGTGATTATGTCAGAAACTATTAAAGTCACCAGCTTAATTGAACAATTAAACTGTGAATCTATGCAATGCTATTGAAGAATCCAATCAACCCACCCGTCTCTTTCAATGCGATCGGCGATAATTCCTTCTGTAGATTTTATTTCACCTAGTGGATTCACAATTGTGTAGTTCAATATGGGTGATCCATCTTCATTTACACCGGTGATAACAAAAGTCTTTGTGTTATTTTCTTTTAGGCCATTGAAGATTTTAATACCTATGCATCCTGGCTGAGACAATATCTTTTCAATTATTGTTCTACCAATAAATTGGGAACCTACCTCGTGATGTTGGTCATAGTAATCCTTGATCATTTTGGCACCTAATTCATAGCCGATATGTTCGCCAACGTCAGCATGTAATTTTTTTGCATCATTTGAAGCTGATAATTTGTTGACCATAGAAAGATGTTTAGTAGTTTCGGATTACGAGAGTAGTAAAAATCCGATGATTCCTTCGATCTACCAGCATATGTGGTGTACAAAGGATTTTTACGATTATCACCTAAATTATAAATAACTGAAAAACAGCACTGTATGCGTTTTTTAAAAAAATTTAGTGTAGAAAAAAACGGATTATTACGTTAAAAAACTCGTAATTTTACGAGCTTGTATTACTATGATTTTCCCACATTTTACGGTCAACTATGTTCATAAACCCAATTTTTCGATTCTGATATCGGAAAATTACGGAACCAGCATGCCGATCCCTAAAATCTTTACTAGTTTACGAACCGATTAAATCCAGATCTTATGGATACTCCGGAGATCATTAAAATAGCCATCGCGGACGATCATAAAATCTTCCGGGATGGAATTAAGATGGCCCTTTCTGGGAAAAAGTACTTGAGGATCATCTG
>Ga0194130_10005912_pt1 | contig 14425 bp, 11 predicted proteins | sample TA2KigsurfametaG_FD_160084 | JGI IMG/M metagenome (GOLD analysis project Ga0194130, IMG submission 160084) | Freshwater microbial communities from Lake Tanganyika, Tanzania - TA2015050 Kigoma 12 surface | ecosystem: Environmental > Aquatic > Freshwater > Lake | place: Tanzania: Lake Tanganyika... | reverse complement strand
ACCTCAAACGAAGCCTGCTGGCGCCCGGCGAATTTCTGATCCTTTGTCCGCTTGCCGACACCAGCCAATACCAAGCATTCGGTAAAACAGCAGGCATTTCGCCTTGGCCCTCCCTGGGCAATGCCTCCGACCGTCTGAGCCTGAAGAGTCCTAAAGGAAGAATCGTTGATTCTGTCGCTTATTCCGATAGCTGGTATAAAAATCCGGGAAAAAGATCAGGAGGCTGGTCACCTGAAAAAATAATAAAATCTGATGATCAATGCCCAGGCTTCTATAACTGGGTGGCATCCTCAGACCCTTCAGATGGTACTCCCGGCAAAGGAAATAGTAAAAACACGGTCTTAGGGAATAGCGAACTTAAAATTGAGTCCATACAAGTTTTGAATGATACAAGTGTGGTCATACGGTTTAGTAGTATCCCGGATACCTCCTATTTGAAGGCATCCAATTTTAATGTACCAGAGAGGATAGGAAGACCCAAAAACTTAAAATCCCAGTCCGACTTTTTAGGAGTTCAACTCAACTTCGACACCAAATTTAATGAAGGAACAGAATATTCTCTTCTCGCCGATTCCTTATATTCCTGTTCAGGAAAATTAAGTAACGCGACGAATCGAAAAGTCTCTTTTAAAATTCCAACAGTTCCTGAAAACGACTACCCTCTGATTATTTCTGAAATTTTTGCCGACCCCACACCCACAAAAGGTTTACCGGAAGCCGAATTTGTGGAGTTATTTAATACAAGCACAGGTTCAGTGAATCTGCAAGGTTTAAATTTTGGCGACCAAACCCGAAATTACACATTCAAACATGGTGAAATTGGCGGTCACTCCTATCTCATTTTATGTGCCGAAAAGGATACGCTTTTGTTCAGTGCCTATGGGAAAGTGATAGGATTACCCGTTTGGCCCGACCTAAACAATGAAACAGATCTACTCGTTCTGAAAAATAACAAGGGCAGGGAAATACATAAAATAAGGTATGATTCAACATGGTACAGAGATATTGAAAAAAGCAAGGGCGGCTATTCATTAGAGCTGATTGATCCGGAATCAGTTTGTGTAAACTCTCAGAACTGGAAAGCAAGTCGGGATAGTTCCGGCGGCACCCCCGGAAAAATCAATTCCGTGGCTCTTAAAGACTATAAACCGGAACTTCTGAAATTAATCGGATTAGAGTTAATGGATAGTTTAAGTATCTCCTTAACCTTTAACCGATCGGTAGATAGCCTTAAAGCAAGCAGCAAGGTCAATTTCTCAGTGAATAATGGGGTTGGAAACCCTTTAAATTGTCAAGTAGAGGGATCAGATCTGGACAGGATTATGTTAACTTTTAAGGAGCCACTAAGTAGAGGATATACCTACCGCTTAAGTGTCAGTAACATCAACGATTGTAAGGGGATTATGATTTCACCGGAATTTAACTCCTTAGAATTTAGGATTGGCCGGAAAATTAATAAGAACGATATGTTAATCACTGAAATACTTTTTAATCCCAGGCCCGAAGGCTCTGATTTTGTTGAAATTTATAATAACACTGATTTCCCACTCGACTTAAGGGAGCTTTCCATTGCACGAATTTTCAAAGACAGTGTCAATTCAATTCAAGCATTAAGCAAAAAGCAAAGATTTATTGAACCCGGAAACTACCTCGCCCTCACGGCAGATCCTGCAAATATTAAAAAGGAATATAATGTTAGAGATACTTCCTCAATGCTTAAAATCAACCCCTTACCTGCCTTTAACGATGATGTAGGAACAGCGATTCTGCTGAGTAATGGGCAAAGAATTGATCAACTGAGCTATTCGGAAAAAATGCATTTTCAACTACTTAAAATAACGAAGGGAGTAAGTTTGGAACGTAGTAGCTTGAAACGACCAAATAATGATCCCGGTAATTTACGATCGGCCACTGCAGCCTCCGGCTTTGCAACTCCGGGAACAAAAAACTCACAGCATACTGAAGATCCACTTCTGAAGGAAAACATATCTTTCACCACAAAAACATTTTCTCCTGATCATGATGGATTTGAAGACCTGCTTGAGATAAATTATCAATTTCCGGCACCCAGAAAAATTGCCAATCTTTCTATTTACACCATTCAGGGAGTATTGGTTAAAAGGCTTATTCAGAATTACGTCTTAAACAAAGCAGGGGCATTCATATGGGATGGACTAAATGAGCAGGGTCAGGCCCTACCTGGAGGAGTTTATATGATGCTGGCTGAAGTATTTGATACGAGCGGACAAATCAGCAAATTCAGTAAGCCCTTCGTTCTGGCGGTTAAATTTAAATAATAGCAGTTTAGGATTTTAATGACCAAAACATAACAGATTTTCTAACTTTGACCAAAACCAATTATTATGTTAGAAAAGATTGTGGTTATTGGCTCTAATGGGCAAATAGGTACAGAATTAGTCAGCGAATTAAGAAAAGTTTATGGCGATGGGAATGTCATAGCTTGTGATATTCGCCGACCAGATTATGATATTAGAAATTCAGGGCCTTTCGAGTTTGTGAATGTACTTGAAAAGGATATTCTTAGACAATTATTTCAAAAGTACAAGCCCACGCAGGTTTATCTGCTCGCAGCGCTATTATCTGCCACCGGAGAACAAAATCCAAAGTTAGCCTGGGATCTGAACATGAACGGCTTACTAAACGTGCTTGATCTTGGCCATGAGTACAAGACATCTCGAATATACTGGCCAAGCTCTATCGCTGTCTTCGGCCCGAATTCACCTAAAGATCAAACGCCGCAGTACTGTATAATGGATCCTAACACAGTTTATGGCATAAGTAAACTTGCAGGGGAACGCTGGTGCGAGTATTATTTCCATCGGTATGGACTGGATATCAGAAGTATAAGATATCCTGGATTGATAAGCTGGAAAGCCGCACCGGGTGGTGGGACTACCGACTATGCCATTCACATTTTTCATGATGCGCTAAAGAAAAGCAATTACAAATGCTTTCTTTCTGCCCAGACTGAATTACCGATGATGTACATGGATGATGCCATTCGTGGTACCATAGAGTTAATGGATGCACCCGCAGAAAAAATTAAAATCAGGTTGTCTTATAACTTTACAGGCATGAGTTTCACTCCCGAATCGTTGGCCAATGAAATTAAAAAACATATCCCGGATTTTAGATTGGAATTTACCGAATATGATCAGCGTCAGGCAATTGCCGACAGCTGGCCAAGGTCAATTAATGATTCCAATGCAAGCAGTGACTGGGGCTGGAAACCGGAGTTTGATCTTTCTAAGATGACAGAGTACATGTTAAAAAATCTGAGAAAGTAACTCAATGATGGATTAATGATGGCGATGGACTAATCAAACAAAATAAAAATCGTCGGAGCTACTCCGAATTTTTATCAAGTCATGTATTTTAGCGCCGAATTTGGTAATTTGTCAAATCAAAAAGCGATACAAAAAGTAGAAAAAATGGGAAGAGCATTCGAATTCCGTAAAGAGAGAAAATTTAAGCGCTGGGCAAAAATGGCCGTACAATTCACCCGATTGGGTAAGGAGATTGTGATGGCCGTGAAGGACGGCGGATCAAACCCGGAGGCCAATTCACGATTACGAACCGCCATGCAAAATGCGAAGGCTGTAAACATGCCAAAGCAAACCGTTGAAGCGGCTATCAAACGTGCAAGTAATAAGGATGAAAGCAATTATGAGGAAATTGTGTATGAAGGTTATGCCCCACATGGTGTAGCTGTATTGATCGAAACTGCAACTGACAATACCAATAGAACCGTTGCTAATGTTCGAAGTTATTTCAACAAAACCAACGGAACATTAGGTAAGACAGGTTCCCTGGACTTTATTTTCACCCGTAAATCAGTTTTCAGATTTGATCCGGGAGAAATGGACTTGGATGAACTAGAATTTGAGTTGATTGATGCCGGACTTGAGGAATTGTATGTTGAAGTTGATGAATCCGGTAAAGACATCGGCGTAATTCACACCTCCTTCGAAGATTTTGGGAAGATGCAGAAAGCACTCGAAGAGAAAAACATCCCTGTTATCAGTGCTAAACTCGAACGCATCGCCCAATCAACGACCGAGGTAAGTGAAGAACAAGCTGCCGATGTTTTTAAATTAATTGATAAACTGGAAGAGGACGATGATGTTCAGGCAGTTTACCATAATATGGCAGAATAAATTTCCTATAAATGCTCAGATGACTTTCGAAGAATTCCTAGTCAAGAAAAAAATTGATCCTCTTCAGCTTAAAGAAAAGGGAAACGCATTTTTTTCTGAATTTGAAAGTTATTTTCATCAGTTGGGTGAGAAGAGTTTCGACTACAGCAAGAAATTCTGGTTTAACAAATTACGAAGGACTTATACTTTGAGAGAGGAACCAAAACCACTCCCCGTTCAAGAGGAAAACAAAAATAATGAAGTTTCAGCTCCAGAAAACGAGCTGACAAAGCAAGAAAAAACTGCCTATGTACCCCGATTAAAGTCCGCAGTAACATCAACAAACAATCAAGATTCGGCAAAAACAGAAACAGCATCAGCTTCCAAATACAAGCCTAGATATAAGGCAGTACCAATTGCTTCCGATAAATTAGAAGAGACAAATCCCGGTCAGAGCCCGGAATCAAAGCCCGTTTTTAAACCCAGATTCAAGCCTGGAATAACAAAATCGGCAAATGAGTAATTACCGCTCATGTGAGAAAATCCAGGATAAAAACGCTGGTTCTGCAAATGCCGCATCCCAACTGTTACGCCCTGCCTCCGGATAAATTGTAAATTTTGCCGGCCGATTCAATCGTTTCAATTCATTTACCACAATTTCTGATTTTGAGATAGGCACTGTAGTATCCTTTGCTCCATGAAAAATCCATAAAGGCACCTTCTTGTATTGCTTTACATTCCTTACATCATCACCCCCGCAAATGGCAAAAGCAGCAGCAAAAGCCCTAGGCTTTCTCCTTAAAATTTCGAAGGTTCCCATCCCTCCCATTGAAAGACCACCGACATAAAACCGGGAGTCTTCGGTAAAACTCTCTGATTTCAATTGAGCCAGTAAACCCAAAAGCAGGTGCATGGCTCGACCGGGTTCTCCACCCTTCTGAAAGGAAAAACGATCTCCGGATTTTCCATCCCCGATCTTCACATTTGCCCAATAATCATCTTTAGGACATTGCGGAAAAATCACGCTGGCCGAAAAATCCCGCCTGACATCAGTTCTCAAAAAAAGCTTGCTCCCATGCATGAGTTGAGCTCCATTATCATGACCACGCTCACCGGCCCCATGTAAAAACATCAGTACCGGATACTTCCCGGAAGCATCAAAATTCTCAGGAAGCAACATCCTGTATAAAAGGGTATCAGTACCTTGTACGAATATCTCTTTAGAAAACATCGACTTATCCTGAGCCGCAGCAAACTCCAAAAGGGGCAAGACAATTACCAAAAATGACAGCAGCTTTTTCATAGTTTATATTTTTGTTTATGATAAGTAATTAACACATGAAACTACAGCAAGTACTTCCCTCCATGATCCTATTTCTTTAGAAAGACAAAAAATACAGCCAGCATCAAAAAAACGAAACCAAGCAGATGATTCCAGGCAATCTTCTCATTTTTAAAAAAGAACAAGGTAAATATCAGAAAGATTACAATGGATAAGGCTTCCTGAATCATCTTTAATTCAAGGAGAGTAAATGGACCTCCATTGCCTTTAAATCCATATTTATTGGCCGGAACCTGGAATATATATTCAAACAAGGCAATCCCCCAGCTGATTAAAATGATCGTGATAAGTCCAAAACTTTTCGTCCATTCCATTTCCTTAAACTTGAGATGACCGTACCAAGCCAGGGTCATGAAGACATTAGAAATACAGAGCAGGAAAATGGTAAATAATACCTTCAAATTCGATTTTATTAAGAAAGTTCTAAATTCATTTATTTACAGGTTGAGGAACTTTAACATAATAACCTGTACCATTATATTCGCGTTTTCTGGGGTGGGACCGGCAAATTTCTGAACAGGCACCATCCAGTTTTTCACCGCAAGCATCACATTGTGTAAAATGCTCATTGCATTCAGGATTCGCACAATTGATCATTTTTGTTGTGTGGGTGCCGCAATTCCTGCAGGAGGAAATCACTTTGGGGTTCACTGTATTGACGTCGACAGCAACCCGGTTATCAAACACATAACATTTACCTTCAAAATCTTCACCTCCTGCTTCTTTACCATACTTGATGATACCCCCATGTAATTGATATACTTGTTCAAAACCCTCATGAAGCAATAAAGCAGAGGCCTTTTCACATTTAATTCCACCGGTACAATAGGTCACAATCTTTTTATCCTTGTATTGGGCGAGTTCATTGATTCTAGCCGGAAAATCTCGAAAATTCTCAATATCAAAAGTCACCGCATTCTTGAAGCGCCCGATAGCATGCTCATAGTTCGACCTTACATCGACAATTACTACATCATCCTGATCTTTCATCTTCACAAAATCAGCGGGTGCCAAATGTATTCCGGTTTTTTCCTCCGGATTGATTATGCCGGGATCCCGAAGTCCGGAGTGAACAATTTCCGCCTTGTAGCGGCAATGCATCTTAATGAAAGACGGTTCCTCTACCTCATCAATCTTGAAATCAATTGCAGAGAAACGAGGATCAGCATGAAGCGTATCCATGTAAATTTTACAGGATTCAAAGTTGCCTGAAACAGTTCCATTGAGTCCTTCGTCGGCGACAATAATCCTGCCGACAAGATTGAGGGATTTACAAAAAGCGAGGTGATCGGATGCGAATTGTTCTGCATCTTCAATCCTACTATAACAATAGTAGAGAAGAGTTTGGTATTTAATCATGATTCATTGATACTGTTGCAAACAGCGTTTAATGCGCAACAAATATAAGGCAAGCCAACAGATTCTGCAAGAACATGAAGAATATCAAATGACCGAACCTTAAAGTCCGGTGGCAATCCGGAAACCAAAATCATTTCTCTTCCCATTTAAATAGGACCAGCCATAAGAAGTCCGAAAATTTAGAAAACTAATACCAAGATAAAACTCAGAGTAAGATTTGTGAGCTGGTGTTCCAAGATAATTAAAGCCTGCAATTTCATTGAGTTTTAACTTCCGCAGAAGAGGTATTTTATTTAACAAAAATCCTGAAAAATTATGCTCAAAATGTGCTTCCCAATATTGATCAGGTGTACTGAAATTATAATAATCCAGATAAAGAAAACTATTAATATAAGGCGTGTAAGCAAGAGTTTGTGTGCCCAAAAAATGCTTGTAATCCATAAAAAATAATTTATTGTTGCTTAGAAACTTACCTGCCCCGAGCCAGAAAGCGGATTGCCCGAACAGTCCCAGTTTTATGTCTGACTTAGTCAGGTCGACAGATATCCGAGAATAGTCTACATCAGAACCGAATATACCATTAACTCCCCTTTCATAATTAATTCCTAGTAAGGGATACTTCGATGGATTATAAAATTTACCGGATGGGTAAGTTGAATAATCGTTACTGAAGGCATAACTTGCCCTAAACTTAAGTTTCAGTGCCTGATTTTCGGGGAACATAGGAAGGTCTGATCCGGAGATCAGTGGGTTATTTGATGTAAAATCTCTTCTTGCCAGATTTCGAATGGTATAATCCGATGTATTTTGAAGCGACCTTCTATTCGCCCATTCAGTACTGATACTGGTTTTTACACTTCCAAGCGGCTTGGAATAAGAGAGGTTGACAAACCTCGATTCATAGAGTTTGAGCAGGTTGCGCTCATAGTATAACGAATTGGTTGTGTTAGCGAGCTGACTAATACTCTCCTGATTATTCAGGTCTAAGGCATCAGATCCGGCATTAATCGCAAAGCTGCTGTTCTTTAGCGGAATAGCGGCAGCAAAGCTTGCATAGAATTTCTCACTCGATAGCCCATAGCGAACCTTACCGGTGTAACGTAGGAATTTATTGGTCAGTGAATCAATCCGTTTTGAATAGGAAGCCTTATAATTAAGGCCAAAACCCTCTACCGTATTATAAAAAAGTGAGTTAACTAATGAACTAAACTGATAGTACTCCTTCTTAAAGCGATTTCTTGGATTATAACCACTACCTATTAAAAACCGGATTGGCTTAAATTTATTATTGGCCTTATCAAGAGAATCCAGATACTCCTTTGACTCACGTTTTTTTGCCAAAGTTTCCTTCTTGACATAATCGCTCTGCTCCTCAAGGGTTAATGGAATGGGCCTGGCTTGCTTCCAGTAGGTCGTATCCTTTTTGTTTACTTCTCGGCTTATATTTAAAACCTCCCTGAAATCTTTGGGATTCAATCCCGGATTTAAATCATAATCCGTGTAAAGCGCAATGAAATAACCGCCGAAATCAAAGCCCAGAAAACCACCGGTAAAGTCGAATCGGACCGTTGAGGGCATCCATATTTTAGCGTTTATCGGAATAAACTCCTGTCTAATATTCAGGGTATCAACAAATTGAATATTCGCCTCCTTTGTGAGGTAAAGATCGGCGCTGTGTATCCTCCAGCTATCCTCAATGATGTAGATTATCCCTCTAAAAACCGGATCGGCAGATCGTTTAGGAATCAATTCAATTTTATTGATCATCTGACCATTCTCCATGCTGGTACCCAATAGTTTGTAATTATAATAAAAGAGGGCCTGATCAGCAATGGGCGAAATGAAAGGCCGCGGACTAAGCCCTTCTAGCTCCAGTAAGTTTTGATAAAAGTTGATTTCCATGTCGGAAGCACGATTAAAACTGAATGCTCGGTTACTTCCTGAAACCTTCGATGAAATCATCACCTCCCGATATTTTCGGGGTCTGATATAACTTAGCTTTGATTCAGATTCTGAAAGGTAGAGAATGCCCTTTCGATTAGAATCGAGTCCGATTTGCTTCGCCATATCATCAATATTCGCGCCCAAAAACTTTTTTGGAGCCCCCAACAATTTCTGCATCCCTTTGATATACACACCGGCAGTAAACTCCTCAATTTCATTTAAATGGAAGTTCCTTTGTTTTATCGCATTTCTGATTACCTCATATGCCGGATCTTCCGAGTAAGTCCGTACAATGATATCTTTCAGTTCATAAACAGTTTCCATTAAAACAACAGAAATTACCTGGTCCCTTTGCAAATTCAAGTCTCTGGATTCTTGGCTAAAGCCAATGGCTTTAAAGATTAAGGTATGCACTCCGGGGTCCAATTTCAGTTTAAATTCACCCTCGCTATTGGCAGAAGTTCCGATGCTGGTATTTTTTTCAAATACACTGGCAAAGGGTACCGGCTGACCATTCAGATTGGTGATCTTACCTTGAATTACAACTTTTTGGCCAAACAAAGCCGAGGAAAAAAAGGTAATGAACAAAAATATAGCAATTGATCTCATGGAGGCTTTGTTACAAAGATGATAATTATATCAATAGTCCTTGGATTATGTCATAAATTTGACGTTAAAATGGACTAATTTCGATTCCGGGAAGCTGAAATTCTGTAGAATTTGTAATTTTACAGACGCTAACCAGCTTATTATGTATAAAACTCTTCAAGCGATACTGCAAAACGAACTGGAAGAAATAGAAAATGCCGGTTTATATAAAAGGGAACGAATAATTATCACCCCCCAGGGTGCCGATATTAAAATTCAGGGAGGGCAGGAAGTCATAAACTTTTGTGCCAATAACTACCTGGGATTGGCCGCTCATCCAAGGGTAATCCAGGCGGCTAAAAATGCTCTAGATACCCATGGCTTTGGTATGGCCTCCGTGCGATTTATTTGTGGTACTCAGGATATTCACAAGCAGCTTGAAGAAAGGATATCTAAATTTTTAGGGACTGAAGATACCATTTTGTATGCAGCAGCCTTTGATGCTAATGGAGGGGTTTTTGAACCCCTGTTTGATGAACAGGATGCGATTATCTCAGATGCCTTAAATCATGCTTCAATCATTGACGGGGTACGCTTGTGTAAGGCACAGCGACATCGTTATCTGCATGATGATATGGCAGATTTAAAGGAAAAGTTGAAAGAAACTCAACATTTACGCCATCGTATCATCGTTACCGATGGCTCCTTTTCAATGGATGGAACCATCGCTCAGTTAGATAAAATTTGTGATTTAGCCGATAAATATCAGGCCCTGGTCATGATTGATGAATGTCACTCATCAGGCTTTTTGGGCAAAACCGGACGAGGTACCCATGAATATCATGGGGTAATGGGCCGTATAGATATCATCACCGGCACACTTGGGAAAGCACTGGGTGGTGCATCAGGTGGTTTTACTTCCGGGCCAAGAGAAGTGATTAATTTGCTTAGACAACGTTCAAGACCATATTTGTTTTCCAATACCTTGGCGCCTTCTATCGTGGGTGCTTCCATTGCCGTACTGGATATGCTTGAAGAAAGTACCGAATTAAGGGATAAGCTGGAAGAAAACACCAGGTATTTTCGCAAAAAAATGACGGAAGCTGGCTTTGATATCAAACCGGGGACACATCCGATTGTTCCGATTATGCTCTATGATGCCAAACTATCACAAGATTTTGCAGCAGAATTGCTAAAAGAGGGAATTTATGTCATCGGCTTTTATTTTCCGGTGGTGCCGAAAGATAAAGCACGCATAAGAATACAGTTATCTGCTGCACATACCCGGGAACATTTGGATCAAGCTATCGCCGCCTTTACAAAAATTGGCGCGAAGCTTGGTGTTTTAAAATAAACTAATAAAAGGAGCTTTAAACCCTTTAAACAGGATTAACATGCAGGAAACAATATCCCAATACACATCAGAAATCAAATCATTTCAAGCGAAGAGCCAAGATGAACTCGAATCATTCCGGATTCGCTTTTTAGGTACCAAAGGAATCATTAAAGATCTTTTTGAAGCCTTCAAAACTGTTTCTTCAGAAGAAAAACGTGTGCTGGGTAAAGTTCTAAATGAGTTCAAGCAATTGGCTGAAGCCAAATACCAGACCCTCAGGGAAAGTCTGGAGAGCCTTGATACCCAGACTGAGTCAGGCCAGGATCTGACCCTTCCCGGAGAAGGATTTGAATTAGGTGCCCGCCATCCCCTGTCCCTGGTCAGAAAAGAAATCAGTGAGATTCTCAAAAAACAGGGATTCAATGTAGCCGAAGGTCCGGAAATTGAAGACGACTGGCATAATTTTTCGGCACTTAATTTCCCTGAGGAACATCCCGCCAGAGACATGCAGGATACGTTTTTCATAAAAAAAGGAGGAGAAAAGGGAGATATTGCCCTACGTACTCATACTTCATCCGTTCAGGTGCGAATGATGGAAGCAGGAAAGCCACCTTTCCGAGCCATTATGCCGGGCAGGGTTTATCGAAATGAAGCCATATCCGCCAGGGCGCACTGTTTTTTTCATCAGGTTGAAGGATTGTATATTGATGAAAATGTTTCTTTTGCCGATCTGAAACAGACCTTATTCCATTTTGTTCAGGAACTTTTCGGAGAGGTTACAAAAGTGCGTTTCCGCCCAAGTTATTTCCCCTTTACCGAGCCATCCGCTGAGATGGATATCTCATGTTCCATCTGCAAAGGCGAGGGCTGCCAGTTCTGTAAACACAGTGGCTGGGTTGAGATCCTGGGCTGCGGGATGGTAGACCCCAATGTGCTTGAAAACTGCAACATTGATAGTAAAAAGTATACCGGTTATGCCTTCGGGATGGGAATAGAACGGATTACCAACCTGAAGTACCAGATCAAAGACCTGAGGTTGTTCTCAGAAAATGATATTCGATTTTTAAAACAATTTCAATCAGAAATGATTTGATGAAGGCCAGAATAATCATCGGATTTTGTCTTTTCTCTATGCTATCCTGCACTAAGGATAGCCTGGACAGAATTCCGGATGCCTTTGTAAATTATAGAATCACCATTCAGGAGTTCAACATCAAAAATAAAAATGGATTATTGGTGGTTAATAAAATGGATAATACCGGGGTAGCCGGACTAATCATTTTTAGGAAGGCCGATAATGCCTATGTGGCCTTCGACCGTTGTAGCTCTGTAAACCCCCAAAACAGGTGTGCGGTCGTTCCCGATGATCCAAATTTAACGGCAACCGATCCATGTAGCGGGGCAAAATTTTCCATGTTTGATGGATCAGCGGTTAAAGCTCCCGCCAAAAGACCCCTCAGGGAATATCGGGTAATTATTAGTAATTTTGAAATTTCGGTAGTAAACTGATATGGAAGTCGATAAAATAAAGGAAAGCATAAAGAAAGCAGCTCAGGATTTATTCCGAAAATATGGCTACCATAAAACCAGTGTCAATGAAATTGCCAAGCGTGCAAAAATTGCCAAGGCAACCATTTACAAGTATTTTGAAAGTAAAGAATTATTGCTTCAGGCAATCCTGATGGAATATATTCAGCAAAGTGTTCATGAAATCATTCATAACCCAAGTGAAAAACTGGATGAAGAAGCTTACCTGAGTATGATTATCCTCAAAACCAGCCGTTTATCTTATACGGTTTGTAATGAGTTTATCGGTTGGGAGTTTATTCGAGAATCAGCCAATTCCCAGGAATTTCTAAAAACACTTTCCGATGATCTGGAGAAACTACTGATCCAATCGTTCAATCAAACACCACTCTTTAAAGCAGATGATTATATCGAGCGACTGCGCTTTCTAATCAAGGCCAGCAAAAGCATCGTATTCTCTTTCGCCTTTACCTCCGTAAGTGATTCTGACGTCCGTAAAAATTTCATCTCCTTCCAAAAAGAAATACTGCCCTATTTGGTCAAGGCAGCGGTCAAATAGATCCGAGCTCATCTGGTAATTGTTGAATTAAAGTAAATTCAATATTAAGATTTTATACCGATTTGGTTTTTGGTATAATTTATTTTATTTTAGCGTTATTTCGAACCAATTATTACCCATGAGCCGCGAAATTCAATTATTTTCCGATTTAATTGATGAGCTATTTGAATTTTAAATTCTGATTGGGGTTTACTTGTTAAACACTACCATCAAATTCAAAAGCTAAACACCCCAATATTAACCTGCTTAAGCTAAGGTTCCGGCAAATCTTTTGTCAAAATATCCGCTTACCTGCTCCTAAAATAACCTGAGATCGATATATGCTCTTGCCGGAGCCTTATTATTTTTCTTAGCTCCTAAAAAGCAGGCTCTGTTGCTCCTGGTACCGTGTTCTGCCTTATTTTTATGCTGAAAATTGAATCCTTATCCTCAGATTCAGGAGTGCAAAAAAGATAGCGCTGCCAACCGGGTTTGGGGTTCTATTACCGGACTACCCCTCGCGATGAAAAACAGCAGCGGGTAAACTAAACCTTGCCGAAGGAAGTATCTTCCGGCAACGAATCATTTGAAATCAGGTAGCATTTCATGCCGGAAATACTCCGGAGGAAAGGACTGCAGCAAGCGATAACACGCGGGTATTGCTTTCAAAAATCAAATCATACGCATACGGAGGGGCATGAGAACCATGATATGGATACTTCTTTATCTTTCATATATCGAACTCAGGTTAAAATAAAAATCTTTAGTTTTGCCGTTCATGAAAAAAATTCCGGCCGACAAAAAATTTTTGCAAAACATACAGGTAATCGATATTGCAGAAGAGGGCAAGGGTGTGGGTAAATCTGATGATCTGGTTATCTTCATTGACAAGGCAGTTCCCGGAGATATTGTTGATGTTGAACTCCTAAAAAGAAAGAAAAGGTTCTATGAAGGCAAGATTCAAAATCTTGTAAAGCCTTCCGCTCACCGTACCGAACCCTTTTGCGAACATTTTGGTGTTTGCGGTGGCTGTAAATGGCAGCATCTCAGTTATGATGCCCAGCTCCAATTCAAGCAGAAAAGTGTAAGTGATGCCTTAAACAGACTAGGAAAGGTAGATGTTTCCAATATGGAACCCATATTAGGCTCTTCTGAATCGCGCTATTACAGAAATAAACTGGAGTATACTTTTTCAGACAAGCGCTGGCTGACCGATGAAGATATGCGAAGTGCGGAAACAATGGAAATGAATGCATTGGGTTATCACATACCCGGCCGCTTTGATAAGATTGTTGACATAAACCATTGCTATCTGCAGGCAGACCCATCCAATGAGATCAGAAACAAAGTGAGGGGGTATGCACTTAAAGCCGGAATCTCATTTTACAATTTGAAAAACCATGAAGGAGCCCTTCGCAATCTGATCATTCGTACCACCAGCACGGGTGAACTCATGGTTATAGTCGTCTTCGCCTATGCAGATGAAGTACAAATTGATGATATGATGAAATTCATCGCTTCAGAGTTCAAAGACATCACTTCTTTGCTTTATATTGTCAATCATAAAAAAAACGATACCATATTTGATCAGGACATCCATGTTTATGCGGGTTTAGACCATATTTTTGAGAATA
>Ga0194130_10005909_pt1 | contig 14432 bp, 15 predicted proteins | sample TA2KigsurfametaG_FD_160084 | JGI IMG/M metagenome (GOLD analysis project Ga0194130, IMG submission 160084) | Freshwater microbial communities from Lake Tanganyika, Tanzania - TA2015050 Kigoma 12 surface | ecosystem: Environmental > Aquatic > Freshwater > Lake | place: Tanzania: Lake Tanganyika... | reverse complement strand
GCCCCGGCTTCTACGGCTACATGGAGGGCGGCCTCAACAGCGGCGCCGTGCTCGCCGGCCGCCTCGCCCGCCAGTTCAACCTCCTCCAGGTTCGCTGACCACCCCCTCTCCGGCGCGCCTCTCCCCCGGCGCGCCTCTCCCCGGCGAGCCCCTCAGGCCTTGGACGTCACCACCGGCCGCCGGCGGTTGGGAAACAGCTCCCGGCAGAGGGGGCACACCGTTCCGTCGCAGCCGCGGGCGGTGCAGTGCTCCCGGCCGTAGAAGATGATTTGCAGATGCAGGCGGTTCCAGGCCTCGCGAGGGAACAGGCGCTTGAGATCGGTTTCGGTGCGGGCCACGCTCGCGCCGCCGCTCAACCCCCAGCGCTGGGCCAGGCGATGAATGTGGGTGTCCACCGGAAAGGCGGGCACCCCGAAGGCCTGGGCCATCACCACCGACGCCGTCTTGTGCCCCACCCCCGGCAACGCCTCCAGCGCCTCGAAACTCTCCGGCACCGCCCCGCCGTGGCGCTCGATCAGCAGTTCCGCCAGGCGGCGCACATTCTTCGCCTTGGTGCGCGCCAGCCCCAGCTGGCGGATGTGGCCCAGGATCGTCGCCTCGCTCAGGGCAGCCATCGCCGCCGGGTCGGGGCCGTCCGCGAACAGGGCGGGCGTCACCTCGTTCACCTTCTTGTCGGTGCACTGCGCGCTGAGCAGCACCGCCACCAGCAGGGTGAAGGGGTCGCGGTGGTCGAGGGGCACCGGCGTCTCGGGGTAGAGCTCATCGAGGCGGCGCAGGATCAGGGCCGCCCGCTCCGCTTGGCGCAAGGCGTGTCGAACGCGGGGAGCCGACCCTAAGTCCGAGCCGGCGCTGCGGCTGGTTTGTAGGCTCGCCTCCAGCGCAGATCGCCCATGGGCAGCAGCTTCGGCACCCTCTTCCGCCTCCACACCTTCGGCGAATCCCACGGCGGTGGCGTGGGGGTGATCGTGGACGGCTGTCCCCCCCGCCTTCCCCTCGACGTGGCCGCCATCCAGGCGGAGCTCGATCGCCGCAAGCCCGGCCAGAGCAAGATCACCACCCCCCGCAAGGAGGACGACCGGGTGGAGCTCCTCAGCGGCCTGCTCGATGGCGTCACCCTCGGCACGCCGATCGCCATGCTCGTGCGCAACAAAGACCAGCGTCCGGGCGACTACCAGGAGATGGCGGTCGCCTTTCGCCCCTCCCATGCCGATGCCACCTACCAGGCCAAATTCGGCATCCAGGCCCGCAGCGGCGGCGGGCGGGCGTCGGCGCGGGAAACCATCGGCCGCGTCGCCGCCGGCGCCATCGCCAAGCAGCTCCTGGCCCGCGCCAACGGCACCGAGGTGATCGCCTGGGTGCGCCGCATCCACGACCTGGAAGCCGTCGTTGATTCCTCCCGGGTCACCCTGGAGGCCGTGGAGTCCAACATCGTGCGCTGCCCCGATCCCGAGGCCGCCGAGCGCATGATCGCCCGCATCGAGGCGATCGGCCGGGAGGGTGATTCCTGCGGCGGCGTGATCGAATGCGTTGTGCGTCGGCCGCCGGTGGGGCTCGGCATGCCGGTGTTCGACAAGCTGGAGGCCGACCTGGCCAAGGCCGTGATGTCGCTCCCCGCCACCAAGGGCTTCGAGATCGGCTCCGGCTTCGCCGGCACCCTGCTCAAGGGCAGCGAGCACAACGATGCCTTCCTGCCCACCGCCGATGGTTCGCTCCACACCGCCACCAACAACTCCGGCGGCATCCAGGGGGGCATCAGCAACGGCGAGGAGATTGTGATCCGGGTGGCCTTCAAACCCACCGCCACGATCCGCAAGGAGCAGCAGACGATCGACGCCACGGGTCAGGCCACCACCCTCGCCGCCAAGGGGCGCCATGACCCCTGCGTGCTGCCCCGCGCCGTGCCCATGGTGGAGGCCATGGTCGCCCTCGTGCTGGCCGACCACTTGCTCCGCCAACAGGGGCAGTGCAGCCTCTGGTGACGGAGGGGGGCCCGCGATCGCCGGAGGGCGGGGCTGTGGCGTTCCCTGGTGGATCCTGGCGCGTTCGGGCGGGGCTGGATGGAGCGTCAGAGGGCGGGCGGCGGGGTCGGGCTGGCGCTGTCCACGCCGTTGCTGCCATTCACCGAGGCCGGTGACGGCGCTGGGGACGGGCTGGCGATGATCGCCATGATCGGCGCGCTGGCCAGCCGGCTGGCGGCCTTCGCCATCCGGCGCGCCACGGAGGAGCGGGCCGTGCTGGTCTTGCGGCTGGTTGTCTTCGCGGGGGCTTTGGTTTCGGTTGCCGCCGCGCTTGCCGGCGCACTCGCCGCCGCGCTCGCTGGCGCACTCGCCGGCGCGCTCGCCGCTGCGGCGCTGGAGCGCTTGCGGCCGCTCGCGACCCGAGCGACAGGAGCGGCTTTGGCCTTGGTCGTCGCCGCCGCCGTCGCCGTCGTTGTCGTCGCCTTGGCGGCTCGGGTCGGCTTCGCTTTGGCGCCGCCGCGGGTGCCGCGAGTTTTGGGCGCCCCGCTCGACGTCGCGATCAACGCCTCGACTTCCGCCGCCGCCAGCTTCGCCAGGCTCGCCTTGCTTTGACGACGCGGGCTCGTTGTGGCGCCGCTGGCCTTGGTCGCGGCACCGGCCTTGCTCGCGGCGGTGGTCGCCCGGGTGGCGGCGCGGGGGCGCGCGGCCCCTTTCCCGTCCCCGGGCGCGCCGGTCCGGGTGCGATGGCTCAACACCAGCGCCCATTCCTCATCGGAGAGGGCATTGGGTTTGGCGCCATGGGCCTGAGCGACCATCGCCGCCTTCTCGATGTCGGCCACAAGGTTTTGCCAGGAGGTGGCGAAGCGTTTGTCGGACTGGGATTTGGCACCACTCTCCAAAAGGGTTTCCACCACTCCCTCCGCGCTGACCTTCTTGCGGCGACGATTGAAGATCTCTTTCTGAAGCTGGGCGATCAGCGCGTCTGCCTTATCGCTGATCTTGATGGTGAGTTGAGACATGAGTGATGCACATCTCCTTTATGAGTAGCACTGACGAGTTGCAACTGCAAGTTGAGCTGAGCCATCGCTGCCGCGATGGGTTCAGGCGCCATCCCCTCCGCCGACCCGATCAGACGCCCATGAAGAAGGCCCAAGGCCCGCGACGCCTCCAGGACGGAGCGCGTGGCGGAGAAACCTTGGGCCAAGACATCCACATCGTGCCGGTCGCCGAAGGCAGGCGATCAGCACCCGGTCCTCAGAGGTAGGAGGCCACCGTCACGTCGCGGTTGATCAGCAGCTCTTGCAGCTCCTCCGCGTCGACGGTCTCCTTCTCCACCAGCATGTCCGCCAGCTCATCGAGCACCGCGCGGTTGTCACTGAGCACCTCGCGGGCGCGCTTGTAGGCCTCGTCCACCAGCTGGGACACCTCCTCATCAACGGCGGCGGCGGTGTCTTCGGAGAAATCACGCTCGGCGGCGATGTCTCGGCCGAGGAACATGCCCCCCTGGGAGCGGCCCAGCGCCACGGGGCCGAGGCGGTCGCTCATGCCGAAGCGGGTCACCATCTGGCGCGCCACGCGAGCCACCTGCTGCAGGTCATTGGAGGCCCCGGTGGTCACCTCATCGTCGCCGTAGACGATCTCCTCCGCCACCCGGCCGCCCAGGGCCACGGCCATCTGGTTCTGGAGATAGGCGCGGGAGTAGAGGCCGGATTCCATGCGCTCCTCGCTCGGCGTGAAGAAGGTGAGTCCGCCGGCCTGGCCCCGGGGAATGATCGAAATCTTCTGCACGGGGTCGTAGTCGGGCATCAGGGCGCCCACGAGGGCATGGCCAGCCTCGTGATAGGCGACGAGGCGCTTGCGCCGCTCGCTCATCACCCGATCCTTCTTCTCCGGTCCAGCCATCACGCGCTCGATGGCGTCGTTCACCTCATCCATCGAGATTTCGCTGAGCTCGCGCCGGGCGGCCAGGATGGCGGCTTCGTTGAGGAGGTTGGCCAGATCCGCTCCCGTGAAGCCGGGCGTGCGGCGGGCCACCTTGTCGAGGTCGACATCCTTGGCCAGGGTCTTGCCGCGGGCGTGCACGCCGAGGATCTGCAGGCGTCCGGCGTAGTCCGGCCGATCGACCACCACCTGACGGTCGAAGCGACCGGGCCGCATCAGCGCCGCGTCGAGGACGTCCGGACGGTTGGTGGCGGCGACGATGATGATGCCCGTGTTGCCCTCAAAGCCATCCATCTCGGTAAGTAGCTGGTTGAGGGTCTGCTCCCGCTCATCGTTGCCCCCTCCCAGGCCGGCGCCCCGCTGGCGCCCGACGGCGTCGATCTCGTCGATGAACACGATGCAGGGGGCGTTCTTCTTGGCCTGTTCAAACAGGTCGCGCACGCGGCTGGCGCCGACGCCGACGAACATCTCCACGAATTCGGAGCCGGAGATCGAGAAGAACGGCACGCCGGCTTCCCCGGCCACCGCCTTGGCGAGCAGGGTCTTGCCCGTGCCCGGAGGGCCGACGAGCAGCACGCCCTTGGGGATCTTGGCGCCCACCGCCGTGAAGCGATCCGGGTTCTTGAGGAAGTCCACCACCTCGGTGAGTTCCAGCTTGGCCCCCTCGATGCCCGCCACGTCGCCGAAGGTGACCTGGGTTTGGGGCTCCATCTGCACCCGCGCCTTGCTCTTGCCGAAATTCATCGCCGGGTTGCCCCCCCCCGACTGCGCCCGCCGCAGGAGGAAGAACAAGCCGCCGAGGAGCAGCAGCGGGAAGAGCAGGCTGCCCACGGCCTGCTGCCAAGGGGCGGGCTCGGCGCTCGGTTGGACGGCGATGTCGACGTTGTGGTCGGTGAGGAGCTTGAGCAGATCTTTGTCGGGGGCCAGGTTGACCACCGCCCGCAGGCCATCGTTCTGCACCACCTGAGCGGTGCCGCGGTCGGGAGAGATCAGCACGCGCGCGATCTCGTTGTCCTGAACCGCCTCCACGAAGTCGCTGTAGCGGAGGGTGCGCGGCGCCTTGGCCGGGTCCGGTCGATCCAGGAAGGCCGTGCCGACGGCGATGAACACGATCACCAGCAGGACATACAACCCCGCGTTGCGCCAGCGTTTTTTCAAGGTTCCTCCTCCGGAGAATGAAATGGGGTGTTAATGAATGTTAACCATCCCTGACGGGATGGTTGGGCGCCGCCTTCGGCGCCAGTGAGCTCCCGCGGGACCGGGAGAGCCGCCGCCGGCCTCAGAGGGCGGAGCGGAGCACCTCCACCACGCTGCGGAAGGCGAACCATTCCGGTATCTCCTCCCCGCCCCGCAGCATGTGGCGAAATTGGGTGCCGCTCAGGGTGCGCACGTGCAGCCCGCGGGCCTTGGCGTGCTCCGCCGTCACGTAACCCTCCTCCTCGGTGTAGACGAGATTCAGGGAGGGCACGGTTTCCATGCCCAGCTCGCTGGCCTGGTCGCGGGCGAAATCCTGCGCCTCGTAGGGGCCATAGAAGTCCTTGCCGCTCAGGGAGGATTTGCAGCCGGCCATGTCGCGGCCGATGATGAAGTGGGTGCAGCCGTAGTTTTTGCGAATGATCATGTGCTGCAGCGCTTCCCGCGGCCCGGCCATGTGCATGGAGTAGGGCAGATAGGACCAGCGGATGCGCGGGTTGGCCACCTCCTCCGCCAGCCGCTCGTAGGTGCGGAAGCGCACCTCGCCGGCGATGTCGTCCTCCTGGGTCGGGCCGCAGGTGGGATGCACCAGCACCACGCCACCCGCGCTCACGTTGGGCGCCTGCAGCGCGCGGGTGAAGAGCTCGTAGTGGGCCCGGTGGATGGGATTGCGGCATTGGAAGGCCACCACGTCCTCCCCGGCGGGCAAGGTTTCGCGCACTTCGGCGGGGGTGCGGCAAGGGAACACCCGTCGCGGCAGCTCCAGCCCCTGGACGCGGCCGCCGAGGTAGAAGCGACCCCGCTCGCAGGCGATCATGCGCACCGCCGGATGTTCCAGGGAGGTGGTGCCATAGCAGCCCAGCGCTTCCTGCACCTTGTCCGGTTCCCAACGACTTTCGACCGTGAACATCGCCAGCTCCTGCCCTTTGTGGGTGAGCAGCAGCCGTTGCCCGGGGGCGATGGTCTCGTCATCGGTGTCGAAGACGATCGGCAGGCCGAAGAGCAGGCCGCTGCTGGTGCGGAAGCCGCGCACCACCGCCTCGTAGTCCTCCTGGTGCATGAAGCCCCGCAGCGGGGAGAAGCCGCCCACCGCCAGCAGCTCCACATCGCAGGCGTTGCGGTCGCTGCATTCCACCCGGCGATCCACGCCGTTTTTGGCGGCGTCCACGGCCTCGGACCCGAGCATCAGGTTCACCAGGGATCCCCCGTGGGGGGAGATCAGCCCTGGACGGGTGGCGGCACCGCTGGGCGCTGCAGTCATGAAACCAGAACAGGAAAAGAGGATTCTCCCAGACGGGGCGGGGCCAAGGCCCGCCGGGCCCGTCCGCCGGGGATCCGTCGACCGATGACGCTGCGTCGAACCATGAAAAAAGGGGCCTGATCAGGCCCCTCCGCAGGCGAGTCGGGGGGAAGGGATCCGTTCGGGATCAGGCTTTCTCCAGACGGCCGTAAAGCTCTCCCGTGATCTTCACATCCACCGCCTTCTTGGTGCCCATGTCGGTGTCGGAGGGCTGGATGGCGGTGAAGACGCCTGTGAACTCTCCGGTCTTCGCATCCACCTTGGTGATCGAGAAGTTCATGGTCCCCGTGCCATCCACGTAGCGCTTCACGGTCTCGTCGGTGAACTCATCACCCGCTGGAACCAGGCCCACGGCACTGCTGTAGCCCGTTGTCAAGCCCCGACCCTTGGGATCGAGGAAGTTGCTGGTGCGATAGCTCGGCGCCCGATAGTCGCCGCTGATGTCCGTGCTGGTGGAGAGAGCGGTTCCAGTGCCCGTGGCCACCAGCTCCTTGCTGGAAAAGGTGAACGGCACCTCCTCGCCACCAGGAAGCAGCACGGTGATCGGCTGGAAGTCAATCCCGCCCAGCTCCGTGAAGGTCAGGGTGTCGCCGTCGAGCTTCAGCTCGCCAAACACCTGATCCAGGCTGGAGGTGTAGCGAGTGAGAATTTTGCCGGGCACAAACTGGGCTTCCTGCCGTTTGTTGGCGGGTTCACCCTTCACGAACACCTCGGCGGGATGCAAGCAGATCTCCTTGAGGCGATACGAGGCGGAAGCCTCAAGGGGGATCGTGCCGCGGGCTGAGTCGGGAAGGGTCGGGCAGTCGTTGGCGCGCCCGGTGTTGACGATCTGGTCATAGGTGAGGCTTCCCCTGTCAACAGCCCTGGCCCCGCCGCTGCAGGCGGTCACCAAGGAGAGGCAGAGCGCCAGCACGACGGCCAGCAAGGGACGAAAACGCATGGAGAGGGGCCGCAGGAACGGTTCGGAACTGGGCATCAGGGCGGATCCTACCGGTCGTCAAGCCTGATTCCTGATAGATTGCCGCTGTCTCAACAACCTGTAGGGGCGGTCTCGTCAAGAATGTCAATCGCCCGGTCCGATGCCCGCCCGATGCCTCTTGTGCCCACCGATGAAGCGGCCGCTGTGGTGAGCGAGGCGGCCCCCCATCTGGATCGGTTGGCCGAGGTGGCCGCGTCCCACGAGGGTGATTCCGTCGCGTTGCTCCAACTGCTGCGTCAACTCGAAGCGTTGCACCGCACCATTCAGGACGGCGCCTTCCGCGCCAGCCTTCCCTCCGATCGCGGCTCCCTGTTCCGTTTGCTTCAGGACATGGAGCGGAGCGGTGGCTGGCCTTACATCCCGCGCCTGCAGCTTCGCACCTTCCTCGATCTGCTCCAGCCCACCCCTCCCGCCGCCTCCGGAGGGATGGCTCCACCGGCCGCCGAGATTCCGGCGCGGGACCACCACGAGCCCGAGGAGCCCCTCCCCGAGGAGGCCCTCCCCGAGGCGGCCTGACCCCGGAAATGGGTCTCAGGCTGGAAGCGGACGGTGGCCGGCAGTGGCCAGACTTCGGAAGCGGCCAGAGGCCGTCAGTCCTCGTCGAAAGCCTCCTGGTCCACCAGGTGCACGTAGGGCTCAGCCAGGTCGGGTCGATGGATGGCCAGGGCTCGCAGCAGGTGCCAGTCCTTGAGGCTGTCAAAAGGCGTCGGGTAATCGTCCTCCTCGAGACGGCGGGCCAGCTCAGCGATGGCCGCCTCATCGAACGCCTCCAGTTGCTCGGGCGAAATGGGAGTGGCGGGCAGGGTGGTGGGATGGGTCACGGGGGGTGGATAATCAGGGGAGAGGGGAATTAGCTCAGCTGGTAGAGCGCTGCGATCGCACCGCAGAGGTCAGGGGTTCGAGTCCCCTATTCTCCATTCCATTGCCTGGTCCAAGCCTTCACTGACGGGCTTGCTGAATCCTGCCACCCCCTCCTCGTTCCGCGGCGTCCCCTCTGGCCCCCCTCAAAGCTGGCGGCGCCATGCGGAAAGCCAGACCGGCTCGGGCGGGTGATGGGGTAAATAAAGGGTTGTAACCCGACACAGGCGATGTCGCAGTCCAAACGCGAGCAGGTGGTGAGTCACCTCCGCTACATCCGTCAGGAGCTTCGCGAGATGCACCAGGGTGTGATTGAGGACGGGCTGCTGCCGGAAGCGGGCGAGCTGCGCGGCGTGATGGCACAAATGGAGGCCCTTCTGGAACTGTTGGAAGGCAAGACGCCACGCAAGAAAGAGGGCGAGCTTTGAAGAGGGATCGTGTGTTCGCATCGTTCGGGGTGTTGGTTCCAAAACGTTTCCGATGGAATCCCGGTCTGGACAGGCAAGCGGGAAGGGACGATCGCCATGGCGGCTCCCCGCTCTTGCCACCGGTGGAGCGCACTGGTTTCCTTGCGGCGACCCCATCACCCGCCCGAGCTTCGGCATCGGGCTTTTTTATTCGGATCCCCTATGGGTGGGGTGAAAAGGCTGCCACACCACCAGAAATGGTGTAGACAGGGGGTAGCAGGGTTCCGGGTCGGGTGATGGGGATCACCACCGGCGCCCAAGGTCTGACGGTTCACCGTCGCGGCCTTTGGGGATCGGCCAGTGGCAACCCTGCACCCCTTTGGTTCCGTTGTACCGTTCGCCGCAAGTCTCGTCGAGTCCCCAGCACGACCACGCCGTTGCCTTACCAAAACACGCGCTTTCAAACCCGCATCGCCGAGGCCGGCGCGCGCCTGAGCGAGTGGAGCCTGAACCCGTGGCGGAAGTTGTCGCTGTTGGTGTTGACCTTTCTCCTCTCTTTTCTGATCGGGGTCGGGCTGGGCTCCATCAGCGGCGCGCTCGACCTGATGGATCTGGTGGCCGCCGTGCTCTGTGTGCTTGTGCTGGAGCTGAGCGTCCGCGCCCGGGGCGTGTTGCGGCGGGCCGAGGGGGATCGCCTGCCCTTGCATCTCCTGGACATGGCCCGCATGGGGCTGCTCTATGGCCTGCTGCTGGAGGGATTCAAACTTCTTTGACGTCCGGCATGGCTGCGGCGAGGAGATAGAGCAGGGCCATGCGGATGGGCACGCCGTTGCGCACCTGTTCATCGACCAGGCAGCAGCGGCCATCATCGAGAAGATCGCCCGCCATCTCCACGCCTCTGTTCACCGGTCCCGGGTGCAGCACGGGGACGGGACGCCCGCAGAGGGCCAGCACCTGGTGGTTGAGGCCGTAACGGCGCTGGTAGCTGTCGAGGCTGGTGAGCAGGTTTTGTCGCATGCGCTCCTTTTGCAGGCGCAGGGTCATCACCGCATCCGCCCCCGGCAGGGCCTCCGCCAAGTCGCGCACCACCCGCACCGCGCCGCGTCGGGGCACGGGATCCACCGATTGACCGGGGGGTGGACTGGCGGTGAAGGCGTTGAAGAGGCTGGGCAGCAGGGTGGGGGGTCCACAGAGCACCACCTCGGCGCCGCAGGCCGTGAGGGCCCAGATGTTGGAGCGGGCCACGCGGGAATGCAGCACATCGCCCACGATCACGATGCGGCGGCCTTGAAGGGCTGCGGGCGAGGGCTTCTCAGGGTCGAAGTGGCGGGCGAGGGTGAAGAGATCCAGCAGTCCCTGGCTGGGATGGCTGTGGAGGCCATCGCCGGCATTGAGCACGGCCACCCCGGCGCCGAGGGCTTCCAGGTCGCGGGCGAGCTTCTGGGGCACTCCAGCGCAGCCGTGGCGCACCACAAGCACATTGCTGCCCATGGCCACATAGGTGCGGGCCGTGTCGAGAAGGCTTTCCCCTTTGCTCAGCGAGCTGGCGGCGGGAGAGAAGCTCTGCACATCGGCGGAGAGCCGCCGCGCGGCGAGCTCGAAGCTGCTGCGCGTTCGCGTGCTGGGCTCGAAGAAGAGGGTCGTCACCATGCGCCCTTGCAGGGCGGGCAACTTGCGGGCGCCCACCACCGGCAGGGACCGGAAGCGCTGGGCCAGCTCCAGCACGGTGGCGTAATCGTCCAGAGAGAAGCATGCCAGATCCAGCACGTGGGCATGGGTCCAGGGCTTCATGGCCGCCCAGCCTCCTCCGGCGGCCGTTCCGCCGTCGCCGGCCAGGTGTCCTCCGGGCGCCAGGCCTGCGATCGGGAGGGTGTGGCGTCCCCGCGGGCGCGGCGGCTGACGCTGCGGCTCGGCGCCAGATACCAGCGCCAGGGAAGCTCCCGCCCCTCGCGGATGCCGATGCGGGTGGTGGCCGTCAGCACCGGTCGCCCCTCCTGCTGCCACTGATCCATCTGATCCTGCAACCTCGCCGGTCGCGGCGCCAGCCAGAGGCCCGCCTCCACCCCGGCCGGCAGGGCGTTGTGGCGGCGATCGAGACCAAACCGGCGGGCGAGCAGTCCTGGCCCCGCCGCCACCCGCTCGGGTTCTCCGGGCAGGGCCACCGCTCGCAGGAGCACCCCGTTGGCCCACTCCGCGCGATCCGTCACCACATTGACGCAGTGATGGATGCCGTAGCTCACGTAGACGTAGAAGTGGCCGGCGGGGCCAAAGAGGGTGTCGTTTTGCGGCGAGCGGCGGCGGTGGCCATGGCAGGCGGGTTCCGCCTGTGAATAGGCCTCGGTCTCCACGATCACGCCCCACAGCGGCTCGCCTCCCGCTTGCTGTTTGACCAGCAGGCAGCCGATCAGCTCAGGGCCCACCACCTCAGCGGGGCGGGCGAAGAAGGCCGAGGGGAGAACGGTCGCGGTGGAGGGGGCAGCGGGGAGCGATGGTGTGGTCACACCTTGGTCAGACCGTCTGGACCGGGCGGCGGTTCATGGCGTAGGCCACCCCTCCGAGGGCCAGCAGGCCCAGGCCGCCCGCCGCCGCCAGAAAGACGAGGGTCTGCAGGGCCAACAGGGCGAAGCCGACGGCGGAGGCCGCCTTGATCTGCACCCGGGCCTTGATCAGCAGGATGAGCAGCAGCACAACGGTGGCTTGGAGTCCGGCGATCTTCGCGACGGTGAGAGGGCAGCCCAGGGGACAGAAGGGATTGGGAAGGAGCATGGAGGTGGAACAATGGAGCCATCCTGCCGGGGGACAAGGGCTGGTGGGGCCGGCGGGCGGGGTCCAGTCCAGAACCAGGCGAGCCTGCAAGCCATGGATGCACGACGCGACGCCACGTTCTTGTGGGTGGAATCCGCAAGATCGCAGATCTCAACCGCTCTCGCGTGCGTGGATTCTATTTGACTTTGATTGGCTTTCAAAATTTCTGTATTCTTCCACCAAGCGAAACGCAGTACTTCGACACTCCTTTATGTTTTTCGGTAAGGTGATCACTGGTCCAGTCATGAATTTGTGTCTCGCTTGGGTTCTTCCCAGTCCTCTTGTTATAGGCCTTCAACCAATCGACTTTCGACATCCTATAAAAGCTATAGGCAATCAACCCAATAACATCATCATTGCTGTTGACATATTTTTCAAATGCTTGGCTGTATATTCTTCCCACCGGCCGTGGAAGGCGCTTTCTTGCGCCTGGGGCGAAATCCATCCTTAACTTAGAGAGTAGAGTCTGGTTCCGCTGGAGGTTGATTGCATTCCTGGGATTTATTTTCTTCTTTCAATACCTTTCGAAGTGCCTCGCGTAGGCCAGCGGCAACCTCGTCTTCGGTCTGCGATGTCGGGACCCAGGCTGGGGTTGGGCAAGGCACCAAAGATGGATCGGCCTTGGCCTGGGAGGAACTGAACGTTATTTTAGCTACTATTTCCGGGAACCGGGTGAACGTTGGGAGCATCTCCTGGAGGGTAGGATTTTGCCACGGTTGATCAAGCTGTCCTCCAAGACATCCGCACAGGTGGCCCCTGAAGGCCAATCAGGACATCGGATCGTTTTGGGTTTGGCTTCGCCGCCCCATGGGCTGCCAAGGGGCCTTCCCTTGCCGCTCCAGGCGGGTGTTGATGCGGATGAGCCACGTCCCGCCTTCGGCGCGAGCGGCTGACTCTGGCTTTCCCGGGCAATGGCTGGGAGAGCCGACCCCGCCGCCACCCTCCCCCGAACGGAGGCCGCCTCCTTGTTTTTGGTGGAGTACCAGCGGCACCTGGACAGCCGCAGCGGCGATCGGGCCAACGCCTCGGAATTCGTGAAAGCCATGAAGGCCATCGCGCCCGTGAACCTGCACAAAGACCCCCCTGCATCGATCAACGCGCCCAGCAGGGCCAGAGCCCTGTGAAATTCGCCTTCCGCAATGCCCTCGTGGCGGCTCCCCCCCCCCCGCTTGCATTGGCGGCGAAGCAAAGAGAAATCGATTCTTATGCCTTACATGGGAAACATGCGTGTTTCTAAAACTGAGATAAGGAAACAAGGGGGTTTCTTTTCCTGAGTGTTGGCTGGTAAAAATGCGAGTCACTGATCCAGAGATAAGCAACTGAAATGTTTCTTATTTATTGTTGTAAACCTGCTGTTTTTGTTGTCATGTCCGGTTCATTATGAGTTTGTCCAGGTTCCATTCGGAGTGACTGTCATGACTGCCACCTTGTCCCAGCAAAGCCCCTCCAGCCAGGGTCTCGGCATGCTGTCTTGCCCTCCGCGGTATGGCGAGAACTATGGCGCTGGCTATATCGGCTTCACGTATACCAACTCCAACCTGATTTCTCGTGGGATCGCTTATTTCACGCGATGGACGCGAATGCATGACATCAGTGTGTCTCACGCCCTGCTGGTTACGGGTGAGAACCAGTGCATTGAGGCCCACGCTCAGGGAGGAGTCAAGCGCACGAATCTGGAGACGTATTTTGAGGATGAGCATTGCCAGATTTTTTTCCGCAAGCCGAAAAATCTCACCCCAGAAATCGCGACGCGCCTGGTCTCTAGCGCCGAGGAGCATCTTGGCTGCGGCTATGACTTTGCTCTGATTGCCGCTCAGCTGGAGGCAAATAGTCTGGCTGGGCATCTTCTCCGACGTCTGTTCGGTAGGTCCTTTGAGGAAAAAGTTTGTCAACTCAAAGATCATCCTGAACGCTTTATCTGTAGTGAGCTTGTGGCTCATTGTCTAGATTCCCAGCCGGAATACCACGACAAAGGGGTGCTGACTTATAGCGATTGCACGATCGATCCACAGGAGTTGTTTGAAGATGATGAGATTTTCACGGCCTGGCACAAGAGCAATCCGACTGGCTGAAGATCCCTGGCCAGGCCTCTCCGGCGGAAGCCTTTCCGCTGGAGAGGTCTGGCCAAATCCGCCCGTTGATCCAACCCGGCCGGACAGAGGTGGAGGCTTGTTGCCTGCTGCCCAGCGCCATGCCGCCGAAGGAGTTGAGCGGCCTGAGCCACCCCCACCGCCAGCCAGGCGATTGAGGTCCTGGTGGAGCTCGGCATCGCCCGGGAGGTCACCGGCTGACGGCGCAATCGCCTGTGCGCCTGACAGCGCCTGCCCGCCGATCTGTCCCTGATGCCCCGGGCTTGCGGACGGTTGACGATGCCACCGTTTAGCTACTTTGCTTGACCCTCCTTACTCAGAACAATCAAGGCCCGCTTCAACGGTGGAGAGAGCGTTGCACTCTTTTCGAGGCGAAAGCGTGGCAAAAGCACTTTTGTTCAGAATGAGTTACGCCAGGAGTCAAATGAAGTTTGGCACGAGCAAGCATAGATGTCAATATTGCGGCCAGCGAGCTTTCCAGTCTGCTGAATTAATTTTTTTCTCACTGGCACACCAAACAGGCTGAAACATGGCGCAAGCAGCTGGTCTGATTGAAAATGAAATAGGAGACTCGGTCGATGCAGAAGTTGTTGATGGATTGAAAGAGATGGACCAGAAAGGATTGACTGCGTGCGCCTTCTGGTGTCCAACTTGCAGCGTTTGCATGACGCGCTGCTGGCATCCACAGGGTCAGCCATCACCTGGGGGGCTCTTGATCACCGCTGGCCAATGCGCGATGCCGGTTTCGAACCAGCGACATCCTGCTTGTAAGGCAGGCGCTCTACCGCTGAGCTAATCGCGCGTGTCCCCATTCTGCCTTGCCGCCCGGACCGTCGCGCCCTCCACCCCCCACGCCCTCCACCCCCCACGCCCTCTACCCCCCCACGCCCTCTGGCCCCG
>Ga0194130_10005908_pt1 | contig 14434 bp, 20 predicted proteins | sample TA2KigsurfametaG_FD_160084 | JGI IMG/M metagenome (GOLD analysis project Ga0194130, IMG submission 160084) | Freshwater microbial communities from Lake Tanganyika, Tanzania - TA2015050 Kigoma 12 surface | ecosystem: Environmental > Aquatic > Freshwater > Lake | place: Tanzania: Lake Tanganyika... | reverse complement strand
GCCAGATGCTGGCGATGCGCTATGGCTCCATCCCGGTGGTGCGCCGCGTCGGCGGCCTGGTGGACACCGTGCCCCCCAACGACCCCACCGCCGGCACCGGCACCGGCTACGGCTTCGATCGCTACGAAGCGATCGACTTCTACACGACGATCGTGCGCTCCTGGGAGGCCTACCGCAACGAGCCCAGCTGGCAGGACCTGCAGCGCCGGGCCATGACCACCGACTTCAGCTGGAACCGCTCCGCCCTGGAGTACGACGCCATGTACCGGGAGGTCTGCGGGGTCAAGGAGCCCACCCCCGACGCGGCCCAGGTGGAGCGCTTCTCCCAGGGCCAGGGGGCGGATCCGAGCCTGCTGCACGACGACTCCCGGCCGGAGGGCTCCCCCAAGGAGCCGCCGCCGCCCCAGCGTCCCCGCAACCCCCTGGCCCTGCTGCGCCGCCGCAACGACTCCTGAGTCAGCTCCCCGTGTCCGGCGTCCATGGCTGATCCGGTACCGCCACCCTCCGATCTGCCGGCGCCCTACGCGAGCCCCTGGGGCCGGCTCGGCCGGGCGCTGCGGGCCGTGCTGGCCTCCCTGCGCCTCAAGCTGCGCGAACTCCGGCGCCGCAATGGCGAGGGGGACCTGTCCGTTCCGGGGTTCTGGCCGCAGGGGCTGGCCCCGCTGTTCTGGCCCCTGCTGCTGGCGACCCTGCTGGCCCTGCTGCTGGTCGTGGCGGGCCAGGCCTGGCGCGGGCTGAGCCACCGTGCCGACCGGCCGGGCGGCGGTGCGGCGGCCCCCCCCGTCGCCCCGGCCCCCCCCTCGCCGGTGCCGGCGCCAGCGAAGCCCCCCTCGCCCGTGCCGGACGCGGTGCCCGTCCCCGCGGCCGTGGCTGACCCCGAGCCGCCGCCCGCCCTGGAGCTCGATCCCCTCCTGGCCCTGCTGGAGGAGGACGACCCGGAGCACCTGATCGCCTCGGCCCATCCGGAACCCGCCGAGGGCCGTCTGGTGCTGACGATGGCACCGGCCTATGCCGGTCTCGCCCCGACGAGCCGGGGCCGCTGGGCGGAGCGCTGGCAGGAGCGCGCCCGGGGGCTGGGCTACGGGCGCCTGGAGCTGGTGGACGGCCAGCGGCGACTGCTGGCCCGCGGCGCCCTGGTGGGGTCGGGCATGATCCTGCTCGACCCCGGACTGTCAGGTTGATGCTGCTGTCGTTTGAGCCGTTGCGTCAGCTCTGGGGCGAGCCCCTGGTGGCCTCAGGAGCCGCCGGACCCGACCCCATCCGGCGCGTCAGCACCGACAGCCGCGGCGATCTGAATGGCGCCCTGTTCGTGCCGCTGGTGGGTGAGCGCTTCGATGGACACCGCTTCATCGCCGATGCCTTCGCCGCCGGTGCGGCGGCGGCCCTGGTGCAGCGGGACCGGCTCGATGGGGCGGCGCTGGCGCGACTGGTGGCCGGCAGCGGCCGGCCGATCTGGCCCGTCGACGACACCCTGGAGGCCTACCAGCAGCTGGCCCGTCTCTGGCGGCGGCAGCTGGGGCTGCCGGTGGTGGCGGTGACCGGCTCAGCGGGCAAGACGACGACCCGGGAACTGATCCGGGCCGCCCTGGCCCCGCTCGGGCCGGTGGTGGCCAGCAGCGGCAACGAGAACAACGACGTGGGGGCACCGCTCACGATCCTGAAGGCCGAACCGGGCACGGCGGCCCTGGTGGTGGAGATGGGGATGCGGGGACCGGGGGAGATCGACCGCCTCACCCGCTGCACCGAACCGGACGTGGCCGTGATCACCAACATCGGCACCGCCCACATCGGCCGTCTGGGCAGCCGGGAGGCGATCGGCCAGGCCAAGTGCGAGATCACCGCCGGACTCGGGCCGCAAGGGGTGCTGGTGATTCCCGCCGGCGATCCGCTGCTGGAGCAGTCCCTGGCACAGGTCTGGAGGGGCCGGGTGATGCGCGTCGCCCTGGAGGATGAGGCGGCGGGATTCCCGCGCGGACTGCCGGCCGCGGATCTGCTGGGCCGCCTGGAGGGCCCTTCCTTGAGACTGCTGGACGGCCCGAGCCTGGCGCTGCCGCTGGCGGGCCGCCACAACGCCCGCAACCTGCTGCTGGCGGTGGCCGTCGCCCGGGAACTGGGCGTGCCGGCCACGGCCCTTGGCGAGCTGGCGGTGGAGCTGCCGGGCGGGCGGGCGCGGCGGTCTCGGCTGGGGGGGGTGGAACTGCTCGATGAGACCTACAACGCCTCCCCGGAGGCGGTGCTGGCGGCCCTGGAGCTGCTGGTGGCCCCGGACGGAGCGGCAGAAGGCCGCCGCTTTGCGGTGCTGGGCACGATGCTGGAGCTGGGGGAGCGCAGCCTGGAGCTTCACCGTCAGGTGGCAGGCCGGGCCCGGGCCCTCGGGCTCGACGGGCTGGTGATCGTGGCCGCCGAGGACGAAGCCCAGGCGATGCTCGTCGCCGCCGCCGGGTTGCCGCGGCTGGCACGGGCGGCCACGCCCGAAGAGGCCGCCGCCCTGCTGCTCGACTGGCTCGAGCCGGGGGATCGGGTGCTGCTCAAGGCCAGCCGCGGGATGGCCCTGGAGCGGGCGATTCCCCTGCTAGAAGCCGGCCTCGGCCCCGCCACCTGAAGAGCACCGCTGCCAGCCCGGAGCGGCTCCCAGCAGGATGGGGCGGTCGCTGCCCTCCGCCCGTTGGTGAAACCCATCTTCGTGACCACCACCTTCACGATCGAGGGCTATGGGATCACCGCCTACCGTGGCCTGGTGCGCGGCATCGTGGTGCGCTCCCCCACCCTGGTGCAGGGTTTCTTCGGCGGCCTCAAACAGATCGTGGGCGGCCGGATCGGCGCCTACACCGAGATGTGCGAGCAGGCCCGGGAGCAGGCCTATGAGCAGATGATCCAGCACGCCCGGGCCCTGGGGGCCAACGCGATCGTCGGCGCCCGCTACGACGGCTCCGAGGTGCAGGGCGGCAGCGCCGCCGCCACCGAGGTGCTCTGTTACGGCACCGCCGTGGTGGTGGAGCCACGCCCCAGCAGCGAGGGCAGCGCGGCGTAGACGAGCAGCAGAGCCACGTAAACGGTCCCGGCGATCGGATCATGCCGGCTGACGATCTCCGCCGGGGTGCGCTGCAGCAGCAGCACCCCCACCCCGAACTCGGCCAGCAGCATCAGCGCCAGGGCGAGGCCACCGGTGGCGGCCCGCACCGCCGCAGGCGCCTGCGGCAGCAGGCGCGGAACCACCAGGCGAGCGGCCAGCAGAATCGCCACGGCCATGAACGGCATCTCCAGCAGCTCGGCCGTGCGCTCCCCGAGCCGGGGCACCAGAAACGGGACCCGCAGCGCGCCCAGGAGGAAGCCGGCGGCGAACACCAGGGTGAAATAGCTGCAGGCCGCCCGCAGGATCAGCACCGGCGGGGAAGGGAGCGACCCCCCAGTCTGAACCGATGTCCAGTCCCCGTGCGCGACCCTGGCGTGGCGGTCGACGCGAAGGTGTGGGGGGGAGGCTGGCCAGGATCGGCCGGAAAGAGCCCGCCGAACACGTCGTTGCCCCGGCGGCCGGACTCGCAGACGGTGAACCGGGCCGGCGTGGGCGCGCGCCTCAGGGTTGCTGTCGGCCTCAATGGCACGGTGATCGCGCCGAAGGCGGCGGAGTCGACGCGGCTCGGGATCGAGGTGATCATCGTGGCGGCGTGGGCGCGGACGGGTTGATGGGGATCCTCTGGCGGATCTCACCCAGCCGGCTGAGGTTGTCGTAGGCGTCCTCGCTGGCCAGCAGCCAGCTTTCCTGGTCGCGGCGCAGGAAGACCACCAGCTCCCTGGGTGGCCGGGAGAGGCGGCCCAGGGATGAGCGATAGCGATCCGCTGCGAAGGAGACACCGCCGGCATGGACCTTCCGGTAAGCGCAATCGCGCACGACGGTGGGGTGGATCAGGATCCTGAGGCTGCCGCCCGGCCGAAGCAGGCTGGAGGCTCGCCGGTCGTCGGTGCCTGCCCAGGCTCCGGGGCCGAGGTGCACCACCTCATGGATGGTGACCGGCCAGGCCTCGGCCCTGCAGCCGTCGGCGAGGGTGATGGAGGCCGGCCGGAAGGGGACACGAACGTGCACCACCACGATGGCGTCGGCCACGGAGACCAGCTGCGGGAGCGTCACGTCGCGGATCACGGGCCGCCCGGCGAGAGCCGGCAGCGGGGCCAGGGCCAGCAGCAACCACGGCAGCGCAGCGACGGGCCTGGTCATGGGGAAACGGGAGGCAGCGGATCCGGATCCAGACCGTCTGGGCCATTCTGGATGATCGGCAGAGCGTCCTCCCCAGCCGGGTGCGTCCTGCCTCGAGCGCCATGGGCCGGACTCGGCGTCGCCGATCATGGCGATGGGCACGATCCACGGAGATCGCGGCTTCATGGAGCCCCGTCATCGGCAACCGTCTCACTCAGCTGATGGTCGCCTCAGCTGCCCGGCACCACCAGGCAGCCCTGTTGCCTGGTTTCGTCGATGAACAGAAGGATCCCGCCCGGCTTGCGAAACAGGGCGGTCGAGGGGCAGCCGGCAACCCGGTCGACATTTCTGGCCTCGGCTGGATCAAGCCGCTGCCAGCCCGTCACGAAAGGCAGGGAGGCGTCTGCGTAACGGAACGTCGTCCGGATCGTGCCGAAGGGGAAGCCGGAATAGCCGCCTCGCAGTTCACTCACGGAGGCTGCCCTCGGATCGGCGACGTACTGCCGGAACCGCTGGGGCCCGCTCAGCCGATCGAGAAGCGGCCAGTTCTCCCAGTAGCCCCCCATCCAGGCAGCCGCTCCTCCCCCCGCCAGCACCAGGCTCGAAAGGATCGCAACGCCGAACAACACCGGGGCTGGAATCTTCATCGGTGCGGCACTCCCTCAGGGCGCAGAGATGCAACCCAGGCGACCGAGCAACCTGGGTGCCTGATTGTCGGACGCCCGCCCTCCATCCATGATTAGATGACGACTCCAGCCCCAGGGGAGTGATCCCCTCATGCACCACCCGGAGATCACCATGGGCAGGGCGGGAATCGGATGGCGGCCATGGTTGGCCTTCCCGACCGTGCTGATCGGCCTGCTGGCCTGTCAGCGTGCGCCCGAGCTGCCCACGGTGCAGGGGCTGGTGGGGCAGCTCGAAGGAGGGCCATACCGGTTCCGCCCCGAGGGCGACCACTGCAGCCTGCGCCGACCCGCAGCCTTTCCCGACAGCCTGTTCACCTGGTTCACGGAGGGCGACGACGACCTCCTCAGCCGGGTGGACGCGGCCCGCTGTCTCGGCCAGCTGGGTCCCGCCGCCCGCCCCGCCGTGCCGGCTCTGCTGCGGGTGCTCAAGTCCGGGCCCGGCGATCGCGACACGGGCTATGGGTACACGGGGGTGGGCATCATCTCGATGCGGAGCGCGGTGATCGAGGCCCTCGGACGCATCGGCGACGGGCGGGCCCTGGGGCCCCTGGCCGGGGTGCTGGCCAGCCAGCCGGCCCATGCCCGGGTCACCCTGGAGGCGCTGCAGGCGCTGGGTCCGCAGGCCAGCGGCCAGGCCGGGCTGATCACCGCCGTGCTGGATGCTCGCATCGCCGACCGGGCGGGGCGCGCCCAGGCCTGCCGCCGGGCCGTGCTGGCCCTGGACGAGCGACTGGCGAGGGAGGCGGTGCTGCAACGTCTGGAGCGGCAGCACCCCGACCGCACCCGGCACGTGTTCCAGGATGCGGAGGTGGCGGCGGCCCTGGGCAGCCTCGATCGCCGCTCGCCTGAGTACCTCAAATCCCGTGAGGGCGTGTGCCGCGATGATGTATCGGAAGCCGCCCTGCGCGCCCTGGCGGCGATCCGCTGCGAAACCTGTCTGCCCCCGATCGTGGGGGCCCTGCAGGAGCCCTGGCTGGCGACCGCCGCCGCCTGGGAGCTGGGGCGGATCCGGCCGCTCCCGCCCTCGGCGGTGCCTGCCCTGCGGGCCGTGATCGCCTCACCCAGCCATGGTCCGCTGGCCCGGGAGAGCGCCCGAGGGGCTCTGGTGCCTTCGGGTGGATGAGAACGGAGCGATGGCTGCGATGCCCCTGACCGCGCTCCTGGCCACAACCAGCGGTATGTCTGGCCCCTGGAGCTGGATGGCGCGCCTGATCCAGGCTCTGCTCACCTTCTCGCTGATCAGCATGGCCCTGGCCTGGATGTCACGGGTCACCGCCCGGCGGCGCCAGCGGACCCGGGGCACGCCACAGCGCCGGCTGCTGGCCTATCCCCTCTGGATGGCAGGCCTGGGCCTGGGCTGCATCCTGCTGTTCTCCCTCTGCGCCTGGTTCGCCTGGCAGTCGCCACCCGCACGCGGCGGCCCCAGGGCGGCGCTTGTGTTCCTGGTCTTCGTGCTGCTCGGGGTGGTGCTGGTGGTATCGGCCCTGGCGGACACATTCGTGCTCGATGAGGCGGGCGTCGAGCGCCTGCGGTTCGGCCGCTCGCGTCGCATCGCCTGGAGCGACGTCAGCCGGGTGGGCCTGCCCTGGGGTGGCCAGGGCATCCGGCTGGAAGCCAGCGATGGGCGCAGGCTGGAACTGGCCGAGCTGCTGGATGGCTTCGGGGTGCTCTGCGACGCCCTGCTGCTGCGGGCACCGGCTGGACTGCGGGTGGATCCCGAGGCCTCCCTGCTGGTGCTGAGGGCCGCTTCGCTGGATTTCGAAGCCCTGCAGGTCGCCTATGCCCGCTGGTTCGAGGCCGAGGAGGCGGAGCCCCCCGAGGGGATGGACCCTGCCGCGTGCGTGCTGGCCATGGGCCGCGCCTTCGGCGCGCGCCTGCTCTGGCATCACGGCTCCTTTCTGCCGTTCGAGGCCCGCTGGACGGAGGACGGCAGGCCCCGGCTCAGCCATGGTGAGCCCCGCGGCGATGATCCCGGCTACGCGAGCTTTCGGCTGGAAGGCCGCGAGGTGGTGATCGTGAGCGATGCGGGCACCGTGCGCGAGAGCCTGGAGGCCTGAGCGGGGCGGCGGCGGCCCGGGGGGCTGGCGTTCGCCGGGTGATGGCAAGGCCCGTCCCCCGAACCACTTACTGGAAGGCATTGATCAGAGGCTTGCCGGGTTCGCTGAGGAAGCGCCCACCGAACACGCTCTTGCCCCAGCGGCCGGTGTCGCAGCAGGTGAATGAGGCCCGCTGCTCCACGGTGGAGCCCGGCCGGAAACGTCGGCAGGGATCGGCGGCCTGGCTGGGAGCCATCCAGCGGTCACCCCGGTTGTCGGTGATCAGCGCTCCGGTGAGGAGGCGCCGCAGCGTGGCTGCGCCCACCAGCGCTCCGGGCCCGTCCAGGCGGGCGTGGGCGCGCACCTCGGGATGGCTGTCGGCCTGGATGGCGCTGCAGGAGCGCACCGCGATGCGAACCGTGGTGCCATCGTCCGGCAGCAGGCAGTCCGCCAGCATGCGGGCCGGGAATCCCAGAGCCACGGCGAAAGCAAGCATCGCGCAGGAGGCAGTTGGGCCGAGGCAGGCCTGGCTGGGGTGGGTGATCGGGGCGGTGGAGGCGAGAAAGGTGACGGGGCTGTTCATGCCGATGGTGGCGACAGCGGGTGTGAATCCCCAGCCTCGCCCCCGATCCGGAACAGGGCGAGGACATCCTTCCGCAGCCGGCCGAGACTCTCCGCGCACAGCGGCAGCGTCTCCCGGCCCTGCAGGGCGATCGGCTCGTCCAGCCCACCCTGGTACCAGTGCAGGAGCAGCCCCACGTAGGGCGTGCGGGGCTGGCTCAGCAGGGAGGTGAGCAGCCGTTCCCATTCGGTCAGTCCGGCCAGCGGGTCATGCCCGGAGCCGGGATTCTGCTGCTGGAGGCGCCATCGCTGGATCCTGGCTGCACTCCAGCCCCGGCGGCGCAGGGAGGCCTCCCTCCGCTCCTCCGATCGGCGGCGGCTCTCCCGCAGGGCCGCGTTGCGCGCCAGGGCCCCCAGGGCCGTGCCGCAGTCGCAGTCAGTGACCGGCGGTGGTGAGCAGGAGCCGCTCACCGGGCAGCAGCTGGGCTTCTAGGGCGGGATGGCTCTGGGGCTTCAGCGCGCGGCCGTGACGGGCCATCACACCCTCCAGAGCGCTGAGATCGGCGGAACCCGGCAGAACGGCACTGATGAAGTGGCACATGGCATGGCCGGCTGCGCGCAGCTGCGGACGGATCGTGAAGGTGGCTCGAGCAGTCTGATGCGGGCCAGCCGGGTCTGGCGTGCTCAGCCACCAAGAAGGCATCAGCCGGGCTGGTGCAGGGCCTGGATCAGCTGCCCATAGTCTTCCGGTTCGCCGGCCGCGTGTGCCACAAAGGCCCGGATCGCGGCGGCCTGGCGCCGGAGGGGGCGCGGCCCGGCGTCCGTGTCGGCGAGCACCTACACCGCGAGCACCCCGTCGCTCACCCTGAAGGCGGCGGTGCAGAGCCCATTGCCGTCCGACGCGCAGTGCAGGACGGGCGCCTGGCCCCCAGGGCGCAGGCGCCGCACCACCTCACGCACGTCCTCCATCTGACCACCGATACTGCCCAGGCTGTTCATCTGGGCGAGGGCGCTGGGCACGATCAGGGTGAAGCGCCGCAGGTGGACCGGGAACAGGTCAGGGCCGCTGCACTGCTGGCGTGCCCAGCGCTGCTGGAGCTTGCCGCACAGCTGGGGGATGGCGATCCATTCATCACGGGCGCTGTCCTGGAACGTGCTGAATCCAGAGAGGGTCACCGTGAGGCTGGAGACCGGCAGCGCCGGGCCCCGGCTCGCCGAGCCGCCGAGCTCGTGCTGTCCATAGGAACAGGGCCAGAACGATGGTTTCGCACAGGGCCACTCCACCCGATCGATCGCCACCACCGGCAGCCGGAGTCGATGCGGACCGATCCGCAGACGCGCCGTCCGGGCCAGGGTGTCGATCGGCGGTGGCTCTCGCCCAGGCCCGCTGCAGCCGGACAGGCAGGCCGCCACGGCGAGGGCGCCGAGGGGACGGAGGCTTCGCATCAGAACCGCCGAGCTCGGCATGACAGCTCCGAAGTTCCGCTGGCTCCGGAGGACTTAACACTAGCCATAGGCATAGGACACCTGCAGGCAGGCCCGCTGGCTGCGCGGATCGAAGCTCAGCAGGAGATACTCGAACGCAGAACCTCCCATCAGCCGCAGCGAGGCCGGCCGCCCTTCGATGCCGTGCCGTTCGATCGGCCCGGAGAGAGAGGCAGCGCAGCCGGGCCCCCTGAGGCGCACCAGGAGGGAGAGAGAGGAGGTGGCGGCTGCATCCGCCGGGATGGCCTCGAGCTTGAGGCCGCGAATCAGGGCCCCGGCGGCGGATGGCGCCAGGTGCAGCGAGCACTCCCCATCCCGGGTGTCGCCCAGCATGCGGCAGTCAAGCTGGGCGGGCGTCACCCCGGCGCCCCTGAGCAGCCGGCGCCCATCGGCATCCAGCCCCCCACGCTGGATGGGGTTCCAAAGCGCCGTGCAGCCGAACAGCAGCAGGGCGCCCGGGACCGAGGCCCCACGCAGCAGGAAGGCTGCGAACGCAGAGGCGTTGCCCACCAGCGTGGAGTGGTGCTCCATCAGCAGGGGCGCGATCCGGGCAGCCAGCGGGCGACGAAGGGGCCGCGCAGATGCACCTTCTGATCCGAGCGGAAGTCGAGCTCCCCCCGCACCGTCTCCCGGCGGTTGATGCGATCGAAGCGCACCTGGCCGCTGAGGCCCTGGCGGGGCTGGCTCTGCCAGCGGATCTCGCGGGGAGACGGGAGCTCCAGGAGATAGGTGACGGCCCCTTGAAACCGGTTCGCCGTGAGCGGGAAGGGGAACACCCCCGCAGACTGCTCGGGCTGACGCCAGATGCGCAGATAGATCCAGGAGTCATCGGCACCGCCGAGGCTGGCAGCGGGGATCCACAACCCGAAGGCCGGGCCATCCCAGGGAGCGCAGTCCTTCTCGGCCATGCCGACCGCCGGCTTCGCGCCCCCGTCGAGCTGGCCCGCCTTCGCCGGCCCCACAGGGACACCGAGGCCGATCAGGACGATGGCGGTGATGCACAGAAATGGCCGTTTCATGGCTGATGGGAGAGTTCCTCGACGGCGATGGCGAACACGTCCATGGCCGAACCGATGGCCACGAAGTGACCGGCATCCGCGACAGGGTGCCACACGGCTCCGGGCATCCGATCGGCCACCTGCCTGTTGATCACGGCCGGTACCAACCGGTCGTCCAGTCCCTGCCAGAGGTGAACGCGCCGTTCGATACAGCGCACATCGAAGTCCCAGGCCCGATAGAGCCGTTCGGCATCGCGAACCAGACCCTCACTTCCCTGGGCGAAGCATTCGGCCGTCGCGTCGCCGAAGGCAGTGGCGAAGCCCGGCCGCTGCACGATCTCCTGGTCGTAGGTGTTGATGGCCTTCAGCAGTTGCTGGAGATAAGCCGCACGGGAATGCACGGCCGTGTTCGCGAGTGCGGCGTACAGGAGGCGGAAGCCCGGCATGAAGCGCAGGGCAAGAAAGCCACCCAGCGCGTCAATGGCGGAAAGGTGCTGCTTCGCCCAGTTGTCACCGAAGGCTCCATAGCTTCCGCCGGCGATGCTGCTCACGTGGCGCAGCCGATCGGGGTCGATGTAAGCGGCTGCCGCCAGCGCCCATGGGCCCCCCTCCGACCATCCCGTCACGCCGAACTCGCGGACTCCCAGAGCATCGGCGACCGCCGTCATGTCGTCGGCCCACCCCGAGTAGCTGCGTGCCTCCTGGGGGCTGGACTGGCCGATGCCGGGCCGGTCGACGCAGACGAGTCGCAGCCCATGCTGTGAGGCCGCATCCGCGAAGAGGCGCGCTTCAAGCCGGCTGCTCGGACCGCCGTGGTTGTGGATCAGGAGCGGGCCCCGGGGATCCCCGACCTCGACCCAGGCAAGACGACGGCCGTCGCTGGTGACCAGCATTCACGTGCTCCGAGGCAACGACGATCGACGTTGACGAAGTCGGATCAGGATCGTCGTGAGCCATGCTGGCACGGTTTCGCCAGCCAGCAGGAGCCGCGGAAGAATCCAGGATGCAGGCGAATCCGATCGAGCAGTCCTGGGTGCTCGCATGAAGACCAGGTTGTGGACAGAACGCTCAAGGCAGGAAACGAACATGCCCATGGGTTGATGAACATCAACCCGTCGATCCTGATATTCAGCTGAGATCAGCGATAGGGTATTCAGATGCCGAATCCATAGGGAGCGGTGGTGACACGCAAGCGGTGGGCCAGCTCCTTGATGATCCCCTGCACAATCTCGGGGTGATCGGCCATCAGGTTCTGTAACGTTGACTGTTCAATCCGATAAAGCGTGCTCGGGTCGATAGCGCTTACAGAGGCTGAACGAGGTTCCGGGTCAAGCGCGGCCAGCTCGCCCACGATTTCACCGTCCGAAAGTTCGACGACGGTCTGGTCGCCGATATGGACCCGCACCAGGCCGGCGACGGCCACGTACATCGAAGTGCCGGGATCTCCCTTGGCGAACAGCTGCTGGTTGGTGACGAGCTGCACTTCCTCCACGGCATCCGCAACAGCGGCCAACACGCTGTCGGGCGTGGAGGCAAAAATGCTGGCTCGCCTGAGCCACTGAATCTTGTCGTGCTGGTCCGTGCTGGGCATGGCTCTCGGAGAGGGGGGCCTGATGGCGGTTCAGACCGGGGACAAGTGCATGAAATCTAGCGCCTCCAGCAATGGCAGCAAAGCTGCAAAGCAGATCCACGTGTCTGCTCCGATGCGGTGATCGTCACGGATGGCCGAACCAAACGCAGCCAGCTACTTAACGTTGGAGTTCTTCCACGGGAAAGCAATGAAGCCTGTTGAGATTTCAAGCAACAATCAATTTCACGTCCGTATGGATTCAAGCGGCAACAAGTCGGCAAGAGTTTCTGCTCACGGTATCGATCGCCCATCGGCTGGCTGATGCTGCTTCAGGGTGGCAGGCAGGGAGCCTATGCCGGTGAAGCGGAGAGCCGATGGTGGCCTGTCACGCGAGGGGCTTGTCAGAAAGCGATTGATCGCCCTGTCAGTCGTGCTGATGTGCAGTTTCCAGCCCAGCTCTGAGATCACTTTCCATTCGCTAGCGAGCTCTGGGTGTTCCGACGCAGACGAGGACGTATCGAGACTTTCACGACCCATACCGGATTGACCCGCCATGGGGGTCATGCCGCTGGCTCTGGCGATAGGCCCCAGTGCAACGGCGATCACCTGAGGATCAGCGTCTTGAACGGCACCCTCAAGCTATGCCGCAACATCCTTGGTTGCTGACATCAACCCGATAGCCAGGGCCGCCAGCGAGTCAGCCCGGCGAGGGCCATTGTGATCGCTGAGCACCGCGACCCGATAGCCCTGCTGAACCAGGGTGGCGGCGGGCAGGCGCCATCGCCGCCGCCAGTTGAACCGCGGGAAACAGCAGAAGCCCAACGGCGGACTGGTTCCGGGCGGCCCTGGCCGCCCAGCGAAGAAATGGGCAGCCCATCGGATGAAGAGGGCCTTCAGCGCGGCCGGGGTTCGCAGCTGCGCACGGGGGCCTGGCCCTGCTGCCAGCGGGCTCGCTCCCCCTTCACCCAGAAGCTCTGATCGCCGGCGCTGTAGCGGGCGCCACTGCCACTCACAGCCCGGGGCAGAAGCGTCGCACCTTCCCCCTCCAGCAGCACAACGACGCTCGGGGTGCCATGGAAGAAGAACGCGGTGACCTCACTGGCATCGAAGCGGCCCTTGCAGAGATAATCGGCGCGCAAGCCCGCCTCGGCACGGGCTCCCGGGGGATACACCGCCAGCAGGGCAGCCGACAGGGCACCAGCGGCAGCCACTGCCCTGAGTTTCCCGTTCGCCGTACGGGTCGTGTTGCGGATGGCCATGCCACCAGTCTCCACAGGAGCATCGACCAACCCAGCCGGACAGGCCCGCAACCCCCTGATGCTCGCCATCCCATGGCCGCGAGGTGCGCTCGGGGAAACGATGACCTTGTGGGGGAGGCTCAGGTCCATGGCGATGTTGGAGAGGGTCAGGATTGTCAGGTTCAAGGAGCGGAGACAGCTTCGCCATCGCCATCGCCATGACATCTGAAGAAGCTCGCTCGGTCGACCTCGCTTGCCTCGATCGACAGTCAATGCTCATCATCTGATCGGACAGACCAACTCCAGCACGGCAGATCCGACAGGAAGGAGCCCCTCACAGGATAGGCCATGCTTTAGAATGTCACAAGATTAAACAAGCCAAGGCCAACATCTCCATGGCAGTTCTTCCTACATGGATCAAGCGATGGTTGACTTACGAGCTGTTGACTTCCGGATTGGGTGCACGGCCTGGTCAGCAGCGATCTCCTGAATCATCCCAGGGCCACTGATCGCTTCCATGGCGACGCTGGCCTTGCACTCGGGGCTGTGGGTGCGGCACCGCAGCACCCAGCGTCATCCCGGCAAAGTCATCGACCTGGAGGAGGCCAAGCTCCGGCAGCGTCTCCGGGAGATCGCCGCCGATCACATCCGCTGGGGCCGCCGCATGGCCTACCGCCTGCTGCGGCGCGAGTGCTGGTCGGTGAACCACATGCGGGTGCAACGGCTCTGGCGGGAGGAAGGCCTGCAACGGCCCATTCCCAGGAAGCGCAAGCGGGCACGACCCGCCGACGGCTCGGTGCGCCGCCACCGGGCCGAGCATCCCCACCAGGTGTGGGCCATGGACTTCCAGTTCGACGCCACCGCCGATGGCCGCAGACTCAAGTTCCTGAACGTGATCGACGAGCACAGCCGCCTCTGCCTGGCGATCCGGGTGGGCAGACGCTGCAAGGCCAAGGACGTGGTGGCCGTGCTGGAGAAGCTCACCAGCCTCTACCCGGCGCCAGCGTTCATCCGGTCCGATAACGGGCCGGAGTTCATCGCCCAGGCTCTACGGGACTGGTGCGAGGCCAGCACCACCACCAGCACGGCCTACATCGCACCGGGATCCCCATGGGAGAACGGATTCGCGGAATCGTTCAACGGCCGGTTCTGGGATGAGTTCCTGAACACTGAGCTGTTCACCACAGCCCCAGAGGCGCAGATCCTGGCCGATCGCTGGCGCTGGGAGTACAACACCCTCAGGCCGCATTCGGCTCTCCAGGGGCGTACGCCCCTGGAGGCAGCTCAACAGGGAGCTGCAGCATGACGACAACCACCCACTCTCATAAGCACTGGACCGATAAAGGGGGTCACGTCAAGGAATCTGGACTTGGTGTTCGCCAAAGCCTCACATGATTTGAATGAATCTGAATGCAACTCACTTCATCCTGGAGTTCTCATGTACGCAAAGTCTATGCAGCTAACGCTCCCGATCAGAAGCGGGAAAGAAGCAACTGTCGAGAATGCAGCCTTCGCTCCCGTCTGCTGCATCTGGATGTTAGGGAAACTCTGGGCAACAAGCCTGCAAACCAAGGTTCAGACCCTCAAATGTTTAGGATGGACCACCGCCGTCCAGATCAGGCTTCAATGGGCCTGACTTCACCTCTATTAGGTGACTTCCGCCGTCCA
>Ga0194130_10005907_pt1 | contig 14438 bp, 10 predicted proteins | sample TA2KigsurfametaG_FD_160084 | JGI IMG/M metagenome (GOLD analysis project Ga0194130, IMG submission 160084) | Freshwater microbial communities from Lake Tanganyika, Tanzania - TA2015050 Kigoma 12 surface | ecosystem: Environmental > Aquatic > Freshwater > Lake | place: Tanzania: Lake Tanganyika... | reverse complement strand
CCAACCTCCTTGATCGTTGTTCTTCCCATCGATCACCGCGGCTGCTGAGAAGCCTTGTTGGTCGTAATCGGTCAAACCCTTCGCCAATTTGATGGGTCGCATCTCTGCAGGCTTGTCTGCCAACCCTGCAAAAAGCTCCAACTCCGTGACGACAAAGTTTCCATTTGGTGGCAACCCTGGGCCTTGTGCTGGCAAATCAGGCGCGGTCAATGCTTCAAGCCGAATCGCGGTGATCGGTGTCGCCCCAGGTTGTGTATTGAGGGTATAGATCCCCTTCGCTGCCGATCCACTGGCTCGCACCGAGCGATCCCCTGCTGGAACCAGTACGGCTCCGTTGCTGGCTTCGGCCCGCGTCGCGGCCAATGTCTGCCATAGTGGCCCGTTGCGACGGGCGTCGATGAACTCCTGAAGCTTGTTATCAAGGGCCGCTTCGAAGGCTTGTACGGCCCCCTGCGCCGCTGCTAGTCGCTCCTGCCGAGCCTTTTCCGCAGCCTCTCGTTCCGGTCGTATCTGCTCTCTCCGAGCCTCGAGAGCGTTCTTCGTCGATTCCCGCTCAGCATCGAGTGCTGATTGACGTTTTGGCTTTTCGGTCACCCACCAAGCTTCGCGCTCAGCCAATTGCCCGACCAGCGTTTCATGATCCCTCTGGATCGCTGTCATGGCAGAAAGTGCAGTCTGTATTTCCTCGGCAGTGGCATGGCGATTAAGAACTCGAATGAACAATTCATCAACCAACGCCGCATCATCAGGGATGCTGTCGACCATCTTTCGAATCGCGTTCTCCGAGTCGGCGATCGCGCCGCCGAGCGTAGGTCCGCTCACCAGAGCCATGACAGATCCGAGCTTCAGGTCATTCGAGCGTTCGCACTCGCAAGCGCTTTCTCGAGGCGGTCGCCCGAGATTGTTCAAGAAGCCATCGGGAAGTCCTGCGTCCGCATCGGCGAGCGCTGCAGCGCGGGAGCCTGGTGGCAAACCGGGAAGCTTTGATGCTGCCCCAGTGACCTGGTGAATCGCATCGAACAGCACCTCGGCTGGCAACCGGCGAGGCATCGCATGTGAGTAGTTACGATCATCATCAGCATTCCACTTATTGGTATCGATCGCCAATTGATACACATCGGACCGGCAAATATTGCGAACCAAATGCCGGACATCAAACGCGTTATCGATGAAGTCCTTTTCAAGGTACTCGAGCAACTCAGGGATGCTGGGCGGGTTGCCAGCTCGGATGTCATCGATCGGTTCGATCAACCCTTTACCGAGCAAGTATCCCCACATCCGATTCACAAAGCTCTTCGCAAAGTACGGGTTGTCCCTGCTGGTCACCCAAGCTGCAAACTGAAGGCGTCGCGATGCCCCATCCGGCACTTCGGACTTGCACTGAAATGGAAACTTGGGAGGAACCACTTGCTGGGTCTTCTGATGCTTAACGTCGCCGCTACCGGTGTCGAACACCTCTTCCCAGAGGGGTTTGGCTCCCTCGACAGCGGAACCACCGATGGTCGCATTTCCAGACGCTTCATCTTTCTTGAGTCCAACCTGCGCGAAGTAGGCGGCGGCCTCGTAATACTGATCCTGCGTCCACCTCTCGAACGGGTGGTCATGACACTTGTTGCAATTGAATCGCACCGCCAAAAACAAGTGGGTCGAATTTTCTATAGCCTCTTCCGGCGTACGGACAATCTTGTAATAAGACGCCGCTGGGTTCTCTCGATTGGAGCCGGTCGCCGTCAAAATTTCATGCACGAATTTGTCATACGGTTTATTGGTCGCAATGCTGTTGCGAATCCAGTCTTTGAATTTTCCAGCTCCTTCTTTTCCGAGAAACTTCGAGTTTACCTGGAGCAAATCAGACCACTTGTTGGTCCATTGATCCACGAACGCCTCGCTTGCGATCAACTCGTCAATGACCCGATCACGCTTGACCTTGGACTCGGCAGGGTCCGCGAGAAACGCTCGAACGGATTCAGGCGTTGGTGGCATACCGGTCAAATCTAAAGTCACTCGGCGTAGAAAATCTGCATCAGTGCAAATTTGCGATGGCTGGATCTTCATCCGATCCCATTTCGATGCCACGAAGCGATCGATCGGATGTTGCGATGCAACCGTTGCCGGCTGATAGCCATTGCGATCCCCCATCACCGTCAGCGTGGTAGCTGCATAAGCACCTTCGTAACGGGCCAGCACGGGAACTTCTCCGCGACGCAACGCTTGCACTCGAGCTCCCTCGAGCACGGTACCAACCTCCGTATTACCCGATTCCAAAAATGCTTCTCGCGTCACATCGCGTGTCTTGCCGTCGGCGTACGTTGCCACGACGCGCAATTGCTGAATCCCACCTGGCAATGGAATAACTGGGTTGCTCGGTGAAACGGTGATGCTCTTCACCTTGGGTGTTGCCATCTCCAGCTTCGCGCCAGCAGCGATCCACTGGCGGAGTACCAACGCGTAGTTATCCCCTGGCTCGATGAGCTTTCCACCAACGTGCGGTACAATGCCCAGCGGCTTGGTCAACATCAAGGAATCAATCGACGACGTCGAATTGATCCGCCTGCCAGCCAAATCGTCGGCCAAGCTGCGCACGTCATAAAGAGGATCGTAGCCCCGCAGTGAAAGCTTGAACCCGTTCTTGCCGGCTTGAGCGCCATGGCAAGTCCCCGAATTGCAACCAAGCCGCGACAAGGCGGGGTTCACATCGCGAATGAAATCCACCGAGTAATCCACAGGAAGTGTTGCGTTCAATGCAACGGCTTGAGAATGCGCGCCGACTGAAACATTTACCTTCGCTGCCCCACTCTGCAGCGGCTGAACCCATCCGCGATCCGAGACCCAGAACGCTTCCCCTTCCAAACCAAATGCCGCTTGTGATGTCACGTCGACCATTTCCCCGGAGTCGAGCTGTGCCATCACCACAATTTGCGCTGAATCATTCCAAGCTGCAAAATCGACCGAAGCAGGCTCGACACGAATCGCCGAAATCCGTTCGGCTGGGATCGGCCGGTGGACCAGTTCTGCATCCCCCTTGGCAGCCGCTGCAGCAGATCGTTCAAGCCAGTGCGATTCCGCAATTCCCTTGAGTCGCTCCACGCGCATTCCCGCGAGCGAACCGGTGGCTATTCCCTCCAAAGAACCAGCGGGGGTGACATCGACATCTGCGATCTGCTTGCCATCGGCGATGTTCCAAACCCGCAGATGCCCGTCAGAAGACCCACAAACCAATCGGCCTTGGGTATCGATCGCGATTGCATAGACCGCATTCGGCACCGGATAAGTCGCTAGTAGAGGTGGCTGTGGAGTTACGTAATCTTCCAGCTTCTTCTTTTCACCAGCATCCAGCGTTCCCGCCGCTTTGGCTTGGATCGCTTTGATCTCCTCGGGCACTTGCCCCTCCACATCGTAACCCCAAACCTTCACTTCGCTCTTATTGTCCAACGTAGACGCGGCAGCCAGGTACTTTCCATCCGGGCTAACCACCACGTCGAAGACGCGGCCCGCCATCGGCTCAAGCTTGCGAATCAAGTTCGCATCGTCACCGATCACCCGAGCCGTTTGTCGGAAAACCCGATAGATCTTTGGCACGCCATCGGCACCACCCACAAAAATTTCATTCCGCTTAGGATGCCTTGCTAACGCTTGAATCCCACCGCGAAGCGCGCCTGGGGTGATCGACGTCACATTGTCGATGAATCGCTCGGTCTCAACCTCGGTCAATTTGACCGTCATGTCACGGCTTCCGGAAACCAAGTGCTTGCTGTCGTTGATAAATACCGTCGCTCGCGGCCAATCCTCATGCGTCCGCTGGTACAACTTTTGATTCCCTTGGATATCGAATGCTCGTACCGAATTATCGGTCATCCCGAGAGCGATCAGCGAGCCGTCATGCGCCCAGGACACCCCGAATAGTGTGTCCCCACCCAGCGTGAAACTGCGTTCGAGTTGCTTGGTTTCGTTGTTCCAAATCTGAAGCTCACCCGCCACACCCGGCTCACCAGCACCAACTGCAATCCACTTCCCGTCCGGAGAGTACTTGATCGACTCCACACGTGGGCTCATTCCAACCAACCGATTTTTCAACTGCCAATGTTGCGCATCAAAAACAAGCACTTCGTGAAATCCACTCACGGCAACTTCGCCACCGTTCGGTGAGTAATCAATGCTTCCAATGCTCGGCGGTCGCGCGTACTTCGGGGGATTCTGCGCGGTAAAACGAGGGCCGGAGTTGGCCTTGTCCTGAACGGCGCCTGCGGCAATCCAACGCTTGATCGTCTCAATTTCCGCCGGCTTGAGCGGAGGAAGGTTCTTCGGCATCTCCGCCTTGCCCTCCACCGGGGTTATTTCACTCATCAAATGGCTCAGTGCTGCGTCACCTGGAACGATCGCTGCGTCCCCAGACTCCCCACCTTTGAGCATGCTCGCGAAATCGGTCATCAAATAGCCACCTTGCTTCTTTGCCTCTTGATGGCACGCAAAGCAATTGGCTCGCAAAATCGGGAGAACGTCCTTCGACCACGTAGGCGCGTCAAGCTCAGCCGCCCGAATCGTTCTACCGAACAAAACGATTCCCAAAGAGCTGAAAAGAACCAGCATCCATCGCGACCCGTATGCCGAGGAGAACAACGACACCGAAGCAAGGTGCATGAGCAGATCCTATGTTGTGAGCGTTTGCGGATGGGAGCATCGGCGAAGAGAGAGGATACGCCAACACAATCGCAAACGATATTTTGAGTCTGGGAGGGATAGTCAGGAGGTGGGTCAGATCCCTTAATTCAAGCGATCTTTTGACAAAAATGTCACCGCTCAATTATAACTGGTAAGCCCTGCGGGGTCAACTTTATCATTACCTAGCAGCAATGCGGCCATTCACTCCGTTGATGGGATTTATTAGCCCCGGACGCCAACCAACACACCCCGAGAAATCGCCACACGACGTATGACTTTCACTGTGCCGCCAAAGAAAAACGGGATTTCCACAGCACTCCAGTTGCAAGGAACTTTTGGATCTTGAACGCGTCCGATCAACGGTTTCTCGTCTACTGGCATTTCTGGATTGGTTTGCTCGTTTCCCCGATCCTCGTCGTACTCGCGGTCACTGGCCTCATCCAACTTCTTCGGGGTGACATCGAATCGCGTATCTACCGGGAGATCGTGACCGACACAATAACGAGCCCAGGGAGGCATGAATCAACGCAGTCGGGGGCAAACCCCTTACCTCAAGATCGCGAAATGTTCCAACAACGACTCCAACGTGGTTTCTACCAATCAGCGTTAGACATCGCCTCTTCGGAGCTTGGGCCAGGGATTCGAACCGCTCGTGTCGAGATTGATAACCGCCGCCATCGGAATCCGTCGCTCCTAGTAGCGCCTTCGGAGATGCCCTGGCCACAGCGTCGAATCTACGTTTCTCCCCAACACGGAATCATCACTGGCTCTCTTCCTGACCGAACCTTCTTTACCCGATCTCTCGATCTCCATCGAACCTTGATCGGTGGAACAACCGGCCGACTGATCGTCGAGTTCACCGTCAGTTGGCTTATCGCCTCGATCTTGATGGGCTTTCGACTTTGGTTCCTTCGAAAAGCTCCTCACCGGCAAGGCAGTGGCGGGGCGGCTATCCACGACACGCGCCCTCAAGTTATCGAGGGTAACACCAACGTGAATCGTTGGTGGCGATGGCGTTCGTTGCACGTCGCGCTCGGCACCTGTACCGGATTGCTTGTCATCTTCATCGCCTGGAATGGCCTTCAATTCTCCGAACTTTACGGCACCCTGTATCACGGCATCGCTCGCAGTACGGGCCAGTACGATTACCTCCTCGACAAACCAAAACCCAACTACGACGACAACTCGCAACCCAATTTGCCACTCGATGACTTGCTCGCACAAGGATTATCCAGCGGGATGCACTGGCAGCGCATTGCGGTGCAATTGCCCTCCAATGCCGATGATTGCGTCACCATCGAATCAGGAGGCGACTTCCCTCCATCGATGACGCAAACCCTTTATCTGGATCGAATCCATGGAGAGGTCCTGCGCCGCTACGAACTCTCCGACCTGGGCCCATTCGCGCAATGGAATAAGTGGAGCTACCCGATCCATGTGGGTACCGTCGGAGGTATAACCACTCAATGCATCTGGGGAGCTACGATGCTGGCGCTCATTGCAATGCCTCTGTCGGCCCTGGGTATGATCTATTCGCGATGGCGTCGCGGCACGAGAGTGACACCTAGTCGAGCAGTCCCGGAAAGCCTGGCGATGCGAATTTCAGTTACGATTCTCGGCATCCTCCTTCCCGCCGTTGGCTTATCCATTCTAGGCATCATCGCCGCAGATTGGCTTTTGGTTCCATGGCGAAGGTCGCGACGCCATTCCACCCCATCCGAGTGAATCGACGGTTGGAAATCTAACCCAAAAACCGCGTTCTTACTCAGACGGACTCCAACTTTTCGAATCGGTTGGACTTGCGGTTCGTCGAACTACACTAGAGGAAGTGTTCCCGTGTCCTTGCCTGGAACTCCAAACGTAGTCCACAAGTGCTTCCCAAACGACGACCTATGAACCGAATGCACCTTCGATTGCCGTCTTGGCCTTCTCTCGTACAGCGGTACGGAATGTCGTGCCATAGTACCCTGGGGCGCGTTGCGATCGTGTTGCTATGGATGGCTACCGTCGTATCCTCGGCCCGTGGGGAACTGGTAACACTTTATTCCGGCTCAGGGCTTCCTTCTGCGGAACCGTGGCTGGTGTATGGCTTTGATTCGATCACCGGGGCCTCTCAAACAAGCGTCGCGGGAGGCGTACGGCTGGTTACCGACGAAGCCGCAAGAGCTGGCTACAGCAACTACACCGTGATCCCAACCACCGCACTTAAGAATCCCGCCTTCCCAACGCTCCATCGAGCCAACGGCTTCGAACTCTCGTTCTCGTTGGCGCTCACGGCCGAATCGCATACATCCAGCGATCGCGCTGGATTCTCGGTGATCCTTTTAGGGAGTGACGCCAAAGGGATTGAACTGGGTTTCTGGCAAAATGAGATCTGGGCACAAAACGCTGGATTCATTCACGGCGAAAGCATCGCGTTTAATACCGTACCGACCCTAGAATACAAGCTCCGAATCGTGAATGACAACTACACACTCAGCCAAGGGGCCAGCCAACTTTTGACGGGCAACCTAAGGTTGTACGGTAACTCACAACCTTACTCGCTCTCGAATTATATTTTCCTCGGCGATAACACAACGAGCGCCCAAGCAAGCGCACTGATTGGAGCGATCAATCTCGAGTCGAATTTAGCATCGGTTCCGGAACCAGGCACATTCATCCTATTAGGTACAGCCTCGCTCGCAATTCGCGGACTGCGATCCTTTCGGCGGGGCCAGTCTTAACGGGCCCACCAGGTGGGGGCGTTTGCTCTTAACAACCTCTCGATCATAGCGACTCGAGGGGAACGCGTTCTTACCACAATCCATCCCCCGTGATCTCTGTGTCTCTGTGTTTCAATCTCTGTATTCCTGAAGATGGGTGGAAAAAACACAGAGGCACAGAGCATACCGAGAAAACCCAGTTCCTGTCTTGGCGTGGTTAATATCGATTTAACAGGGCTAGGCTTAGCTGGACTTTACTTCGCGCGTAAAGGGCTCCTTCACACAGAAACGATATTGCTCAGGGTTGGGTGGTCCCGCGCGGCGATAGACCTGAATACAATTCAAGGCGGTTCCTTCCTATCCCTCCCACCTTTCGCGCTACCATTCATGGTGCTTGCCTTGTTCTAAACCGAGGCAACGGAGTCATCAGCATGCGTCATCAACCATTCAAGTTCCATTCCATCGAGTTGCCTTTCCATACCTCCTGGCGATTCATACTCTTTGGATTACTCGCCTGGTTATGCGGCTCGCCGACTCTCGTGCATGCATTCTTTCAATCAGGTTCCAGCTCTGATACCGTCGCAACATCCAAGGATCCAGTCCCGAACACGCCGGTCGCTCGTTGGTGGAAAGGGAACTTGCACACCCACTCTTTGTGGAGCGACGGGAATGACTTCCCGGAAATGATCTCTGAATGGTATCGCGAGCGAAACTACAACTTTCTCGCGATCTCCGATCACAACCTGCTCCAGGAAGGCCAACGATGGATGAAGCAAAGCGCTTTGGCCTCTCGAGGAGCCGCCAATGCCCTCGAGAAGTATCGCGTACGGTTCGGCGGAAGCTGGGTTGAGACTCGCGGCGAGGAAGGTACAGATTCCTACCAAGTTCGCATCAAGCCACTCGATGAATACCGCTACCTTCTCGAACAACGCGGTCAATTTATCTTGATCCCCTCGGAAGAAATCACCGATCGCGCCGATGGCAAACCCGTGCATATGAACGCGACCAATCTGGACGAAGTCATTCAGCCACTTGGTGGCAAGACGGTTCGAGAAGTGATGGAAAACAATCTGAGGTCAGTGCTGGAGCAAGAGAAAGCCAAAGGTTGTGAAATACTGCCTCACTTGAACCATCCTAACTTTGGTTACGGCATTACCTTCGAAGACCTCGCAGCGGTAATGTCAGAACGATTCTTCGAAGTCTATAACGGGCACCCAGGTGTCAATCATCGAGGCGACCCGCAACACCCTGGGATCGAGCGCATGTGGGATCTCGCAAATCACTTGCGGGTCAACAAGCTCGGGGGTAGCCTGCTGATGGGTGTTGCTACCGACGACAGCCATGAGTACCACGGCAAGGCTGGCAGTCGCCCTGGACGAGGCTGGGTTATGGTACGGTCGGAGTATCTAACGCCTGAGCACCTGATCCGCGCCATGAAGGCCGGAGACTTCTACTCGTCCAGTGGGGCTACACTAAGCGATGTCCGATGGGACGCGGCCGCAAAGAAATTATCGGTGACGATCGACCCTGTGCCTGGCGCTACCTATTGGACAGAGTATCTCGTAACGACCACGAGCGGCGAACCCGAAGACGTCGGTATGGTAGGGCTCGCAACCCAGGAACTCTCCTCGTCCTACACGCTCAAAGAAGGGGAAACCATCGTGCGAGCCGTGATCACCAGCAGCCTCGCGCCTGTCGATCCCGTATTCGACGATCAAAAGCAACAAGCGTGGACACAGCCATTCACTATTGTTCCAGGTGAATAACGGACGACCTGTTTGCGAAGCGTCTACTTTTTCTTTTTTCCCAAGACGACACTGCGGATGTATTCCACTTCACTTTCGCGGTAAGGTGTTCCGTCCCGTCGGAAGATGTCGTGGAACCACAACTCGGGTTCCTTGTCATAGGGTTTCTGCCAACTGTCCCATGGATAAATGGTTTGGCTCTTTCCGTCGACAAAACCCCAATTGTGAGCACCCACGTTGAGGTCCTTGAGAATCTGCAGGTTGGGGTCGAACAAACTGTTATTACCCCGAGCCATATACTCCGTGCAAAGGATGGGTCGATCATAGCGACTCAGAGACTTTACTGCTCTCTTCAAACTCTCACCGTCGCCATAATTATGGAAGGTGATGATATCGGATTGCTCCAAGCATAACTTTTCCATAGGACTGAGCTTGCTCTCATCTTCCCATAGGCCGATCCAAACGCCGCAGGTCAATGGCTGAGACGGGTTGATTTCTCGGGCCCACTCGAAACAACGTTTTGCGAATAGCGTTCCCATCTCAGCTTTGTTCGGAAGTTCAGTCTTCGTTCCATTGCGACCATAACTGTTTGCGTTGTCATTATCGAGTTCATTGACCAAATCCCACGCTTGGATGCGAGGATCATCCTTAAATCGACGAAGGATTCCCTTCAAGTAAGGCTTCACTATCACATGCTTTGCTGGATCCCCAAGGATCGATGCTCCAGGGCTCTGCACCCAACCACTGTTGTGAACACCTCGCTTTGGATCGCGCTGCTTGCCTGCGATGGGCTGTGGATCCCATACAGAGTCGAAGGGGACAAAGACGATTCCAATCTTATACTTGGCTGCAATCGCAAGGAATTGATCCATCCGTTCGGTCAAATCCTTTCCATCACCGGTCCACAGACGATCATGGAGGAAAACTCGCATCGAATTAAATCCGAGGCTTGCGGCCCATCCTAGTTCTTTGTCGATGCGTTCCGGATCGTAGGTACCAATCTGCCACATCTCGAGTTGGTTGATCGCATACGCGGGGAGGTAATTTGCACCCACCAACCAACCCCGTTCCTCTTGCCACTTCTTCGCCTGCTCCGTCGTCCATCGCTCTTGGGACCAGCTTACCGCCGACGAGCAAACGAAAATGACAAGGATCGCAAGGGAAGATGTGAATTGCACAAGGCGAGCAGGAGCCCATTGAGCGAACGCAGCGGTTTTAGATGGACTAGCGAAATTCATAGGGCTTCGTACCTCGACGTTTGGAACACGGTTAAGCGACGTACCGATTGTATCCTAAATAAGCCCCATATCCATTCCAGACGCTCGAATCGAGAGAACGGAACCTCCCGAGGGTCGTATTGTAGGCTCTAGGGAATATATGCCGACGAATTGCCTAATCGCACGAAATCACCGTTTCCATTTAACTCGCCATACGTTCGAGATCCGGTAACTTGCGACCTTGGACTTGGTAAACGTATTTCAGCACTTCGGCGACCGCCGCGTATTCCGTTACCGGGATCGGTTTGCCGATATCCACTTGCTTGAATAACGCTTGCGCTAATGGCTTGCGCTCGACGATTGGAATCCCGTGCTGCAGGGCAATCTTACGGATACGAGCCGCGACGAGATTCGCTCCTTTAGCGAGCACGATCGGTGCCTTCATCGTCAAAGGATCGTATTTAAGCGCAATCGCTAGTTCGGTGGGATTAGTCACCACGACGTCAGCTTTGGGCACATCCGAGTTCAATCGCTGGTTCGCTAATTCCCGTTGAACGCGTCGACGACGAGCCTTGGTGAGCGGATCCCCTTGGGTCATTTTGTATTCTTCGCGCAATTCTTCATCCGTCATTCGCAAATCCTGCTCATACTTCCATCGCTGGATCGCATAATCGACGATCGACAAAACCAATAATGCCACAGCGACGGTTCGGCATAAAGAGATCATCGTTTGCCATACGAACCGCGAGACCGTCTCGAGGCTTGCCCCCCCAAGCGCCAAGATCTCATCCCATCGCGACCAAACTCCCATCGCGAGCAATCCGACCACCAACCCAATTTTGATCAATCCGAATCCCAATCGCGATGCATTGAGAATGGAGAAAATGCGTTGCAGCCCACTAAGCGGATTGATCCGATTCCAATCTGGGATCAGTTTGTCGGGCAGCCACAGCGAGCCGACTTGCGCATAGTGCACGATGATTGAGGTCAGCAGTACACCTGCAAACAATGGCAGTAGCGCAAGAGAGCTTTTCGATGCAATCAATAGCATTCGAGTGATCCACGTACGTGGATCAGTCGCCCAATCAAAGGGCTCTCGCAGTTGATCCCTCAGAATCTCGGACAATGCTTGAAAGATGCCGGGACCTGTCGTATCGAGCAGGATCACGCCGACCAATAGCAGCGCTGCCGAACCGAGGTCTTGGCTGCGCGCAACATTTCCTTCCTCGCGCGCTTTACGGCGGCGATACTCGGTCGCCTCATGCTTCTTGTCACCCGCCGAATCAGCCACTCTGGATCGCTAACCTTCCCGACTCTGCGATGGGAGTAGAGTCTCGCATCGATTGTGCGACAGAACGCGGAAACAAATCTACGGTCCGTTCAATCCACTCAGCTAGCTCATTTTGAAAGACCCAGCCAACACTTGCCACCGTCAATCCTAAAACCAACATCATCACCAGCACGTTGATGTTGAAACCAACCGCCATAATATTCAATTGAGGTAACGTACGCCCGATCAGCGCCGTCACGAAATTTGCCAAAAGCAGGGCGATGGCCGCCGGTGCCGATGCTCGAAGACCGACCGAAAAGCCATGCCCCACAAATTCATGAAGGTGCATTAGCCAATCGCCTTCTGCCAATACCTCGCCCGCGTGATAGAACGCAAAGCTGTCTAAACACGCGCCGATCATGATCCGGTGTCCACCCAAGAGCACGAACATCGCCATCGAGAACAGGGACATCAACTGCTGGATGACAGAAACGGTTTCCTGGGTCGACGGATCGGCGGCTTGTGCCATTTCCATACTGCTTAGCGAACTTATGACCTGTCCACCTACCTGCAAGCAGGCCATCACCAACATTACCGATGTGCCAAACAATGCACCCAGAAGCATCTCTTTTGCAAGGGCTACCACCAAGTCGAACAAGTGGAGGGGTATGTCCGATGTTTGTGACCACACCATCGGCGAAAGGGAGGCGGAAATCATCAACGCCAACATCACCTTCACCCGATTAGGAATCATCGCCCCTTGAACCGGTGGCATCGCCGCCAGAATGGGCCCTATCCGGCACAACACGCATAAAAAGGTCCATACGGGGCCGAACAATGTCGATGAAATCGAATCGAGCAGTCCCATGCTGGCTACGCCCTTCTTCTACTTTCGCACTACCGTGGAGATACCAAAGCGGGAATGTCCCTGATCAGATTGCGCGAATACTCCAGCATCTGATCGGTCATCCATGGAAGCGCTACGGCAATGGCGATGGTCATCGCCACGAGCTTGGGTACCGTACTGACGGTCTGATCCTGAATCTGCGTAAGTGCTTGGATCAATCCGATCGCCAAGCCGACCACCATGCCGATCACCAACAAAGGCGCCCCGATGATCAGCGACATCATGATTGCATTGCGTACTAAATCGACTGCGTCTTGTACCACCATTGGCTGGTTTTCCTTTTCGAGGCGAGCAACGACTGATTTTGTCAGGCTGGCAACGTGCCAAAGCTATCCAGCAGCATTTGCACCACCAAACGCCAACCATCGACTAGCACAAACAATAGGAGTTTGAACGGCATCGAGATCATTGCCGGTGGAAGCATCATCATCCCCATCGACACCGTGACCGAAGCAATGACGATATCCAGGATCAAAAACGGCAAATAGATTTGGAAGCCCATCATGAAAGCGGTTTTCAGTTCGCTCAGCATGTAGGCTGGCAGCAAGACCTGCAACGGAACCTCATCAAAGTTCTTTGGAGTAGGACTGCTAGGCGCGTAGCGACTGTAAAATAGATGGACGTCATCGTAATTGTTGGCCATCGCAATCTGACGCGACATGAATTGGCGAATCGGTGCAATACCACGATCCCACGCCTCACTCGTCGTCATGCTACTCCCCTCCGCCGTGTATGGCTCGATCGCATCGGTATACACCGATGTCCATACAGGCCCCATGACAAAGATCGTGATAAAGATCGAAATGGCCGTGATCACTTGGCTCGGTGGCAACTGCTGCGTTCCCATCGCTTGCTTGAGCAATCCAAACACAACGATGACACGTACATAGCATGTCGTCATCAGCAGAATTGCTGGAGCTACACTCAAGATCGTCAACAGAGCGACAATCTGCATAGAACTGGTCAAGCCCTTCGGACTGAGCCACAAATCAGGCCCGCCAAGCAGCGTCTTTGTTAATTCATCGGCACTCTTTGGATCGGAGTCTTCCGCGTTCGTCGCGGATAAATTCTCACGAACCGCTTGCTTGACCGCATCCCCATCCCGATTCCGCAACGCTCGTCCGATCACACTCTCTCGAGGGCCCGCTCCTGTGGTTGTCTGAGTCCTCGCCGTCGATCCCGAAAGGGATTGGCCGAACGCTTCCTCTGCCTCACCGATCCATGCCATCCATACAACCACGCAGACGCTACATGCCTGCAGCGCCCATCGACAATTCGCCCATCGATAATTCGATTCTGTACGGTTACGTGTCATGCTGATACGGCGAACTGCATCAAAGGAAACAACAACTGGTCTGGGCGTTTTTCAAGAGCGCACAGTGGTGAAAATGGACAATCAGGGAAGGATGTACATGATTTCCATAAGGCAACGCAAGCGGAACTGAGGCCGTCGTTTCCTGGGGCTCCCAGCTATTCGTTAGCGAAAAACGGAAGCAATCGATGGGCCAATGGCTTCTAACTGTTCGTGCAAAAGCGGTCCTTCCCTGCGAAATCCCTCATGGGATCCGGAGATTCATACAACCTTTAGTGAACCGCCGAAATCTCCCCGATCCGACTTGACCCGATCTCCCACCAATGGGTAACTTCCGTGGTCGACGTTCTTTAGTGCCGGAGCACTTCCAACGTTGCACTTCAAACGCTAGCAAACCAAGGATGGGGGTTGGGCATGAGCAAGGATAAATCATCGCAAGCATCGGAAAAGCACGCGGTACCGACAACGGCGGTTCCCATGCTCGATGTCGGGCGAGGAAATCGGCCACTTCGTGAAGAGATCATGGAAGCGGTCGGTAGGGTTGTCGACAGTGGCCGGTTTCTGCACGGCCCCGAGGTAGGGGAACTCGAGTGCACTGTTGCCGGACTGAGTCATACTAAACACGC